>JDSF01000504.1_pt1 | contig 12008 bp, 11 predicted proteins | sample 199441 | NCBI WGS metagenome assembly JDSF01 (sample SAMN02592751, study PRJNA231836) | bioreactor metagenome | isolation source: continuous culture bioreactor denitrification-DNRA | place: Germany: Bremen
TCAACCCTCAACTGGTACCAGAATTTTTTTCATCCCGATCCCTCCTTCATTTAAATATTACCCTTCCCACAGAAAAATCACACATTGAAAAGAATATATGGTTAAACAGTACAAGATAGTAACGTTTCATTGACTTAAATCAATGCGAAATGTCTAGGACTAGATTAGTATAAGTTTATAGAATATTTCTAAGGAGGGGTCAAATGATAAACAATCAAACGCTTCAAAAAAAGAATTATAGATCTAGTACAGTCCCTGCTGTGGTTGCTGGTGTCTCACTTATTCTTATGTTCTTTGTTTCCATATTTGCATTCGGTTACGCACATTCCACTTTGATTATAAGCAGCGATGCTGGTCTAACACTTTCAAACATCCAAACATCTAATCAATTATTCCATGCTGAAATAGCCGCATGGAGCATAATTGTTGTACTTGATCTTTTTTTTGTTACCTGGGCTTTCTACACTTACTTAAAAGTTGAAGGCGGAATCTATGCAATTTTAAGTGGGTTCCTCAGACTTGTTTACACTGGTATTCTTGCCTTTGCAGTCTCAAAGCTTTTTTGACGTTGCGACAAATATAAACACTGGATTATACAGTGCGACTCAAGTTTTCAATCTAATCATGCAGTTTGAATTAATTTGGTCATTTGGACTTATTGTATTCGGATTACATTTAATATTCACTGGGCTTGCTGCATTTAAGTCCAAGTCCACTTCTCGGCTAATATCAATCCTTTTAGTCGTAGCAGGATTTAGTTATTCATTTCTTCACACACTTGACAGTTTCTTTCCCCAACTGGGTCACATAATTTCACTTGCAGAAACCATACTTATGTTACCTATGATTGTCGGAGAACTTGGTTTTGGAATTTGGTTGCTTGTTAAAGGTAGAAAAATCAACGCGGCAATCCTATCAGATTAAATTCAGAAGGTTATTAGTAATTATAAAACTAAAAAAAGGTCTAAACTTACAGATAAACTGTGAGTTTAGACCTTTTAGCATTTTAATCTAATAACTATACGCCAACAACTTCCTTCACTTCAGGAATTTCTTGCTTCAGAAATTGTTCGATAAGATTTTTAAGTGTCATTGTTGCGCCTGGACACCCACTACAGGCACCTTGAAGCTGAACTTTTACAATACCTTCTTCTGTAACTTCAACAAGCTTCACATCGCCGCCATCTCTTTGAAGCATTGGGCGAACACGCTCTAGCTTTTCTTCCACTAATGCATTATCAATAAGCTTAGCCATAAATGTTTCCTCCATTTATATCTGTTCTTTAAGTTTTAGAATTCACTTATCTGTTCTGGACATCTGCTTCAGGGAGAACAAGATAAATATCACCAAGTACACTTGAGTGATTCTTCAAGTGTATTCTACTCTTAGTGCAAAATTTTGTCAATCTTTTAACTATTGAGTTTTTTAATGTTCCCTAAAGCACTATTTGTTTTTCTCATACTCTACCTTATTTCTCCTACTCAACTCTGTATTTCGCACATGTTTCTAAACAAAATATAAGCCCGCTGATTTACATCAACAGGCTTTTTCTAATTCTATATTCTATTTTCTTTCGAAGTCTAAATCGAGACCATGAGCAATGACTTTTTCAAACATCAGCAACTTGTCGAGTTTAAAATGAATCAAGCCACTTATGGTTTTAATTTGTTTATCAACGTAGACTTTAATGTCATCTTTTTCATATAATTCATACTCTTCAAGCGCCGCCGGCACTTTATGCTCTACCTGGGGTAGACCAACACCTTGGCATCAGCCCTGACCCATTCTAAGTCTAAGAGTAATAACTTGCGATTTGTTCTTTTTAAGATAGTTCATAACCTGATCATCTATAAGAACGTAGTTCATAAGCTCACCACGCTTTCAAAGTATACTATTCTTATATACTATTTTACCACAGCCTGAGCTTATATAAACCAAGGACGCAAAAATCATGTTTATAGGTTAATTAAATCACATTTATAGCTTAATCAACTCATACTTTTTTGACCCTAAACCAATTTCTTCACCGTAGTCTAGTTGAATGTCACCCATTGTATTTGGATGAACAGCCTTAAACACATCACCATATTCATGGTCTGGTCCATGCTCTTTAGTCAGACGTGTTCCAGGAAGCGGTTTCTGTTCATTAACAAGGTCTTTACAAGCCTGATCTATAGCAACTGGATCATCAGAAGCTAAAATTCCTATATCTTGAACAAGTGGTGCATCCGACCAAGAACAACAATCACAGTCTGGGGATATTCTCATTAAAAAGTTAATGTATGCCACACGACCTTTTTTATTTTTAACAGCACCAAGAGCATACTCTGTCATTTTTTCCATAAAATCTACGAGTTCCGTATTCCAGTTCAAAGCCACAGCTTTGGTTGGACAGACCGCCATACAGTCCCCACATCCAATACAGGTTGCTTGGTCAATATGTGCTTTTTCTTCAACGTATGTAATCGCATCTACAGGACAAATCTCTAAACACCTTCCACAAGCCACACAACGTTTTGCACTAATGAAGGGACGTGTTGAGTGCTGATCTTTTTTTCCAAGAGATGGTGCACACCCCATTGCAAGATTCTTTACTGCACCACCAAAACCCGCCATTTCGTGGCCTTTGAAGTGACTCATTACAATCATGCTACTCGCTCGTTCAATATCACCTGCAATTTTTACTTTATCAAAATGCTTTTTATTAATTTCAACATTGTTGTAATTGTCACCACGCAGTCCATCAGCAATAATAACTGGTGCGCCAACTACCGAAGGAACAAATCCATGTGCCGCCGCAGTATTTAGGTGGTCAACAGCATTATGTCTCATACCTGCGTAAAGGGTGTTGGTGTCCGTAACAAATGGATTCCCACCCGCTTCTTTTATTTTATCAACAATCGGTTTAACAAATATTGGTTGAATGAAAGCATCTGATCCAACTTCACCAAAATGAATTTTCACAGCTGTAAGATCTTTCTCTTTAATACAGTCTGCCATTCCCACAGCATCAAATAGCTTTTGCAGCTTAACCAGCTTATTTTCTTTATGACTTCTTGCACTTAAATCAATCATATAAACTTTGCTAGACATATATTCCCCTCCATTACATAAGTGATTTGACTATATCAACTATTTCAACAGGTTTTTCAACAACATGATCTGGACAACTTCTCAATAGTCTGTCACGATCAAGTATTGTCCACCCTACTAGTATCGTCCTTGTTCCAGCACTTTTACCGCTTTCAATGTCGTGTCCGCTGTCTCCGATAAAGAGGGTATTTTCTGGTCTTCCATTTAGTTCATCAAGCGCTTTAAAAAATACCTTCTGGATCTGGTTTTCTCTTTATAACATCATCTGCGGAAACTGACACGCTAAAGTACTTATGCATATCAAAACTTGAAAGACCATGCTCAATTCCAGCTGTCCCCTTGTTGGACACGATGCCCATCTTAATATCCATATCAAGAAGGGTATCAAGCATATCTCTTATTCCGTCAAATTCTTTGGTATACTCGTCTCGTCTTGATCTATAGTACTGTCTATAAAAAGTGTCCATTTCCTCTGCATGCTCTGGGTCCAGTTCGTGCATTTGGATTGCAAGTGGTTTGCCAAGTACCTTATCTAATTCTGCGTCGCCAATATCACGACCTCTGAACTTCTTAGCAGACTCTCTTAGGGCTTCAACAATTAAATCATTGGTATCCATTAGAGTGCCATCAAAATCGAATAGTACATGTGTAATCATAATGCCTCCTTATAATTCCCATCAACCACAGTGTACCCTTAATAGTCACTCTTCACAATATTTTGCATCTAAAACGTATTTTAATAGTTCCTTTTTTTTAATATTTTCATGTCACATATGTTACTGCAATTTCTTCAAAAATGGACTATTTTAATGTTACAATGGAGTAAATTTAAGTAATTGATCTTAATACATCCTTAAAATTGAAAAAACAAATCGTTTGATATAATATTATCATGCGTAAAACGAATAATTTGAACTGATTAATCCATCAGGAACTTCCATTATAAGAAATGGTGAGGTAACCTATGACAACATATAGAGTTGAATCCGACCTTCTCGGAAATAAACAAATACCCCAAACTGCCTATTACGGCATAAATACAGCACGTGCCCTTGAGAACTTTAATATTACTGGACGCACTGTGAATATAAAACTCATTCAGGCTATGGTTCTCGTTAAAAAAGCGGCGGCTATGGCAAACATGCACTTAAAACAACTGGAAAAGGACAAGGCACAAGCCATCATGACCGCTTGTGATGAAATACTTGCTGGTGAGTTTGTCGACCAATTTGTCGTTGACCCACTACAAGGTGGTGCAGGTACTTCAACAAACATGAACGTTAACGAAGTTGTTGCCAACCGAGCTATTGAACTACTCGGCAGCACCAAAGGCAACTATGACCTTATTCATCCTCTTAATGACGTTAACATGTCCCAGTCAACAAACGACGTTTACCCTACTGCTTTAAGAATCGCAGCCATTAGAGAACTCCGTAACACAGCAGAAGCCTTTGCAGAGTTGCAGGAAGCCTTTCAAATTAAGGAAAATGAATTTGCAGATGTTTTAAAGCTTGGCAGAACACAAATGATGGATGCCCTGCCTATGATGGTCGGACAGGAATTTGGCGCGTGGTCAAAAGCCATTGCCAGAGACCGCTGGAGAATTTATAAAGTAGAAGAAAGACTTCGCCAAATTAACATAGGTGGTACAGCCATTGGTACTGGAATGAACGCAAGCCACAAGTTCATTTTCCTTATGACTGACCTTCTTCAAGACATGACTGGTCTTGGCCTAGCCAGGAGCGAGTTCCCTATAGATGTGACTCAAAATATGGATGTTTTCACTGAGGTTAGTGGTCTTCTTAAAAGTGCTGCTGTAAACCTAGTAAAAATATCAGGCGACCTACGCCTTCTTGGTTCAGGACCTAGAGGAGGTTTGGGAGAATTAAATCTGCCAGCTGTTCAAGCTGGATCAACTATTATGCCTGGAAAGGTAAATCCTGTTATGGCTGAAATGATTGGGCAAGTTTCCATGCGTGTCATGGCAAATGACTTTGCCATTACCCAAGCAGCTATGAGCGGACAACTTGAACTGAATGCCTTTGTGCCTCTCATCGCTGAAAGTCTGCTAGAATCCCTTGAAATTTTAACGAATGGTGTGAACAGTTTTAGGGAAAAATGCATTGAAGGTATTACAGTAAATGCCGACCGAGCACTCGCACATCTGGAAAATTCTACAGCACTTGTTACTGCACTGGTACACCATATTGGTTATGACAAAGCAGCTGAGATTGCTAAACAAGCTCTTTCAGAGAATCGTACTGTCCGCGACTTGGTTTTAGAAGCTGGTTATTTGTCTAATGATGAATTAGATAAGATTCTGAACCCATATCAAATTACGAATCCAGGTATTCCAGGAAAATAACAATCTACTATTATAATGGTTCAAAACAATAGTTCAAATAATCGATCCAATTAAGGAGATTCGCTATGAGCTTAAATGCTACACCGCGTGGCAACCGCGTACACATTGCACTATTTGGCAAACGAAACGCTGGAAAATCCAGTGTGATAAATGCCATCACAGATCAGGAAATTGCAATAGTATCTGACGTAAAAGGTACAACAACAGATCCAGTCTATAAGTCTATGGAAATTTTACCGATTGGTCCAACCGTGATTATCGATACAGCTGGTCTGGATGATTTTGGTGAGCTGGGTGAACTAAGAAAAAAGAAAACGATTGAAGTATTAGCTAAAACAGACGTGGCTCTGGTTGTTATTGATGCATGCCAAGGGGTGACTGAAGATGATAAATTTATTCTTGATCTGATTCGAGACAAAAACATTCCTCAGATTCTTGTCCTTAACAAACAAGACGAGGCACAAACAACCGCTGAGGATTTAGAAGCTCTAAAGACAGAGTTTAAGGTTCCAGTCCTACCAGTTTCCGCAGCAAATGGCGCTGGTATTAACTCCCTTAAAAAAGCCATTGCCTCAAGTCTACCAGATGATGAAGACAAGTTTAGGATCATTGGCGACTTAATTCAGCCTGGTGATTTGGTTGTCCTCGTAACACCTATTGATAAAGCAGCACCAAAAGGTAGGTTAATCCTGCCACAACAACAAACCATTCGCGATATTCTTGAAAGTGATGCTATTGCCGTCGTAACAAAGGAACATGAGTTAAAGGAAACACTTGAAAAACTAGGCACAAAACCAAAACTTGTCGTAACAGATTCTCAAGCCTTCCTAAAGGTTTCAGCTGATACACCTAAGGATATTCCATTAACATCCTTCTCAATTCTCTTTGCCCGTCATAAAGGTGATTTAAATGAATTGATTGCTGGTGCAAAGGCTATTAGAAATCTTGAGGATGGTGATAAAGTTCTTATTTCAGAAGGCTGTACCCACCACAGACAAGCAGATGACATTGGTCGTGTAAAAATACCTCGATGGATTCGTCAAATGACAGGCAAACAAATAGACTTTGAATATACATCTGGCACTCAGTTTACTGAAGACATTGACCGTTACAGACTTATTGTTCACTGCGGTGCTTGTATGCTCAATAAAACTGCAATGCACTACCGTATTAATCAAGCAAAACACTTCGGTGTACCTATAGTAAATTACGGCGTTCTCATTGCTCATGTACAGGGTATAATTGGACGCGCTATTGAGCCCTTCCCTATGGCTAAATTACTTTGGGAAGAGGACTTATAACATCATGAAGTAACCCCAATTCACTGATAATCATTATCAGTGAATTTTTTCCATTTATACTGTTGACAACCTTCCCTGATTTCTGTAAACTATGTTTGTACAGATTACACGATTGTATTCGTTACAAACAAATTGTATATAAACTAACTTGATAATATTAAAGATTAAATGGAGGAATTTTCAATGAAGAAATTTATCTGTACTGTCTGTGGTTACACGCACGAAGGCGAAGCTGCACCAGAAAAATGTCCACAATGTAACGTACCTGCTGAAAAGTTCAAAGAACTAGTAGCTGGCGCTAAGCGTGTTTGGGCTGACCAACACTTTATCGGTGTTGCACAAGGTGTTGACGAGGAAATCGTTCAAGGCCTACGTGACAACTTCATGGGCGAATGTACAGAAGTTGGTATGTACCTAGCAATGAGCCGTCAAGCTGACCGTGAAGGTTTCCCAGAAGTAGCAGAAGCATACAAGCGTATCGCATTCGAAGAAGCTGAGCATGCTGCTAAGTTCGCAGAACTTCTAGGCGAAGTTGTATCTGACTCAACTAAAAAGAACCTTGAACTACGTGCTGACGCGGAGCAAGGCGCAACTGAAGGCAAGCTTGCACTAGCTAAGCGCGCTAAAGAACTAAACCTTGACGCAATCCATGACACTGTACATGAAATGTGTAAAGACGAAGCTCGTCACGGTTCTGCATTTGAAGGTCTACTAAACAGATACTTCGGTGACAAGTAATTCAATACATTAAGTAAAAAAAACCGAGATGCTCCTTGCGTCTCGGTTTTAAGCATCCCTACATGCTTAAATATAGTGCGACTAATCTCGCACATGATGAAATCCCCCAGGTTTTCATCATAGAAAAAGCTAAAGTGATTTTCACTTTAGCTTTTTTTGTGCTCAAATTAATATCAACAATTCGAACAGCTATATTTCCCTTGTGTTTCATACGTGTATCAAATTATAATTACAACATATAGTGAATAATCAAGCGCATGGATAGTGGCTATTCTCTTAAAGTAAAGATCACAAAACATATACAAAGGGGAAAGATATGTTAAGAAAAATAGGTGCAAGTTGTTTGGGGATCATAATTACACTGTCCAGCTTCCAAGGTGTATGGGCTGACTCTTGGCAATCTGGAGACTATACTGTTGAAACTGTTAATTTGAATGAAAAATATCAGTCAGCAGGTTTTGTTGACTTAAATGACTATAGTAATGACAATGGCGAATACTTGGAAGAAGATGAAAACTTACTACTGAAAGTGAGAAATTATAAGGACAAATACGGCTTAATAGACCTCAGCGGAGAAGTGGTCGTGCCAGTCAGCTATGATTACGATATGACAATAACTAATAGTATTGCTCTTGTTCAAAGTGAAAACACGTATTCCATTTGGAGTCTTACAACAGGACAAGAAATAATTAACCTTGGACAGCAAAAATACGCTCAACTTATAGGCAATACAATCAGATTAATTAATGAAAATGATCAACAGGAATTTTGGAGCCTCGATGGCTCAAAAATAAATATAAATTCAGATGCCTACTTAGAGTCTCAAGATGTTAAAAATCGTTTTGTACTTCGTAAAAGTATGACTGATTATAAATATGGTGTCTCTGACTCCGCAGGCAAGATGATTGTCGATTTTATTTACGATGATATTAAGACCTACCAAATGACCATACAAGGTACTAAAAAAGCTTTCTTTATCGTAAAAAAGGATAACAACTATGGAATGCTTGATATAAATGGATTGGAACTTATACCTGTTAAGTTTAAGTACTTTAATCTTAGACTTGCTGCTCCACAACACCCAGCAGATGATCACGTCAACCTGACAAGTCCAGAATATGATGGCGTTAAGGCAATTAGTCTAACTGAGAACTACTCTGGATCAGGTCATAAGTTTTCAGAGTATGTTTATAATTTTGAAACCCATGAACTAACAAATACCTTTACTTACGATATGACCAAATATATGCAACTAACACCTTATAAAGACGAGTTATATTATTTTGAAAAAAATGATGAAAGCGCAGGCTTGATGAATAGTGCGTTTGAAATTGTTGAATCGGTGAAGAAAGACAGAATACTAGAACGTTATGGTAATGGTGTTTATGCCTCTATGGATAGAGTCGCAGGCAAAAACGTCTATACGACAACTTATACATACTTAAACTCTAATAACAATGTAATCGCACAGGGCTACAACTATGTTGAGCATCCTATCATGAATCATCCAGAGTATTTTGTTTTCAATAAACTCGATAATACACCAACCCGTTATACTGACTTTTTTGATGCACGATTTGGTGAACATTTAACACTGTACCATGAAGATGAAAAGCTAAAATACAATTATGGATTAATGGATAACAACGGTGAAATTATAATACAGCCAAAATATGATCGAATTTATGAATTTGAATATCCACTAGCTGATTTATTCCTTGTAAATAATAATAAAAAATACGGATTTGTTGATTTACAAGGTAACATTGTCCATGACTTAGTTTATGACGAAGTTAAACTTGTCCCCGTTGATGAACAAAATCAATATGCTGTAGTCGCACAAAACGGCAAATACGGCGTTATTGATAATTTAGGAAATGAAATTTTCCCATGTGTATTAGATAATGAAGTTATCGGATACAGCGAAGGGCTATTTATAGCCTCTCATAACTGGAAATGGGGTGCTTTTAATACAAATGGCGACACCATTATCCCCTTTATTTACGACACCAAAGTTGACTATGTGGTTCAAAATGGACTTGCTCAATTCGGACGTGGCACAAATAGCATATCGCATGACGCTCACGGCGTTCTTCATATTAATACAGCTCAAAAGGTACTTCTGTCCACTAAAAATGAGCTCATGATGGAACTTCATGATAATTTATTGACGTCATGGCGCAATCAGTATTTTGTAATCAACAATGGCCAGAGTTCAACCCTATACAAATACACCAAATTGAATTAGCTCAGCCCAAAAGTGATTAAACTAATAAAAGCTAAAAGTGACCTACACTTTAGCTTTTTCTATTATTCCGTATTCTCTTCTATAACCTGAGCAATGATTCTAACACCTTCCACTATGGCTTTTTCAGACAAGTGTCCATACCCAAGAACAATCTGGTTTGCATGTCCTTCATTTTCTAAAGCATATGATCTTACCAGCCTTAAATACACACCTTTATCAAGTATACATTCTACTAAATCTTCTGAAATGAAGTTGTCTTTAAACTCAACAATCAAATGTAAACCAGTTTGAGTTCCAATCACAGTTATATTCTTAAAATGCTTGTGTAGTTGACCTACCAAAACATCACGTTTTTTCTTATATAAACGGTTCATTTTATGAATGTGGCGGCTCAAACGGCCATCCTCTATAAACTGAGCAAGAGCTGCTTGTTCTATTGTGCCTGTATGAACATCATCATAAAGTTTAAAAGCTTTTATTCTTTTTATTAAATGTTTTGGTGCAATTACATATCCTATGCGAAGTGCAGGTGACAGTATTTTGCTGAATGACCCTATATAAATTACATTCTCAGAGTCTAAGACACGCATTGGTGTTAACGGATGCCCATCATACCGAAATTCACTATCATAATCATCTTCAATAATGTAGACGCCCGCTTCCTTCGCCCTGTTCAATAAGTCTAGGCGCCTACTTGCTGAAAGGACAGACCCCTTTGGGAATTGATGTGATGGCGTTGTATAAATTAGTTTTGTCCTATTATTTGGATGTACACTTGAAACATCAAGACCCTCGTCATCCACTTTTGCTCCAATTAAGGTATAACCAGCATACTCAAGTGTCTTTCTTGCACCCAAGCTACATGGATCCTCAATAATTGCTTCGCAGTTGTGTTCATGAAGTGCTCTTCCAACCAATGATAAACCCTGAGTGGCACCTGATGTGACCACAATTGACTGGGCATCTACAGCCATGCCTCTAGATTTATATAGTTCTTTAGCTATTTGGATTTTCAAATCCGACATTCCGCCAGAATCTAAATAACCAAATCCATTGTCATTCATTGTAAGACAGGCTTCCCTTAAGTACTTTCCCCATACTTTAGCGGGAAACTGTTCTGTGTCTACCATTCCCGTTCTAAAACTTATTTCGTATGCCTCAGTTTCAGACGGTTTAGACATTTCAACTGGGGCCTCTCGTTTGGGAATAGCTCTTATTTTTTTTGAAATTCGTGTATACGATCCTGGCACTGATTCTATATATCCTTCAGCTGCTAAAAGTTCATATGCAGATAAAACAACATTTCGAGACACCCCCAACTGCTTTGCTAAATGTCTTGTTGGTGGAAGTGCCTCTAATGGCAAAAGCTCCCCACGCCGAATCTGATCAAGAATTTCATTATAAATTTGCCTATAAAGTGGTTGTTCTAAGTGTCGATCAATGCGCATAGTTACTCCTTAAAGCTAAATTGGTACTGCAGTTTTTCTCAATTATCGGACCTTTGTAAACCAATTTTATCATGATATGATTTGAAAAACACGATGTTAAATTCTAAAAACTCCCCCTCTCTCGACTGAAAGGAGTCTAACATGCTCAATATAGAACCTAAACTGAACGAATTATACCCAGACCTTCACTTTGGAATAATGATACTTGAAAATGTCTCAAATCCAACCACCCATCCAAACCTCGATTCTAAAAAGGACGAACTTGTTGAAACTCTTAGAAAAGAGTATGGTCACTTAAGCAAATCGGAACTAAAAGCATTGTCAGGAATCAATCACTATCAGAACTTCTATAAGCGTTTTAAGAAAAATTATCATGTCCTTTATCAACTTGAATCCATTACACATAAGAATCGTGACTTCCCAAATGTAGCGGCACTTGTAGAGTCAATGTTTATGTGCGAAGTTAAAAAATCGTCTGCTTACAGCAGGCTACGACTTAGACCACGTTCAAGGAAATCTCAGTGTAAATATTGGCTCTGGAAATGAATCCTTCCTCGGAATGAATGGTAAAACCGTCTTCCCACCATCTGGTGACGTTATTCTTAATGACGAAAACAACATTATTGGTAGCATTATTTGTGGGCCAGATCATAAAACTAAAATAACTCAAAAAACTCAGAAAGCCCTATTTGCTATATACGGTGTCCCTGGTGTTACAGTCGATGAAATCAAAAATCATTTAAACGATATTCATGAAAGTGTCAAAATTGTCTCACCAAACGCAAGACAATCACTCCTCGAAGTCAAATAAAAA
>JDSF01000505.1_pt1 | contig 11991 bp, 17 predicted proteins | sample 199441 | NCBI WGS metagenome assembly JDSF01 (sample SAMN02592751, study PRJNA231836) | bioreactor metagenome | isolation source: continuous culture bioreactor denitrification-DNRA | place: Germany: Bremen
GTAACCGACGAGGATCTTGGAACGGCGACTGCAGAGATTGACCATACGTTCGCTGCAAGTGCAAGATATGACAGAGGTGACTACTACGAATATCAGGTTCGCGCCTACGTTTATAATGGTCGTTCCAGAGTCGACACAAAGCAGGAATACGTAAGAATTTACAAGTAATTGAATATGTAAATTTGATTTGAACCTCTAACCTCAGGCCCGGAGGATTCTCCGGGCCTGAATTTTAAGTTACTTAGCTGAGTAAGATTTTCTTTTTTGCCATCAAAACTCACCAAATAATTGAATACTTCGTAATTTGATTTATTTATACTATTGAGCATTATGCAGCCACAGCAAGAACAGGATTAATGGTGAAGAGATTATTTTTATATGGGTTTGTTGTCTGTGGGCTACTGCTATTTTGTGGTTTACCCTGCTTGGCTCAGGAGAGGCATGGATGGCCCTCTCTGACTCTTGCTGGGGGTGGATATAGTTTTAGTGGTTCCTCTGATCTTAACGCAGCATCGCTGTATGGAGTCACTCTAGGTTATGAAATAAACGGGACAAGTCTGCGTAATCGTTTTGGGATAGAGGCTGTTTATCGCCAAATGGAGACAGAAGAGAAAGATAACGACATTGATATTGATGTGTCTTTATTGCGTTTAGATTGTCTCTATCTTTTTGACCCGTTAGAAAAAGCTAAAAATTTGACCCCTTTTTTGACGATCGGAGTTGGTGGACGTTTTATAGATAGGGATTCAGATTCAGATAGTGATTTTTTGGTGGCTTATGGATTCGGTGCAAAGCTTCCTTTAAGTACGGCTCTTGCTCTTCGAGCAGACGTCAGACATATTCAGGTGTTTGATGATGAACGACAAGATGATTTTGAGTGTCTTTTGGGTTTTCAGTACAGCTTTGGAAAAGCAAGGCAGGTTGAAGAAAAATCTAAAGCACGGGTTGACTCTGATGGCGATGGTGTTTTTGATGGGCGTGATAAGTGTCCAAATACCCCCATGGGTTTGAATGTTAATCAGATTGGCTGTCCTATCAATCCTCCCGATATGGACAAAGATGGTATTCCTGATTACCTCGACAAATGTCCCGATTCTGGATCAGTTGATAGTGTTGATAAGAACGGGTGTTTAGTCGACAGTGATAATGACGGTGTACCCGATAAATTTGATAAATGCCCTAATAATCCACCAGGATTTGATGTCAATGTTGATGGATGTATGGAAATTAGTAACTGAGGAGGCTGATGGTGCTTAAACAAAAATCGATCAAGCTCGGTTTCAGTGTAAGGTTTCAGCTCTGGTATTGCTTTGTTGTTTCGGTGGTTTTTATTTGTGCCAGTACTTTGCTTTATTGGATGATGAATAAAGCGTTAAGTGGCAGTTATTTGGAAAACTTGCGAACCCTGTATTTTCTGGATCAGAACTTACCTCTTTACCTTTCCATCATGGCTTTGCTGCAGACATGTTTTATCTTGATTTTGACTTTAGTGATTACTGTGCTGGTGTCACATCGAATTGCAGGGCCGGTGTTTCGTTATGAGGCTGTTTTAAGTAAGATTGCTTCAGGAGTGTACCCTCCTCGGTTTAACACGCGTGAAACGGATCAATTAAAATCTATCGTTGATCCTCTGAATGAACTGTCTAATACATGTCGTGGGGTTTATGAGGAGGTTCATGTTTTGACGCGGGCTCTTGACACAGATAAAGGTGGTCAAGATTTTTTTAAAGAAGATAACTTGAACTTTGTTCGGGGAGAAATCTCTGCTATTAGGCTCCGTATGGGGAAAAAGGACTCTGAAAGGGTGTTCGATTGAAAGTACCATCGGCCATTATAGCACTGATTGGTGTTTTACTTATATGTGTCATGACCGGAATAACTTTATGGGGTGATTTTAATATCTCAGGTCACGAATTCAGCGGCCGTTGTAATTTTTGTCATCTGAGATCTCCAGTTGCGGGCGAGGTGAGTAAGTTTTCTCGCTCAATCAGTTTTCTCTGTTTAGAATGTCATAACATGCCAAAAGATAATTCCCATCCGATTGGATGATGCCGGATATGCAGATGCCTGATGGCTTTATGTTAGATTGGAGTGGGAAGATGACCTGTGTCACCTGTCACGATCCTCACTCTGATAGTCGAAATCAGTATTTGAGAAGTGAAGCTAGGGGGAGAGATTTTTGTATTCTTTGCCATCGTAGTTTTTTACCTATGCAAGATCCACATGTTGGAACGGTAAGTATCGCGCATGCAAAGAGCGGTGTTTATCATGATAATGCTTCCCTATCCCAAATTTTAGATGCGGTTTCAATGGAGTGCCTTAGTTGTCATGATGGTGTTATCGCGTCAGATGCCAGTTACAAAATTGTCGGCGGAGACGCTGTTACTTATCAGAGAGCAGGCCTTTCTCACCCGATTGGTATGGATTACCGAAAATCTGCTACGCAGGACCGTGAATTGCGGGCTGTTGAATCACTTTCTCCGTACATAGCACTGTATGATGGGAAAGTTGGTTGTGCTTCTTGTCACAACCCCTATTCGAGTGAACAGCGCATGCTTACATTGAGCAACGAAGGGAGTGCTCTTTGCCTTGAATGTCATATAAAATAAATTGGATAGGAGTGAGACAAATGGCACGTCCTGATTTTTTAAAGCGCCAACTTTTTATAACAAAAAAAGTTTCAAAAAAAATTTATCCTACTTTATATCTTGTCAATTTCGGTGGTCGTAGGCTTTGCAACATATTTTCTTTATAGACAAATTGATTCTGCTGTTGAGAAGCATGTATACACCTCCCATATAAAGATCAATCACGTCGGAGATTTCCTTGCTGATCTTCTTTTTAATGCTAATTTTTATACGATTTTGGCAATAGTCATGACTGTCCTGATTCTTTCCCTGGTGGTCTTTCGAGGAATCAATAGTAATTTTAATAGAATGGAAGAAGTACTAGCAATGATGTGCGTAGGAGATTTTTCTAAACCTTATCAGGCTAGTTCTGCCTTTTCTGAGATTGGTAATATTGCTGAGCTTCTTGAAAAAGCTAGAATTGATAATCAAGTCAGGTTTGAACAGATTCGCATTACAATAGATGAAATAGAATCTGCTATTGATGACAGTGATGATATCGGAAAGGTAAGTACTGGCAGGGATAAGCTTAATGTAATTTTGAGTGAAGTTTCATTATCATAAAAGTCTGACGAATTATGGGAGAGGTATTTGATGTTGATCGGAGTAAAAAAACTATTTTTATTTATTGTGACTATTTCGCTAGTTGTCGTCTGTTTTAGTACTGTCTATGCTGAAGATTATGTTGTTGCAACAGTTGGCAATACTATAATTACGGTTTTTGAACTTGAAAGAGAAGCGCATAAGATACTTCCACTGAATACTAAATTCCATTCTGCTCTTTCTCCAGAAAAAGCTAAAGAGGTCAGGAAAAAAGCTCTGAATAATTTGATTGAGCAGGCTTATAAAGTTCAATATGCACAGGCTCATAATATTTCTATTTCAGAAGTCGAATTGGAACAGAGGTTAGCAAATATCTATAAGAAATATAAAACGGATGAAGCGTTGCAAGCAGCACTAGGCAAAGAGACCGTTGCTGCGTTTCGCTCTTCTGTGTTTCGGATTTTGTTAGCCCAAAAAGCTGAAGAGATTGCCGTCAATGACAAAGCAGCTTATTCAGAAGATGAACTGCAGAACTTTTTTAAAAAGAATTCTTTTATGTATCAATACCCGAAGCAGTATCGGGTAAGCCATATATTAATAAAAATAGATCCTAGTCTTGTTGGTGAAGATCGTGATGAGTTAGTTGCGAAAGCAGAAGATTTGGCTGTGAGGGCAAAAGCAGGGGAGGATTTTTATAATCTGGCTTATTATAATTCTGATGAAGAAACGAAATTTGTCGGTGGTGATAAAGGTTTTTTTTTATAGTGGCCAAACCGTGAAGGCATTTGAAGATGCAATTAAAGATTTAAGTCCAGGAGAGATTGTCGGACCAGTTGAAACCTTGTCAGGTTTGCACATTATCAAACTGACTGATGTAAAAGATGCTCGAGCTATGACATATGACGAGGTTAAGGAAAAAATCCAAAATATAATCGAGGCTCAAAAGCGTAAGACATTGTATGAAAAATGGATGACGAGCCTTAAACCGCAATATGAACAAATAGTATTAATTCCTGGATTGAAATGATTTATTAACAGGAGGATGCCAAGTGAAGCGTATATTTGTTATTACTTTTTTATGTTTGTGTGTTGTCCTTAGTTGTTTTCAGACAGTTGAAGCTTTTAAAGATATTTCATTTGAAGAAGTAAAGCTTCAGGCTAAAAAAGGTGACCCTGCTGCTCAGACAAAATTAGGTGTTGCTTATTCTACAGGAACCGAAGTTGAGGTTGATAAAAGAAAAGCTGCCGATTGGTATGGAAAAGCAGCTGATCAAGGTTACCCTGCGGGTCAATGGAATTTGGGGTTTTTATATATTCGAGGAGAGGGAGTAAAGCAAAGTGACAAGAAAGCCCGTGAGCTTTTTACGAAAGCTGCTGATCAAGCTTTGCCCCTGCTGAATATGATCTTGGAATGATGAATCTTTATGGTATGGGGGGTGAAAGAAGTCGATCTCAAGCTTTGGAGTGGATGAAGAAGGCAGCTGATCAAGGGTACAAGGAGGCGATTGGTTTTCTTAAGGCTCAAGGCGAATGGGAATATGAACTTCCAGAAAAAAAATAGTTCTTTGGGAGAGTTTAATCCATAGCCACCAGAATTACTGGTGGCTATTTTTTTACTCTAAATTGTGTACTGTTTTATGACAATCACCACAGTCAGGAAACTTCGCATGCATGGCATCGGCGTGTGGTTCACCGTGACAACTTTGGCAGTCAGGTCGCATGCCGTGTTGTTCGTGGCATTCCACGCAACTTAGGTCTTTGTGTTTTTTTGTGCTTGCCGCTAATAATGAACCAGCCTGTTGATGACAGGGAGTGCAGAAACCACTTGGAATCTCGGATGTTGCAAAGACCATCTCCAGCGGTTTGTGCGGGGCATGGCATGTTTGGCAATTATCTTCCTTCATCTCTGTAGCGTGAGATTTATGACAAGACATACATTCGGGCATGAAACCATGCTCATAGTGGCAATCGGTGCAGACGAGTTGGCTGTGATAGCTCTGGTGCTGAACCAGATCAACACCTTGTGAGTCGTGGCAAGTTAAGCATTCAGCATAAGCTTTTTTAGGAAGTTTAATCTGCATTGGTTGATGCGGATTGCGGTGGCAGTTAAGACATTGCTGTTGATCATAGTGAGCCGTGCCAGAATGACAGAGGTTGCAGGCCGGGATATTTTCGAAACTTTTCGGTTTGTGTCCTTGATGACAGTTGCTGCAGCTGAGTTCAGTTTTATGCGCTAAGCCTTCTGTCCTGATTGCAGTTGTTTCTTTTTCGTGACAACCCCCACAGAATGGATCACTGCTACTTGCATCCACTGTTGCATCATCCGCTCCGTAAAGAGCGGATGATAGACAACAGAGAATGATCAGTATGAGCAGATGTCTAAGGGTCTTTTTCGTCACGTGTCAACAGCCTCAAAATCAGTTTTTGGTCGGCAGATCGTGAGCATCCAAGTGGCAGTCCAGGCAGCGAGGGAACTTATCCAGCATTGTCTTGCTGTGTGCTGGTGGAATCCCGTGGCAGCTGCTGCACTCTGGAATTTTCTTGTGTTCGGTATGGCATTCTGTACATCCCACCTGACCATGCTTGCTTATCGTCTGTTGCCATTTAGGGTAGATATCATCATGGCAGCCACTGCAGGTTCGCAGGTCATTATCAATGGCAAATGGGATCGCCAGTGGTTGATGAACAGGGTGACAACTGGCACAGCCAGTGAACGCCTGTGCTTCAAAGTGAGGCTGGTGGCATTCTGAGCAGAAAGGTATTGATCCATGCTCGGTGTGATGACAGTTATCACAAGACAATTCAGTGTGTTTGCTCGGTTGTGCTGATAGCTGCATTCCCTGATCGGTGTGACAGTCGGCACAATAGTTGAGAACACCAGCAAGGGTTGGGGCTTTAATTGCCGCGTGGGGATTACTGTGGCAACTGAGGCACTGGTTATGCTTGTCTCCATGGATCAGGCTATGGCACTGAGTGCAATCGGGCATGATCTCAGCGAAATTGTCTTTGCGTGGATTGTACGCATGAAATGTCGTGTGGCATTCGCGACAGTCGAATTGATGTTTGCCGCCCTGTTGCTTGATATCCCGAAAGTGTCCAGGATGACACTGACCGCACTGATCTAGTGTCAGAGGTTGAGGTTCAGAGGCATAGAGAGCAGCATCGGCTTGAGGTAAAGACTGCTGCTGCGCCGGGACAGTGGCAGCTGTCCCGACTAAGGAGAGAAATGCAGCAGCAAGCAGTATAACTTTGAACCTGGTCATTTTACATGCTCAGGTTGTTGAGATCGTGACCAGTATTGTGACAGTCACCACAGTTCGGGAATTTAGCGTGAATTCCTGCTGCGTGTGGAGTTCCGTGACAGTCTGAACAGAGTGGAACCGTCTTGTGCTTGGTTGCATGGCACTCAACACAACCGACATTGCGGTGCTTGGTTGTTGTTGCGAGAAGCTCAGAGTAGGCAGTGTCGTGACATGCGGCACAAAGCAAGTTTTGAGTTGTGTCAGCGTACTGGAGAACCATCGGCTGATGGGCTTCGTGACAGACAGCACAATCATTTTGGGTCATGTCGGCTGAATGGGGCTCATGACAGGATGTGCAATCTGGAATATTACCGTGAGTGGCAGCGTGGCAGAAGTTACATGAAACTTCTGTGTGCATGCTTGGATTGGCAACCAACTGGGCATTTTGATCGGTGTGACAGGTGAGACATTCTGCTTTCAATTCACCTTCAAGCACAACTGCAAGAGGTTGGTGTGGGTTGTGACAGCTCATGCAATCATTAAGGGCGTAGTGTTCAGTTCCTTCATGACACTGAGCGCAAGCCGGAATATTGCTTGGACTGACCGGTTTGTGAGCAGCATGGCAGTCAAGGCAGTTGATTTGATCTTTATGGGCAGCACCAGCAGACTCAATTTCGGTCGGTTGTAGTTCATGACATTTAATACAATCACCAACTCCGAGTGACGGTGCAGCCAAAAGGCTGGATGATGAAAAAAGAATCAAACAGAAAATAAGCGTTGATAAAATCTGGTGCCGTTTCATATTTCCTCCCAAAAAATAAAAATAATAGATTGAAGCTCTATGTTTCGTGCAAAAAACGATCCACTTTTTTAATTAAAATGAGGCTTGTAAGCGCCTGCTTATTGGTTGAATACGAATGGGTGGGTTTGATGTCCAGAGTGAAATAGTTGAAATGCCCGAATGTATCTGGCATATGACCAATTAATTGATTGTTTAGCTGGGGGCAATGTCTATGGGGAAAATGAATCTGTCGACTTGTCGTGAATGATCATAAAGGGAAAATATGTTCAGCCTGCTGATATTGAGTCGCTCAGATCAAGGAGTGGGTTTTGCTTCTCTGTTATGTCTCTGAATAAAGAAAAGCCGATTTCATAAGAAATCGACTTCTAATTGGCGGAGGTCGATGGGAATCACATCTACATGATTTCTTGTACTTATCTGTAATATTACCCCGCAACTTTACCTAAATACTCAGGGGGTACGCAGCACCTGTCTGCATGCCCAGGAAATAATGACTGGTACAGTTTCTTTAGCAGCTCAGAACCCATTTTCTTGAAAGCCTTCAGGAATCCGTACAACCAGGACTGGCTGGGCAGCACTGTGTAGCACCTTATGGGTCGTGTTGCCGAGCATCGCATCTCCTATCACGGCGTGACAGTGCGAGCCCATGATGATCAGGTCGACAGCGTATTTTTTAGCGGTTGCCAGGATTACCTCAGCCGTTTGGCCTTCTTCAATCAGAATCTCACTAACCCACCGTGCACACTGCTGATCAGAGCCACATTCCTTTTCGCAGAGCCGCGCGATGCGTTCCCGTAACCGTTTTTTGCCATGGGTCTGGGCATTGAGGTGTATTTCTTCCGATTGTGCATGGCTAATGTGTAATTCCACTATGCTTTGGGCGAAGGGCGACAGCGGTTCTAGTGCCGAGAGGGCAATGATCTTTGCGGCGTGCTGCTTAGCCATTACGAGAGCGTAACGGAACACATGCGGTGCACCTGGACCCATTCCTGTAGCGTAGAGAATCTTTTTAATTTTGGGAAGCATTTTGATTTCTCCTCTAAGCGTGACTATCTGCCAAAGAAAATGTCAGGTAGGTAAGTTATGATCTGTGGGAAGAACACCATCAGGGCCAACCCGATCAGTTGGATGGTGACGAAAGGCAGAATCCCTTTATAGATATCACCCATGGCATATTCAGGTGGTGCTACTCCCTTGAAGTAGAAAAGGGAGTAGCCGAAAGGTGGCGTCAAAAAAGATGTCTGCAGGTTGATGCAAATCATCATGGCAAACCAGAGTGGATTGAAATCCAGATCCATGGCTATCGGTGTGAAAATCGGCACCACAACCAGCAGGATTGCCGCCCAGTCGATGAACATGCCCATGAAGAAAACCACCGCCATCATGATCGCAAAGACGACAAAGCGGTTTACATCCATACCGAGCAGTACGTCGGCAACTACGTCACCGCCGCCCATGCTCAGGAAGACTACTGAAAAGAATTTGCCGCCGATAAACAGTGCCATGATCATGGCGGTGGTACGGGCGGTCGAAATGCAGGCCTGAGTGATGACCGTCCAGTCCAGTTTACGGCTGACTAGAGCCAGGAACAGGGCGCCGACGCAGCCCAGAGCTGCCGCCTCAGTCGGAGTCGCTACCCCTGCTAAGATGGTGCCCATAACGGTAAGGATCAAGCCGAAGGGTGGGACAAAATTCTTCATCGTCATGGAGAATTTCTCCATGACGGTCGCAGTGCGTTCTGAGGCCGGGATCGGTGGACCGAGCTTGGGGTTCAGGTAGCAGCGCACCCCTACATAGAGCAGATACATGATGGAGAGGAGCAGGCCGGGCAAGATCGCGGCGGCAAAGAGGTTGCCGACCGAGGTCTCCTTTTGGCCGGTCAGGCCACCATAGACAACCAGCATGATCGACGGTGGGATCAGGATGCCGAGGGTCCCCGATGAACAGATGATACCGGCCGAGAGGGCCTTATCGTAACCGCGCCTCAGCAAGGCTGGTCCGGCCATCAAACCCATGGCGACGACCGAGGCGCCGACGATACCGGTGGTGGCGGCGAATACAGTTGATACAACGATGACCGCCATCCCCAACCCTCCGCGCAGGCCGCCCAAGACGGTGTAGAGGGCGTCAAATAACCCTTCGGAAACCTTGGACCGATCAAGGATCTGGGCCATGAAGATAAACAACGGGATTGCAACCAGGGTGTAATTGAGAAAGATTCCCCAAGCATTATTGGCAAACAGGCCGAGCAAGGCTGAAAGGTTGAAACCGTTATCGATCAGGCCGAATAGGGTCGCAACCGCGGCTAGCGTTATCGCTAAGGGATGGCCCATGGCAATCGACGCCATCAGTGTCACGAACATGAGTATTGTCAGAACTTCTACAGTCATTGTTATCTGTGCTCCAGGCTCAAACAAGTTTTTGTGAGTCTATTTTTAGGGATCGAATATCTTGGATCAATTTGGCCACCCCTTGCAGGAAGAAGAGTGCAAAGCCGAGTGCCATGAAGGTTTTAAGGGGGTATATTGCTGGTGCCCAGGAGCTTGAAGCATGTTCCCATTGCTGTCATGAGTTAGCGGCCATGATACACATATAGAAAGTCAGCAGACCGACCGAGGGGAGGAACAGGACGACATTGGTCGCAATGCGTAGGATAAGACGCGGTTTTTCAGACAGCCGTGTCTCAAAGACATCGATGGCAACGTGGGTGTTGTGCTTGTGGGCATAGGCCAGAGCGAAGCAGAAGTGAACACCGTAAAGAAAGACCGTAAGCTCAAAGGCCCAGGAGGTTGGAGCGTTGAATACATAGCGCATCAAGACCTCAAAGACCACTACCACGATCAGTGGCAATACCAGATATGAGGCATAGAGGCCAAATTTTTCGTTGAAGGTATCGATCGCACTATCAAGGTCTTATGATTGGATAAGTTTGCTGCAATTTCAAAGTGATAAGATCGTATATATCAGTAACAAAGATATTTTCAGGATGGGAGAATTCTGCTATAAGTAATCTTGAGTAATAAAGGGGGGATTGCTCAGTCTTTGCGTTTTTCTATGTTTATACTCCTTCTGTTTAAATCATTAATATTAAAAATAAATTTAAAAATTTCTCTGGCTTGTGGCGTTTTGTAAAGCGGAATATAGGCCATATAATAATCTGTTAGGCACTTCAAGGGAAATAAATGAAGTTATTCGTCCATGACCACAATGGCAACAAGAGATACTTAAACGCAATTGTCGGGTCTCGAAATGAGCTGGTTACTAAACTAGGTGGTGAATATTTTTTAATTGAGAATGCTACCTATCATGTAAGTCAGGTAAACGCTGAAAAAACCAATGAATCTATGGTGGCATCAACAGTTATTGGCGGTGCATTAGGGTTATTTGGGGGTATGCCTGGAGTTATAATCGGTGGCGCTTTAGGTGCCTTATTTGGTAATGAAGCGGACAAAAAGGAAGTTTCTCAGATAGAAGCTTTCAACAGGAGCTAACGATGAGTCGAATTGATACTAGCTCCTTATTTGCCATATTCTTTGTAGCAGCTTTGGCTGTAGTCGCTTACTTGTTTAAAATTGAAATCATGGACTATATGAGGTTGATACTCGAAAATGGGTATCTGAAATCAATCTTGTTAATTTTGGTTGCCATAATTGTTATTTCTCATTCAATAAAAGTTAAGCCAGGCAATGATTCCTCTAATGTCATGATACGAAGTGGACTGATCCCAATTGATATATCTCTAACATTAGGTACATATTTCGCGGTAACAACTACGGCATGTTCATTACTTGAAGGCTCATTCATCCAGAATTTTTATGATGTACAGTATTTCATAAAGTTCAAAGACCTAGACATATATGTGCTCCTCGGTGTGTCTGCTCTTTTGTTGTGGTACGTAGCTTTTCATATGTATAAAATGCTTGTTGAGTTACTTTTCAAATCTGAAGAAATATCCATGGCAACAAACAATCTGCATAACAACTTAATCAACCGTACGGAAAATACGACTGTGCAAAATTGAAAATCAAAATCTAAAAATGCGGTGGTTTACGCAATTTTTCATCTCCTAACGTTAGATGCTAAAACAACAATTTGAGGGGCCATAATGAATGAGAAAATTATTTTTCCTGAAATTTCATATTGTGATTTACTGCACCATGCCCCTCCATACGATAGTCCATTAGAAGAGCAATTTGCTTACCATTTTGACAAATACAGAAATCGTGATGCAACTTTATTCCAACAGGTACAAGTCAATACAATATGCGGTTCTTACTGGTTAGATTTTGCTGCAAAATAGGTACATCGGTTGTTGGAATAGAATGCGATGGAAAAGAATTTCATGACGCTAACCGTGACCTGTGGCGTGATTCAATGATTTTAGCTACAGGAACTGTTGATAGAATCTACCGTTTTCGTGGGCAAGACCTTAACTATCATATTAATGATTGTCTCTTTTTATTATCCGAGGTCGAACCACAGGTGTTTTCAGAAAGAGGCATTATAAATCTGAGCCAACTTTCTTCCTCCGAAGCAAGAGATGCGGAGTATAAGTCTAAATATGTTTCTGAAAGTGCCATGTTGCTTTTCCGTAGGAATATTGAAGAAGAAACAAATCGCTCAGTTGACACCTCAATCCATATCGAAAGAAGGTCAAAAGACTCTATTCGTGGAAAACGTCCAGAATGGCAATATTATTTCCAATATGCCAAACAACATGGTAGTGGAAACTTGAAAAAAATTATTAAAGCCCACGATGAATCAAATAGTATCTAAC
>JDSF01000506.1_pt1 | contig 11935 bp, 13 predicted proteins | sample 199441 | NCBI WGS metagenome assembly JDSF01 (sample SAMN02592751, study PRJNA231836) | bioreactor metagenome | isolation source: continuous culture bioreactor denitrification-DNRA | place: Germany: Bremen
GTTTAACGCCATCCGGCAGTCTCAATAGTAAAAATATCACCATCTTTAGTTACATTCATAACTTGATTCATTTCATGCTTTAAACCAAATTTTTGGCATTGCTCAGGCCAGTTTTGCATTAATTCCATACCAGACATAATGCTTCCTTGACCAGGATAGTTTTCAATTTCTGATGAACCTGTAATTTGTCCTCCAGGCATTCCCATCTCAAACATAGTTACGTTCTTTAAACCACCTCTTGTTGCATATAAACCTGCTGTAAGTCCAGCTGGTCCACCACCAATAATTGCTAAATCTAACATATGTAATCCTTTTTGTGTTTATACCAAATAAAAAAATAATCCATTTATGCTCTCATTTAGTATAAAGGCATAATAATACTCAAATTTTATTAAGTATTAGGTTAATTAATACTTATTTTATGGATAATATTTTTCTTTTAGTATTTTTTTTCGTATTAAACTATAGTTTTTCTGAATACTTTCTTTATTGAATAACTATTCATATTTTTTAACTATATTTAAGTTATTATACAAGTTTTGATATAAAGGATTAATATGGAAGTATTAGATAATCTTATTTCTACTGCCTCAGGATTTGTATGGGGTGTGCCTATGTTAGTACTACTTGTAGGTACTGGATTATATTTAACAATTAGATTAAGAGGTATGCAATTTTGGGCTTTAGGTCATGCTATAAAATTAATTTTTCTAAAGAAGAGAATGCAAAAGGTGATATTACACATTTTCAAGCACTTATGACTGCACTTGCAGCAACTGTTGGTATAGGTAATATAGTTGGAGTAGCAACTGCAATTACCTTCGGCGGGCCAGGTGCTGTATTTTGGATGTGGGTTACTGGGCTTGTGGGAATGGCAACAAAATATTCAGAAGCCATCTTAGCAGTAAAATATAGAGAAAAAGGTAAAAATGGTTATAAAGGTGGTCCTATGTACTACCTTGCAAAAGGAGCAAATATGCCAAAACTTGGTTTTGCATTTGCTCTTTTTACAGTTTTAGCCTCTTTTGGTATAGGGAATATGACTCAATCAAATGCAGTAGCAAATGCAATGAGTTCACAATTTTCAACTCCTACTTGGGTAACTGGAATAATTCTTTTAACAATTACCTCTTTTGTAATTTTAGGAGGAATTAAATCAATTGGTAAAACAACTCAATATCTTATTCCTTTTATGATTGCTGTTTATTTAATAACTTCATTTGCAATTATTCTTACAAACTTCGATAAAGTAGATGATGCACTTGGACTTATCTTTTATCATGCTTTTAATCCAATCGCAGCAGGTGGTGGATTTGCTGGAGCTGCTGTTGCGGCTGCAATCAGGTATGGTATTGCCAGAGGAGTATTTTCAAATGAATCAGGTCTTGGTTCTGCTCCAATAGCTGCTGCTGCTGCAAAAACAAATGACCCAGTTAAACAAGCACTTGTATCTATGACACAAACTTTTATTGATACACTTGTTGTATGTACAATGACTGCTGTTATTATTCTTATGGCACCAATTTGGACAACAGGAGGAAGTGCAGGAGAACTAACACTAAAAAGTTTTGAATTCTTCTTAGGAGATTTTGGAGCAATTGTAGTTGTATTTGCAACTGTTCTTTTTGGATACTCTACAATCCTTGGTTGGTCATATTATGGAGAAAGAGCATTTGAATATATCTTTGGCGATAAATCAATTAAAATCTATAGAGTTGTATTTGTAAGTTTTATCTTAGTTGGAGCTATGATGGAACTAAAACTTGTATGGAACTTCTCTGACCTTGCAAATGGACTAATGGCTATTCCAAACTTAATAGCCCTACTGTTATTATCTAAAATAATTACAGAAGAAACTAATAGATATTTTAAACAAAAATAAAGAGAATTAACTTCTCTTTATTTTTCTACATCCTTTTTATTTCCAATATTTTCTTCAAATATCACTTTTAGGTCATTTTCAAAATATAAAATTCCTCCATTAAATTTAATCATGGAGGAAAACATGGAAAGAATAATAGAAGCCTATACAGGGTTAACAAAGAAAGGGAAGAAAAGTCGTACTCCAGCTAAATACGATAAACTTCTCACAGCTACTGGTGTTATATTAGCTCTATTTATGATGGGACATATGTTCTTTGTTTCTACAATTTTACTTGGCAAAGATGTAATGTATAAAGTTACAAAACTATTTGAACTTGATTTTATATTTGAAGGTGGATTACCAATTATAGTAAGTGTTTTTGTTGCTATAATCTCTTTTATATTTATAATTCACGCACTTTTAGGTATTAGAAAATTCCCTACTTCTTATAAAACATATATAAAAGTAAAAGAACATGCAAAGATGATGAATCATAAAGATACATCAATGTGGATGTTTCAATGGATTAGTGGACTTATAATGATGTTCGCAGCATCTATTCATCTATATATTATGTTTACACAACCACAAAATATAGGTCCATTTGCTAGTGCAGATAGAGTCTTTAGTGAGCATATGTGGCTTTTATATGCAGTTTTACTAATTTGTGTTGAAATTCATGGCTCAGTTGGACTTTATAGAGCTGCAATGAAATGGGGTTGGTTTGATGGAACTAATCCAAAAGAGACAAGAAAAAGATTATATAACATAAAAAAAGGATTAAGTGCATTTTTTCTTGCACTTGGATTTATCACCCTTCTAGCTTATGTAAAAATAGGCATGGAACATAGTTCAGAAGTAGGAATCAAATATACTCCTACAAATAACTCATCAATTGAAATATCAAATAAATAAAGGTTAAATTATGAAAATTAAATATTGTGATGCATTAGTAATTGGGGGTGGTTTAGCCGGTCTACGTTCTGCAGTAGCTGCAGCACAAAAAGGACTTAGTACTACTGTATTAAGTTTAGTACCAGTAAAGAGATCTCACAGTGCTGCAGCTCAAGGTGGAATGCAAGCATCTTTAGGAAATGCAAAAATGAGTGAAGGTGACAACGAAGATGTACATTTTTCGGATACTGTAAAAGGTTCAGATTGGGGTTGTGATCAAGAAGTTGCCCGTATGTTTGTAACAACTGCACCTAAAGCAATTAGAGAACTTGCAGCGTGGGGAGTTCCTTGGACTAGAATTAAAAAAGGAAATCATGAAGCTGTTATAAATACAAAAAGAACAACAATTTTTGAAGATGATAATAAACATGGACTTATTAATTCAAGGGATTTTGGGGGAACTAAAAAATGGAGAACCTGTTATACAGCAGATGCAACTGGGCATACTATGCTTTTTGCAGTTGCAAATGAAGCAATTAAATTAAATGTAAATATTGAAGATAGAAAAGAGGCTATTGGACTTATTCATAGTGAAGGACGATGTTATGGAGCAATTGTTAGAGACCTCATCACTGGTGAAATAATTGCTTATGTTGCAAAAGGAACACTTATTGCAACAGGTGGATATGGTCGAATTTATGAAATCACTACAAATGCAGTAATCTGTGAAGGTATTGGTACTGCTATTGCACTTGAAACAGGAATTGCAAAACTAGGAAACATGGAAGCAGTTCAATTTCACCCTACACCACTTTTTCCATCAGGAATTTTACTAACTGAAGGATGTAGAGGAGATGGTGGAGTTTTAAGAGATAAAAATGGTCATAGATTTATGCCAGATTATGAACCTGAGAAAAAAGATCTTGCTTCAAGAGATGTTGTATCTAGAAGAATGATGGAACATATGAGAAAAGGTTTAGGTGTTGAATCTCCATATGGAACTCATCTTTGGCTAGATATTTCTATTCTTGGACGTGAGCATATTGAAAGAAACTTAAGAGATGTTCAAGAAATTTGTGAGTACTTTGCTGGAATTGATCCAGCAGATGAAGGGCAAAAAGGTTGGGCTCCAGTTCATCCTATGCAACATTATTCAATGGGTGGGATTAGAACAAAACCAACTGGTGAATCTCAAACTCTAAAAGGTTTATTTAGTGCAGGAGAAGCTGCTTGCTGGGATATGCATGGATTTAACAGACTTGGAGGAAATTCAGTTTCTGAAACTGTAGTAGCAGGTATGATTGTTGGTAATTACTTTGCAGACTTCTGTAGAGATAATCAAATTGACATTAAAACTTCTGTTATTGAAAAATTTGTTCAACAAAAAGAATCTTATATAAATGAACTTATTTCAAGAAAAGGAACCCAAGATGTATTTAAAATAAAAAACAAAATGAAAAAAAATTATGCAAGAACATGTTGGGATTTTTAGAGATGGGGAAGGATTAGAAAAAGCAGTAAAAGAGCTTGAAGAACTTTTAATCCAATCAAAGAACATTGCAATAAAAGATAAACAATTATACGCAAATCCTGAATTAGAAGAAGCATATAGAGTTCCAATGATGTTAAAAGTTGCTCTTTGTGTTGCAAAGGGTGCATTAGATAGAACAGAATCTAGAGGTGCTCATACAAGAGAAGACTATCCAAAAAGAGATGATGAGAACTGGTTAAAAAGAACTCTTACTTCATGGAAGGAAGGAGATACCATGCCAACGGTTGAATATGAAGCACTTGATATTATGACAATGGAAATACCTCCTGGGTTTAGGGGTTATGGGGCAAAAGGTAACCTGATTGAAAACCCATTAAGTATTATAAGACAAAATGATGTAGATGAAATGACTGAAAAAATGCAATTAGAAGGTAAAGATAGACATCAAATCCAAGATGCACTTATGCCATTTCCTCTACAAGATGAATATAAAAGAAAAAATAAAAGATTAGGAGATAAATAATGGCACGAGAACTAACTATAAAAATTCTTAGATACAATCCTCAAGGAAAAGATTTAAGACCTTATTTTCAAGATTATAAAATTGAAGAAACTGATAGTATGACAATTTATTTAGCTCTTACTCATATTAGAGAAACTATGGATGCAGGACTTGCTTTTGACTTTGTCTGTCGAGCAGGTATTTGTGGATCTTGTGCCATGATGATTAATGGACGTCCTAAGCTTGCATGTAGAACACTTACAAAAGACTTACCTGAAGAGATAATTATGCTTCCTCTTCCAACATTTAAACTTATTAAAGACTTATCTATTAATACAGGTGAATGGATGGATGGAATGTCAAAAAGAGTTGAATCATGGATTCATACTTCAAAACAAACAGATATTGCAGATATTGAAGAGCCTATTGAACCAGAAGTTGCAGATGCGGTTTTTGAACTAGATCGTTGTATTGAGTGTGGCTGTTGTGTTGCTGGATGTGGAACAAAACTTATAAAAGAAGATTTTGTAGGTGCAGTAGGATTAAATAGAATTGCAAGATTCGAGTGTGACCCACATGATGAAAGAACCCATGAAGATTATTATGAACTTGTAGGTGATGATAATGGTATTTTTGGCTGTATGACACTTTTAGGATGTGAAGATACTTGTCCAAAACACTTACCACTTCAAAATAAAATTGCATATATGAGAAGAAAACTAGCTTCTATATCAAATTAATAAAGGAGGTTTATAAAACATTTATATATTCCAAAAAATTAAATCACTAAAAAAGCCTTAAGATTCTCCTTTTTCTTAAGGCTTTTTTATTTTATGAATACTTATTCACTTTTTTAGCCCAAAAAGAGCTTTTTTTATAAAAACATCACTTTTAGTTCATTTTAGAGGATTACAATTTCAATATATAAAAAAGAAGATTAATTTATTTAACTTAGTTTTTTTAAAGATTAAAAGGATTTACCATGACACAAAGAATTGAACATGATCTAATAGGTGATAGAGAGATTCCAAGTAATGTTTATTATGGAGTACAAAGTTTAAGAGCAAAAGAAAACTTTGGAATTACAGGAATTACACTATCTCAATTCCCAACATTTATAGCATCCTTATCAAAGGTGAAAAAAGCTGTTGCTTTAGCAAACTATGAATTAGGATTGTTAAAAGAAAAGAAAAAAAATGCAATTTGTGAAGCATGCGATGAAATTATTGCAGGAAACTTTCATGATCAATTTATAGTTGATATGATTCAAGGTGGAGCTGGAACTTCAATAAATATGAATACAAATGAAGTTATTGCAAATAGAGCATTAGAGATTCTTGGCCATAAAAAAGGTGAATATAAATTTTTACATCCAAACAATGATGTAAATCTTTCACAATCAACAAATGATTCATATCCTACAGCATTTAGAATTGCTTTATATGAAAAAATTTATGAATTAATTGACTCTATGAAAGTATTAAGAAAAAGCTTTCTTATAAAGTCTGAAGAATTTAGAGATGTTATTAAAATGGGAAGAACACAACTTCAAGATGCTGTACCTATGACACTAGGACAAGAATTTCATACTTATGTAACTACAATTGATGAAGATATAAAAATATTAATGGATGCACAACAATTAGTTCGAGAAATGAATTTAGGAGCAACAGCAATTGGAACTGGTATTAATTCTCATCCTGAATATGCTTGTCTTGTTGAACAAAAACTTCAAGAAGTTACAGGTCGTCCTTTTGTAACTGCAAAAGATTTAATAGAAGCGACACAAGATACAGGTGCCTATGTACAAATATCAGGTGTATTAAAAAGAGTTGTAACAAAAATCTCAAAAATCTGTAATGATTTAAGACTATTAAGTTCAGGACCAAGAACAGGATTAAATGAAATAAACTTACCTGCTATTCAACCAGGATCTTCAATCATGCCAGGTAAAGTAAATCCTGTTATTCCAGAAGTTGTAAATCAAGTTGCTTTTCAAGTAATTGGAGCAGATGTAACAATTACAATGGCAAGTGAAGGTGGTCAATTACAACTAAATGTATTTGAGCCTGTTATGGCATTTAACTTATTTAATTCAATTAATATGATGAAAAATGCTTTTGAAACTTTAGCTACAAAATGTATAGATGGAATCACAGCAAATAAAGAACATTGTCACGACCTCGTTATAAATAGTATTGGTTTAGTAACTGCATTAAATCCAACAATTGGATATGAAAATTCTACTGCTGTTGCAAAAGAAGCATTAGATACAAAAAGATCTGTATATGACATTGTTTTAGAAAAAAAATTATTAACAAAAGAAGAACTTGATGAATTAATTCGTCCAGAGAATATGATTCAACCAAGAATGGTTTGTAAATAAAAATTAATAAAATTAAAAGGAGAAATTATGTTAGGTTTAGAGATTTTAGTTGTATTGGGTGCTATATTTATAGGTGCTAGATTTGGTGGTATTGGAATTGGATATGCCGGTGGTTTAGGAGTTTTAATTCTTACTTTATTCTTTGGATTAGAACCAGGAAGTATTCCCATTGATGTTATTCTAATCATTATGTCAGTAATTGCAGCAATTGCAGCAATGCAAGTAGCTGGTGGATTGGATTACATGGTAAAAGTTGCGGAAAATATATTAAGGAAAAATCCAAAACAGATTACATATTTAGCTCCTACTGTTACATATTTTATGACAATATTAGCAGGTACAGGTCACACAGCTTACTCTACACTTCCAGTTATTGCAGAAGTTGCAAAAGAGCAAGGAATCAGACCTTCAAGACCTCTAGGAGTTGCAGTTGTTGGTTCACAAATTGCTATTACTGCTTCACCTATTTCTGCAGCACTTGTATTCTTAAGTGGTATTTTAGAACCTCTAGGTGTTGGATATATTGAAATTCTAGCTGTTTGTATTCCTACAACTTATGCAGCTGTTATGATTACAGCCTTTATTAGTAACTTTTTAGGAAAAGACTTAGTAGATGATAAAGTTTACCAAGAAAGATTAGAAAAAGGTTTAGTAAAACTAAGAGGTGAAACTAAAATTGAAATCAAAAAAGGTGCAAAACTATCAGTTGCAATTTTTATTACAACTATCTTTGCAGTTGTAACTTATGCAACATTAATTAGTAAAAAAGTTGCTGTTATTGTAGATCCAAGTTTACCAAGAAATGCTGCTATTATGGTATTTATGTTAGCTTGCGCATCTCTTATAGTTTGGGCTTGTAAAGTTGATACTGGGAAAATTCTTAATGCTTCAACATTTAAATCAGGTATGAGTGCTTGTATTTGTGTTCTTGGTGTTGCTTGGTTAGGTACTACTTTTGTTGGTGCCCACATTGGTGAAATCAAAGAGTTCGCAAGTACATTATTAACTCAATACCCTTGGATGTTAGCTATCACTTTATTCTTTGCAAGTATGTTACTTTATTCTCAAGGGGCTACAACAAAAGCTCTTATGCCAGCAGCACTAGCTTTAGGTGTTGACCCAGTTACTGCCGTTGCATCTTTTGCAGCTGTAAGTGCACTATTTGTATTACCTACTTATCCAACATTATTAGCAGCTGTTGAGATGGATGATACAGGTTCTACTAGAATTGGTAAATTTGTATTTAATCACCCATTTATGATTCCTGGTATTATTGCAATTACTTTAAGTGTAATCTTTGGATTTATGCTAGGAGGTATCATTTTATAAAAACTTATTTTTTATTAAACAATAAAGTTACCTTTGGAAGAAATAGTAAAAAACTCTTTCTTCCATAAAGTATTACAAGATATGTATTTTAAGTATTAATAGAAAGGAAGTTTTACTTCCTTCTATTATACTTTTAGATAAAATATCTTATTTAAAATAAGGAAATAACATGAAATTTAAAGTTTTTTTATTTTTAATAAGCCTTATTTTGTTATCAAATATCAACCTCTATGCAAATAATCAAAAAAATGTATTAATTATTAATTCATATCATAGAGGATTTCAATGGAGTGATGATGTTTTAAACGGAATAGAGTCAGTTTTATATGATACTAAAATCACCTCTACTGTTTTATATATGGATTCAAAAAGAATTGCATCACCTACATACTATAAAGAATTAAAAGATTTATACAAATTACAATTATCTAAAAGTAAATATGATTTAGTTGTTGCAATTGATAAATTTGCTTATGAGTTTACTTTACAAAACTATCAAGAACTTTTTACAGATGAACCTGTCTATTTTGTTGGTATAGAACAATTTTCACAAGATGAAGTTAAAAAATATAATCTTCAGAATAAAGTCTCTGGGCTATTAGAAAAAAGAGCAATAAGTGATATAGTAAAAATGATTAATAAACTAATGCCTAAACTAGAAAAGCTTTATATAATAAATGATAAAAGTGAAAATGGAGATGACTCAGATCCCTTTATTCAAAGTGCTATAAATGATTTAAAACATAAATTTCAAATTGAATATATTAGAAGTTCTACTTTAGATAAATTGAAAAAAAAGGTTTGATACATATATTCCTAATGAAGCAGTATTTTTTATACGATTTTATAATGATGAGAATGGATACCTTTATAAAAATGGTGAAATTGCAGATATGATTAATGCAAGTAAAATACCTGTTTTTACTACGGATACTTTATTTATAGAGAAAGGTTCAACAGGAGGAAAGTTAGTTCCTATTAAAAAACTAGGAATAGAATCAGGAAAAGATATTTTAGGGATATTAGATAAATCACTTACAATTCCATTTATCAAAATTGCAGAAGATTTTGAATATAAATTTGATTATGAAAAAATTAAAGAATTTAAACTTAAACCTGACATCTTAAATATTGAGTATGATTATGTAAATACTCCAATGGGATTCTTAAATAAACATAGACAACTTGTAGATTTCGTTTTTTTAATATCTCCTTTTTTATTGTTTCTAATACTAGGACTTATTCATAATTTATACTTAAGAATAAAAAGTACAAAACTATTAAAACAAAGAATGCAATTTGATAAAGTTTTACTTGATTCTATAAAAGCTCCTATTGTTTGGCAAGATGAAAAAGGAAAAGTAGTTGATTCTAACTCTAAGTTCTGTGATTTTATGGATTTACCATGTCCTGAAGTTAAAGGTAAGACACTCAAAGACTATATAGAAAAAAATAAGTCTTCTACTATAAGTAAAACTTTAGAACCTTTTATAAACAACGCCATAGAAGAGAATCAAATGATTATAAAAGATAAAGAGAATAAAGAATATACATATTTAATAAATCAAACAAATTACACTGAAAATATTTTTAAAACAAAAGGGACTGTTACTGTTTTTACTGATATTACAAAAGAGAAGCAAGCAATTAAAGAGAAAAGAAAACATCAAGAGTTTGTTATTCAGCAGTCAAAATTAGCAGAGATTGGAGAAGTTTTTTCATCTATTGCACATCAATGGAAATCGCCATTAGTTGAAATAGCAACAATTGCACAAGAAAAACTTTATGATGAAGAAGGTGAAGTAAAAGAAGAAGATGATAAATTTGTAAATGATATTATGTTTCAAGTTAAATATATGACAGAAACTATAAATAGTTTTCAAAAATTTATTATGCCTTCAACTCATAAAATTGTATTTGATATTAATGAATCTGTAGAAGAAATGTTAGAAATAATTCGTCATAATATGAAATATAACTATATAGATGTTCATGTGAATGTTAAACCTAATACAAACTTAATGATTTTAGGATATAAAAATGAATTAATGCAAACACTCTTAAATATTGTTAATAATGCAAAAGAGTCAATCATAAAAGAAAAGAGTAAAGACAAAATCTCTCAAGGTGTTATCAATATAAATATAAAAAATATTAATAATAAAGTTCAAATTGATATTTCAGATAATGGAGGAGGAATTCCTCAAAAATACATAAATCAGATATTTGAACCCTATTTTACAACTAAAAAGATGGTCATGGTATAGGGTTATATATGGCAAAACTAATAATAGAAGATAAAATTGGAGGTACAATAAATGCCTCAAATACTAAAGATGGTGCTATATTTACAATTCAATTGGAGTTAAAAAAAATGAAAGTTCTAGTCCTAGAAGATAATGATAGATTATGTAATCTAATTAAACAAGCCCTTACAAAAGCTGGTTATAAAGTAGATACAACAGCTGATGGTGCAGAAGCTTTAGAGTTGATTAGAAATGGTTATTCTTGTTTTATTTTAGATATAAATGTTCCAAATTTAGATGGTATATCTATTTTAGAATCAATAAGAATGTATCATAATGAGGTACCTGCAATCATAATTAGCTCCAACCATGATTTGGAAAAGATACAAAAATCTTATGAAGTTGGTTGTGATGATTATCTAAAAAACCATTTTTCATGTATGAACTTATTCAAAAAGTACAAAAATTTTGTAAAGTAAAATCTAATCTTATAGATTTTGGTGAAGGATTTATCTTTGATTATAAAAAACATTTTTTAGTTAAAAATAATGAAGAGATTAAGTTAGCAAAAAAAGAGATTTTATTTTTAGAATTACTTGCAAAAGATATTCATAGAGTATTTAGTTTTGATGAAATTGAGGATTATGTATGGGAAGGTGAAGAGACGACATTAATTAATGTTAGAGCATTAGTAAAAAGAATCAGAAAGAAAATTCCTGAAAAAGCAATAAAAATTGTAAAAGGTATTGGTTATTCTATTGATGCAGACCAAATTCCTGAACAAAAATAATTTAAGAGAGAGAAACTTTTTTATTTAAAGAATATCCTATTCCTTTTACTATAATAATACTATCTAAAGGTAGTTTTTTCTTAATCTTTTAATCATTGAACGAATATTAACAAGGGTTGTTTCTTCTCCTTCCCATACATATTCTTCAAGTTCTTCATAACTTGCTACATGATGTAAATTTTTGGAAAACAATTCTAAAAAAAGTATCTCTTTTTTAGTAAGTTCAAATTCCATATCATTTTCAAATAACCTTTGATTTATAAAATCATACCTACAAGAATCACTAAACTTTAAAAACATTTTAGGAAGAATACAAAGTTTTTTTACTTTCTGAACAAGTTCAAATATATAAAATGGTTTTTTTAAATAATCATCACAACCAACTTCATAAGATTTTTGTATCTTTTCCAAATCATGGTTGGAGCTAATTAT
>JDSF01000507.1_pt1 | contig 11935 bp, 13 predicted proteins | sample 199441 | NCBI WGS metagenome assembly JDSF01 (sample SAMN02592751, study PRJNA231836) | bioreactor metagenome | isolation source: continuous culture bioreactor denitrification-DNRA | place: Germany: Bremen
AAGCCTCGATGCTCCTATCTTCAACGATGGAAGTGCAAGTAATATCGGCGATTTCATAGAGGATGAGACCCAGATGAGCCTGAGGACAGCCTTCTTGAGCACTCCTTGGAAGAAGACGTTCGCTCTTTGCTATCCACCTTGAGTGACAAGGAACGGGAAATCATAGAGTTGCGATTTGGTCTTGAAGGGAAGAATCCCATGAGTCTCAAGGAAATTGGTGAACTTTACAACCTGACCAAGGAAAGAATTCGTCAGATTGAGAAGAAAGCGATCGAGAGATTGCGTAACCCCTCCCGATCAAAGATGGTTGAGAGTTACATCGCATAACAGCACCAAAGGGTGTATCTATATATATTGGAAGAAGCCGGGCACAAGCTGTCCGGTTTCTTCTTGTTTTGACCTCACCAATATAGAGGCTACTGGATATGAAAGCATATGGGTTGGGTAGATGAGTCTTACAGCAAAAAAAACAGGAGATCGATTTGCTCGGTCTCCTGTTGCTTGCTTGCCATGTAATTACATTGCTAGAATTCTGGACGATTGGATTTCCCTGTATAGCCCATATTAAAGCTGATGGTAGCTGCACAACGCATAACCAACACAGCCATTGTTTCAGGCCTCATCTCTGGATGTTGGGCTAGTACCCAGGAAGTAGAGACTGCAGCGATGACCTGTCCACGGTAATCGTGGATTGGAGCTGCTACGCAATTGATGGCAGGCTCCGCCTCCTGGTCATCAAGTGACCACCCTCTTCTTCTGCATTCACGAATATCTTGGAGGAGACTCTCCATATTGGTATGGGTGTTAGGTCCACGACGCGTGAAGGTTTCATGGGCGAGGAGTGATCGAATTTCGTCGTCAGTCAGTCCCATCAACAAGGATTTTCCCAGTGATGTGCAATAAAGCGGTTTTCTCTGTCCAACTATGGCGTACTTGCGAAGGCTGTTGATTTGTTCCTTGCTATCCACATAGACCATCTTGTCTTCCTGACGGATGGCAAGAAAGACCACATTGCCGGTGGTAACGGAAAGTTCGTCCATAGCAGGGGAGCTTTCTGTTTTCAGCTCAAGGTTGTTGAGATAGTTGCTGCAAAGAGAAATAAAGCCAGGACCGAGACGGTAGCGACCTGTATCTTCTGATTTTCTCACATATTCACGTTGAATGAGCACTCCGATGAGACGATGTACCGTACTTTTAGGGAGTTTGAGCATCTCAGAAATCTGTATCAGGTTGTAGCCGTACTGCTCATTACCCAACAACTCCAAGATATCAAATGCTCGATCAAGTGATTGTACTTTAAATTCTGATGGCACCTCTCATCCTCCTTCTTCTGCAATATATTCCATTTATTTACCCTTGACAAGAGAGACAGGTGCCTTATAATGAAATAAGATTCCACGATGTGGGACAGAATTGAAAATATGGGGAAATATTTGTACTTAATCATATAATAATTCTTCAATATGAAAAAAAACTGTTCCACGATATGGGACATAAACTTAGGAGGAAAGCATGAAAAAAAACTGTGTGTTTGGTGCTTTGCATGTTGCTCGTGTTCTCTGCAGTCTTTGCACAAGGACAACAAGAAGCAGCAGGGGAAAAGACGTTTACCTTGAAATTGGGACACGCTTCAACAACGGAGTCAACAAGGCATAAGGCCTTGCTGGTAATGGAGGAGTATGTTGAGAAAGAGTCGGATGGACGCTTGCAGATTGAGATTTATCCTGCAGGTACCCTCGGAAACGAATCTGACATGATTGAGGCAATGAAACTTGGTACCCAGGAAATGTTTGTTGGTGGTGTCTTTGCATCACAGACCCCGAAACTCGAGATTTTCCTGATGCCGTTCTTCTTCCCCACACAGGCTGACTTGATGAAAGTCTCCCGTAGTGATTTTGGTGCCAAGATCATGGCAACTGCTGAAGAGTATGGGATCAAGATGTTGGCAGTTGGAGATGGTGGTTCCCGTCAGATTACCAATAACTTCCGTCCTATCAAGACCCCGTCTGACATGAAGGGCTTGAAGATCAGAACTCCACCGATTGAGTCCATCATCAAGAGCATGGAAGCCTTGGGTGCAAATCCTGTTTCCATTCCCTATGGTGATACCTACATGGCACTCAAGACGGGTGTTGCAGACGGCCAGGAAAACCCCTTGGCTAATATCGGTGATATGAAGTTCTTCGAAGTACAGAAGTACATGACCATGATCGACTATCAATTCCATCCAGAGCCGTTTGATGTGAACCTTGATGTCTGGAACTCCCTTCCCAGCGATCTGCAGGAAGTCTTGCAGGCTGGTGCATGGATCTATACCGATGAACAGAACAAGCTTCGCCGCGAGCTCAACGAGTACTACTATGACATGATTGTTGACGGTGGTGTGACTGTCTATACGCCCACTGAGGCAGAAATTCAGCAGTTCATCGACGCTTGTCAGCCGGTGTATTCCTATTTCGTGAACAAAGGTATTTTCACCCAGGCTGAACTGGATGAGATGCGCAGAATTGTTAACGAAACATAATGCTATGGGCCCGTCTTCTTCGGTGGACGGGCAATTTCTGTCTAAAGGATAAGTGTGGTTTTATATGAAGAAACTCATTCTGGGAATCGATCGGTTCCTCTCAGTGGTAGGCATTGCCCTTACCGCAATTCTTGCAGCAGGGGTAATCATTTCGGTGATACTCCGATATGTGTTTTCCATTGCCTTCGTCCAGTCTGAGGAGTTGTTGACGATGGTTTTCGTGGCTACCACGTTCTTCGGGGCCGCTCTTGGGCTTCGTGAGTCTGAGCATATTGCAGTTTCCAATTTTGTCTCAGCTATGCCTGCAAAACCTCGTAAGGTTTTTTGCTGTTATAGGGCAAGTAATCATCATCGTGGTTTCTTTGGGAATGATATATTACAGCTATAGAATGATCATGAAGGTGGGTAAGGTGCCATCTCCAGCAACCGGGATACCGCGTGGGTACTACTACGCGATGATCCCTATCACGTTTTTTGTTTACCATATTCTATGGTGTGGTGAATATCCTGAAAGAGTTTATTGACATCCCGCAGCCAGTGAAAGGGTATAAGGATGATTATGAATTGGGCATGGCAAACGCCGAAGGAGACGCATAATGGAACTTTCACTCATGTTTTTTGCCTTGATCGTCCTCCTCGTAATTGGTGTGCCTATCGCATATGCCATTGGTGCTTCTGGTATCATCTATATGATGATGAGCAATCCGACTTTTCTCTTGACCTTTCCCCAGCGGGTTTGGTCGGGAACTGAAAGCTTCATTATTGTTGCCATGCCGCTGTTCATGCTCACAGGTGAGTTGATGAACCACAGTGGGCTGACTAGGAGATTGATTGATTTTTTTTCCATGCTTCTGGTGCGTCCGGTTCGCGGTGGACTAGGCGAAGTGAACGTTGTCGCCTCTATGATATTCGGCGGTATCTCTGGCTCTTCTGTTGCCGATACCTCAGCCCTCGGGTCCATCCTAATTCCCGATATGGTGAAAAAAGGGTATCCCAAGGGGTTTGCAGCTGGTATCACCGTTGCTTCCTCTACCATCGGAATGATCATACCTCCTTCTGTGCCTATGCTTATGTATGCCATGGTTAGCGGTGCATCGGTAGGAAAACTCTTCCTGGCTGGACTCATTCCCGGAGTTTTGGTTGGTGCAACGCAGTTGATCATGACTTTCGTGATCTCAAGGCGTAGGGGTTACCACCCTGAGAAGGAGAAGCTTGAGTGGAGACATGCATTGAAGGTGACCAAGGATGGTTCACTTGCTATTGTTATGCCTCTTTTAATCATTGTCAGCGTTTCCTTTGGTATTGCCACAGCAAGTGAATCGGCCGGTCTTGCGGTGCTCTACGCAACAATTCTTGGATTTTTCGTCTATAAGGAATTGAAGTGGTCTGAAGTGAAGAATGCATTGAAGAAGACATTCATGATGTCCTCCTCGATCATGATCATCGGTGGCTTTACCATGATCTTCACCTGGATTCTTGCAGTTGAACAGGTCCCTGCTGCCATTGGTTCCTTCCTGATACATTCGAATATTCCAGCTTGGCTGGTGTTCCTGTTCTTGGATATCATCATTCTCTTGCTCGGCACCTTCCTCGATGTAACTCCCTGCATTCTCCTGATCAGTCCGATACTGCTTCCTGTAATGCAGCAGTTCGGAATGAATGAATTGCAATTTGGGGCTATCATTATCGTGGGCCTGGCAATTGGGTTGGTGACCCCACCGGTGGGGATGTGTTTGAACGTAGCGAGTAAAATATGTAGAATGGATATTGTCAGTGTGTTTAAAGCTGCTGCCCCATTTATCATCTGTAATGTGATAGTATTAGTGGGAATAACCTTTGTTCCCGCTTTAAGTTTGTGGTTACCATCGATCATCTGATGCTGGTACTGATATAAGAAAAAATTAATTGTAAGGAGTCATAATATGGATACAAGGTATTCGACAGGTAAAGAGGCATTCAAGCATATGACGACACAGGAACTCAGGGATGAGTTCTTGGTGGACGGAATATTTCTCCCTGATGATGTGAGTGGAGTCTATTCTCACATCGACAGGATTGTCACGATGGGTGCAATGCCGGTTAAAGGGGAGCTGGATCTGGAAAAGAACATTGATCCGATGAAGGACTTTGGTGTTGAGTTTTTCCTGCAGCGCCGTGAGATTGGAATGATCAACGTCGGCGGCGACGGCTACGTGTTGGCCGATGGCAAGCGCTATGAACTGGTGAGCCTTGATGGGCTGTACCTACCGATGGGAACCAAAAAGGTGACCCTTGGAAGCAATGACGGGAAAAAAAAGCCTGCAAAGTTCTATATGAGCTGCACCCCCGCTCATCAAGCCTTCGTGGCAAAGCATATTGTGTTCGCCGATGCAAAGCATGTACCGGCTGGCAACAAGGCCGAAAGTAATGAACGGGTGATCAATCAGTATATCCACCCGGATGTATTGGATACATGCCAGCTTTCCATGGGACTGACACAATTGAAAGAGGGTAGTGTGTGGAACACGATGCCGGTGCACACCCATGAGCGAAGAATGGAAGTGTACTTCTATTTCGATATTGATGCAGAGCAGACATTGTTCCACTTCTTTGGAGAGCCGAGTGAGACGAGGCATATCGTAGTGCACAATGAACAGGCAGTTATCAGCCCGTCATGGTCGATCCATAGCGGGGTCGGTACGAGCAACTATACGTTCATCTGGGCAATGTGTGGGGAGAACCGTACCTACACGGATATGGATCATGTTGCGACGAAGGATTTGAGGTAGTGGTATGGGATATTTAGAAGAGAAATTCTCTGAGGGAGGTGGCCTGGGTGACCGGAGCAAGCTACGGAATCGGGTTTGCAATCGCAAGTTCGTATGCAGCTGCAGGTGCAAAGATTGCATTCAATGATATCAACCAGGAATTGGTGGACAAAGGCCTTGCCTCCTATAAGGAAGCAGGCATCGATGCCAAAGGCTATGTATGCGATGTTACCGACGAGAAGGGGGGTAGCAGAGACCACGAAGAAAATCACGAAGGACCTTGGTCCGATTGACATCCTGGTAAACAATGCAGGTATCATCCGGCGTGTTCCGATGCACGAGATGAGTGCAGAGGAGTGGCGCAAGGTAATCGATATTGACCTGAACGCTCCGTTCATCGTGAGCAAGGCTGTCCTGCCCGGGATGATGGAGAGAAAGAGCGGCAAGATCATAAACATCTGCTCAATGATGAGTGAGCTGGGCAGAGAGACGGTGGCAGCGTATGCAGCAGCAAAGGGTGGGCTGAAGATGTTGACGAGAAACATCTGCAGCGAATACGGCAAGTACAACATCCAGTGCAACGGGATAGGACCTGGCTACATAGCTACCCCGCAGACAGCACCCCTGAGGGAGCGGCAGGCTGATGGCAGTCGGCATCCGTTTGACTCATTCATCGTGGCCAAGACACCGGCCGAGCGTTGGGGTACAACCGAGGACCTTACCGGTCCAGCCTTGTTCCTTGCCTCCGGTGCAAGTGACTTCGTGAACGGCCATGTGCTGTATGTCGATGGGGGTATCCTTGCCTACATCGGGAAACAGCCCTAAGTAGTTCATTTTTTTTCTGATGCACCCATGTTCCCTCAAGGAATGTGGGTGATTTTTTCTGGCTGAAGGCTGAGATTGAATTTTTTTTCGATTGTTGCTGTTTGTTGCAAAGATGAGGGATTCAATTAAATAATAAATATGAATTGCGTGAACGCGTAATATTCGGATGAAAGCTGATAGGAAGTAGTAAAAAAAATGATTTGTCTTAGGATGCCTACGATAACTAATTCTAAGGCTAAATTGGAATAATGTTCCAAAAAGTATATTAACAAATATTTATCTAATAAGAAGTTGGAAGTACCCAAACTGACTTTTTTGCGCTCTGGATTCATTGACAGTAAGGAGCTAAGCAGGTAGGATTTGCAGGTCTAGTAATAGTGAAAATTAAGAGGAGTCTTGTATGGCAACAAAGAACACAAAGTATGTCTATTTTTTCGGCTCCGGTAAGGCAGAAGGAACTGCCCAGATGAAGGATTTACTCGGCGGAAAGGGTGCAAACCTTGCCGAGATGACCAGCATCGGGCTTCCTGTCCCACCGGGCTTTACAATCAGCACTGAGGCTTGCGCCTATTATAGTGCCAATAAAGGTAACTATCCTGAAGGTTGAGAGAAGAAGTGCTGGAACACCTTGCCAGACTCGAGAAGACGATGGGTGCAAAGCTGGGAGACAATAATGATCCGTTGCTTGTCTCTGTAAGAAGTGGAGCAGCTCAGTCCATGCCCGGAATGATGGATACCATCCTCAATTTGGGACTTACCCCCCCCGACTCCGTACAGGGGTTGATCAAGAAAACAAACAATGAGCGATTTGCTTGGGACAGTTACCGCCGTTTCATGCAGATGTTCGGTGATGTTGTCATGGGAGTTCCCCATCATGAGTTTGAACGTGCATTACAGGATGTTAAGGACACACGTGGTATTGAACTCGATACCGACCTTGACAGCAAGGATCTGAAGGAAGTAATCGCCCGATACCAGAGACTGTACAAGCGCTTCACTGGAGAAGAGTTTCCAACCGATCCCCTGGATCAGTTGTTCAAGGCCATCAATGCAGTATTCAAGTCATGGAACAATGAGCGTGCAAACAAGTATCGCCAGATGAACGACATCCGCGGTCTCTTGGGTACTGCAGTAAATATCCAGAGCATGGTTTTTGGTAATATGGGTGAGACCAGTGGTACTGGTGTAGCCTTTACCCGTGACCCATCCACTGGTGAGAACCAGTTCTATGGCGAATACCTGATGAATGCACAGGGTGAGGATGTTGTTGCAGGTATCCGTACCCCGCTGTCAATCGAAACACTCAAGAAAGTCAATGAAAAGGTCTATGACCAGCTGGTTGATATTAGAGGCATCCTGGAGAGACATTACAAGGATATGCAGGACCTCGAGTTCACCATCCAGGAAGGCAATCTGTACATGTTGCAGACCAGAAATGGTAAGCGAACCATTTTCAGCTGGTTGCGCACCCAGGTCGAGATGGTCGAGGAAGGATTGATCGACAAGGAGACGGCTGTAAGTCGCGTTCCCTCTGGTGAGTTCGGCAAGTTGTTTGCCCGATTCTCGATGGTAAGTACATCAGGGACAACTCTCTGGAAGCTATCACCCGCGGTCTGAATGCAAGTCCCGGTGGTGCATGTGGCCAGATCTACTTCACTGCTGAGAAAGCAGAAGAAATGGCAGCTGAAGGCAAGGATGTTATTCTTGTAAGAACCGAGACCAGCCCAGAAGATATCGGTGGTATGGCTGTTGCAAAGGGAGTGGTCACCTGTCGTGGTGGTATGACAAGCCACGCAGCGGTAGTGGCCCGAGGCATGGGCTGTCCTTGTGTCAGCGGTGCGGGAGATATCCGGATCAATGAACCCAAGCGTTTCCTGGAAGTAAACGGAACGAAGCTCAGCGAGGGAGATTTCATTTCCATCGATGGATTCACTGGTGAAGTCTATGGTGCGAAGATTCCTGTCCGTGCTTCTGAGATCGTTCAAGTTCTCAATGGAGCCATGAAAGAGAGTGAATCAATCCTGTACAGGGATTACAAGTCATTCATGGGATTCGTCCAGGACTTGAAGGAAATGGGTGTTTATACCAACGCAGATACTCCACATGATGCACAGATGGCAGTCGCTTTCGGTGCTGAGGGTATTGGCCTCTGCCGAACAGAACACATGTTCTTCGGTGGGGACAGGATCATGTCGATCAGAAAGATGATTCTTGCAAACAATATTGTGGAGAGAGAGAAGGCTCTCGCTGAGTTGCTTCCCATGCAGAGAAGTGACTTTGAGGAGATTTTCCTTGCGCTTGATGGCCGTCCGGCTACCATCCGCTTGCTTGATCCCCCGTTGCATGAGTTCCTTCCCAATGACCACACCAGCAGGCATGAGCTTGCCTTGCAGATGGGTATTACGGTTGAGGAAGTAGCACAGAAGTCTTCTGCCTTGCATGAGTTCAACCCAATGCTTGGTTTCCGTGGTTGTCGTCTTGCGATCATCTATCCTGAGATTCTGAGAATGCAGGTAAGGGCGATCATCGAGGCTGCACTCAATGTGAAACGCAAGGGCGTGGAAGTACTGCCTGAGATCATGATTCCTCTGGTAGGCAACTACAAGGAGTTCGTGTTCACCAAGAAGCATGCCCTCGAGGTAATCGAGACAATCTTCAGTGAACAGTCTCTCAAGGTGCACTACAAGATCGGTACCATGATCGAGGTACCTCGTGCTGCCATCACCGCAGACGAGATTGCCAAGGAAGCAGCGTTCTTCAGCTTCGGTACCAATGACCTGACACAGCTGGCCTGTGGATTCAGTCGTGATGATGCGGCTTCATTCCTCGGTGCATATGTCAATGATGCTGACAAGCAGTTCTATGAGTATGACCCATTTGCCACCCTCGATGTGAATGGTGTGGGCAAGCTCGTGGAGATGGCTGTCAAGCTTGGTCGTTCTGCTAACCCCTCTATCAAGTTGGGTATCTGTGGTGAGCATGGTGGGGACCCAAAGACCATTGCCTTCTGTAACAAGGTTGGCTTGGACTATGTCTCTTGTTCACCGTTCCGTGTTCCCATTGCCCGTCTTGCTGCAGCCCAGGCTGTAATTGAGGCGAGAAAGAACGCGTAACACGTTCTTTGAGCATTTGCATTACACACCTCCTGTTGGAATATTCCGATGGGGGGGTGTTTTTTACATGTAGCTACAATGTTTCAGGATAATCCTATGGTGGTTGTTTTCGTATACATAAACTGATTCTTTTCGAAAATCTTCATCAAATTCTCACAAAATAAAAAATAAATTAAGTCATGTAGAAATGTTTTCTGATAAAACAAATGAAAGAATCAAATTTCTGAAATTACCAGCAGAATGCAACAATAATAAATTTTGGTACTCCATGAAATTTTTTCTTGTAAATATTACTGCCTGAAAGCAATAATGTTTACATATGTATTATTTTGGAGGGCTTGTATGAAAAGACTGACTGTGTATTTGTTGGTGCTCCTTTTTGCTTCTTCCCTCATGTTTGCCAAGGGTTCTTCCGAGCAAGCAAGCGATGTCAAAGAAGTGGTAATTGGAGTGTTCGAGCCTCAAACCGGAGAGAATGGTGGAGGAGGGTATCAGGAAGTACTGGGAATGCGGTATGCGAATGAAGTCTATCCCACCGTACAAATCAATGGGGAGACCTACAATGTTAGACTTGTGGAAGCAGACAATAAGTCTGACAAGACAGAAGCAGTTACTGCTGCTCAGAGTCTGATTTCCAGCGGAGCATCTGTGATTCTCGGGTCCTATGGATCTGGAGTTTCCATTGCCGCCGGAGATATTTTCCTCGATAACCAAGTTCCTGCTATTGGTGCCTCTTGTACCAATCCACAGGTAACCTTGGGTAATGACTACTATTTCCGTGTATGTTTTCTTGACCCATTCCAGGGAACGGTAATGGCAAACTATGCTTGGCAGGAAGGTGCCAAGAAAGCGGCGGTCATCACGCAATTGGGTGATGATTATTCATCCGGTCTTGGAAACTTCTTTAGCAGGGCATTCTCTGGTCTTGGTGGTCAGGTTGTTAGTGAACAACGGTTCCAGACCAATACCACAGACTTCAAGTCAATTCTTACAAATATCAAGGCAGCTGACCCTGATGTAATTTTTGCCCCATCTTCCATTGCTACTGCTCCTCTAATCATCAAGCAGGCAAGAGAGCTCGGCATAAACGCAAAGATCATGGCAGGTGATACCTGGGAAAATTCATCAATCATTGAAAATGCAGGTACAAGTGCCGAAGGTGTAGCACTTTCCACTTTCTTTGATGATGCTGATCCAGCTACCGATGAAGCCGCCAAGTTTATCGAGGGTTTCAAGAAGTACTTGGTTGCTAACAAGCAACCTGATATTATTCCAGCTGTTTCCGCTCTTGGCTATGATGCGTATATAACAGCAATCAAAGCAATTGAAGCAGCCAACTCAACAGAAGGACCTGCGATTCGAGATGCTTTGGTAGAAGTGGATGTCGAAGGTGTTACAGGGCGAATCATATTCAATGAAAATGGTGATGCAAATAAAGATATGGCATTCATCAAGGTCGTTGAAAACGGGCAGTTCAAGTTCTTGAAAACTGTCAGTATCGCAAATTAATGTTCCTGTCTCTTGCCGGAAACCTATTTCCGGCCAAACCCTTTTATTTCGATGACCGTTTCCTCATTATACCAGCAACTTTCAGTTGCTTAGCTTGGACATGGAGAACAGCTGATGAGTATGACGACTATCCTGCAGCATTGCTTGACAGGGATCTCTTTAGGAGGTGCATATGCATTGATAGCCATTGGCTATACCTTGGTATATGGCATTCTCCGATTAATAAATTTTGCCCATGGAGATATCTTCATGATGGCAGGCTATTTCATGATTTTTGCCTTGGCAAGTTTTCCTTGGCCTATTGCCATCATAATCACCTTGACAGTTACAACTCTCATGGGTATTGGTATTGAACGTGCTGCATACAAACCACTGAGAAGTGCTCCGAGAATGTCAATCATGATAAGTGCGATAGGAGTATCGTATCTTCTTCAGAATTTATCGACATATCTATTCACAGCCATCCCGAGAGGATATCCAGAAATTCCTTTTCTTAAGCGTATTTTCCAGCTAGGGACACTCAGTGCTTCTCTGGTAACGTTGCTCACTCCCGTGCTTACGTTGTTTTTTTAGTGATTATTCTCATGATTTTGGTCAATAAGACGAAGACTGGTATGGCAATGCGGGCTGTAAGTAAGGATTTCGAGACCGCAAAGCTGATGGGTATCAATATTAACAGAATTATTTCGGTAACCTTTGCCATTGGTTCATTTTTTTGGCTGGTGTAGGGTCAATTCTCTATTTTACAGATCGTATGTCGGTAACTCCATTTTCTGGCACACTCCCGGGTCTGAAATGTTTTGTTGCAGCAGTGTTCGGGGGGTATCGGCAATATTCCAGGGGCGGTGATAGGAGGATTCTTTATAGGAATTGTAGAAACATTGCTCGTTGCCTTGGGGTATTCAACCTATTCGGATGCATTCACATTTCTTTTGTTGATTGTGATGTTGCTCGTGCGACCGACCGGTTTGTTCGGCGAGAAAACAGTGGAGAAAGTATGATGAAAATCCGACGGAACCAGATACTCACATTGATTACTCTGGTATTAATAGTACTATTTCTGTACTGGCTTGATGCACATCGAATGCAGAATGGTATGTTGGTCTCAGTTCTTACAAAGGGAGTGATTCTCTCCCTTGTCGCTGTTTCCATGAACCTTCTCAATGGTTTTACGGGTTTATTCAGCCTGGGACAAGCAGGATTCATGTCCATTGGGG
>JDSF01000508.1_pt1 | contig 11917 bp, 13 predicted proteins | sample 199441 | NCBI WGS metagenome assembly JDSF01 (sample SAMN02592751, study PRJNA231836) | bioreactor metagenome | isolation source: continuous culture bioreactor denitrification-DNRA | place: Germany: Bremen
AAGTTTCATAGGAGGTAAAAAACATGGCGGAGAAATTGGTAATTCGAACAGCTCATATAGAAGACAGTGAAAGCATTATGACCTTGATGGCAGAATTTGCAGCATATGTTGATATGACAGAAAAGTTGGTATCCACCAAAGAATCTATTGAAGACCAAGTTTTTAAAGAGGGTAGGGCCAAAGCTTTGATTGCAGAAGTAGATGGTTACCCAATTGGCTATGCCTCTATTACGATACATTCTCCTCATTTGCTGGAGCAAAAGGCTTATTCCTAGAAGATCTATATGTAACACCCTTGTTTAGAGGCAATGGCTATGGCAAAGAAATCATTAATGTGGTGAAAGAGATTGCTGTCAAAGACGGATACCAAAAAATTGAGTGGCACTGTCTTAAATGGAACCAAAGGGCTCAGGAATTCTACAAGTCTCTTGGTGCAATCGTTGAAGACCAGAATGTGACATTCAAATTAGGGGTTACACAGGCCAACCTTGTCTAGTAAGGCTTTTTTATTCAATCTAAAGCTATTTAGAGTGATGGAGGGGGAACGCCTGTTTGCTTGTGGTGCTGTGATATGCTATAATGAGCATAATCATATGGCATAGATAAGGAGCAAGATTGTGGATTTATTTGATATGGTTCGTGAAAGGACCTTGGTGAAAGAAGCACCCCTTGCGGCAAGGATGCGACCAGATACAATTGATGAGGTTGTTGGTCAAAAGCATATCATTGGTGAAGGCAAGTTATTATATAGAGCAATCAAAGCGGACAAACTTGGATCGCTTATTTTTTACGGTCCTCCTGGAACGGGTAAGACGACTCTGGCTAGAGTGATAGCCAATACAACAGAATCCAATTTTAGACAATTGAATGCAACGGTTGCAGGGAAAAAAGATATTCAAGAGGTTGTGGAAGAGGCTAAGTCCACCTTAGGAATGTCTATGAAGAAAACCATATTGTTTATAGATGAAATACATCGTTTTAACAAAGCCCAACAGGATGCCCTCTTACCTTTTGTAGAAGATGGTACAATTACTTTGATTGGGGCAACTACGGAGAATCCATACTTTGAGGTCAATAAGGCCCTAGTATCCAGATCACGTATATTTCAACTAATGCATCTTGAAAAAGAGGCCATAAAAGAATTGATTCATAGAGCCATCACATCAAGCAAGGGTCTTAAATCATACCCACTTGTGGTATCCGATGAGGCTATTGACTTCATGGCAGATGTGGCAAACGGTGACGCAAGGGTTGCCCTTAACGCCATTGAGCTTGGGGCATTGACAACAGATGAAGTTGATGGACAAATAAGCATTGATTTGACTGTGGCAGAAGACTGTATTCAAAAAAGATCTCTTAATTATGATAAGAATGGTGACAATCACTATGATGTCATATCGGCTTTTATTAAGAGTATGAGAGGTTCGGACCCTGACGGGGCAGTGTATTATCTTGCGCGTATGTTGTATGCCGGTGAGGACATCAAATTTATTGCTAGAAGAATAATTATTTGTGCATCAGAAGATGTGGGCAACGCTGATCCTCAAGCATTGCTTGTTGCAAATTCAGCAGCCCAAGCTGTCCAGTTCATAGGTATGCCAGAAGCCCAAATTATACTGTCACAAGCCGTACAATACATTGCATCGGCGCCAAAGAGCAATTCATCTCTTGGCATATTTTCTGCAATGCAGGATGTACGTGATGTTCAGATTACAACGATTCCAAGTCACCTTAAGGATGCCCATTATCAAAATGCTAAAGACTTGGGCCATGGCATTGGCTACAAATATGCCCATGATTACCAAGGACATTATGTTAAGCAGCAATACTTACCAGATGAGTTAATAGATAGGGTGTACTATAGCCCTTCCGATGAAGGCTATGAAAAAAGATATCAAAAGATTAATGACGAAAAGAAAAAGAGAAGGGGTATCAGAGTGACAAAAAGATTTGAAGTGGCAACATCCAAACATAATCAAATGATTGATATAACATCCAAAGTTAGAGCGTGTGTGAAAGAGTCTGGGATTAAAGAAGGTCTGTGTACTGTCTTCATACCTCATACCACTGCAGGTGTAACAATTAATGAAAATGCAGACCCAGATGTGGTCAGGGATATGTTAATGGAACTCAATAAGATAGTACCACTTAGTGATGGCTATCATCATTATGAAGGTAACTCAGCAGCTCATATCAAGTCGAGTATGATGGGATTCTCAGAACAGATTATTATTGAGAATGGGAATCTTCTTCTTGGGACATGGCAAGGCATTTACTTTTGCGAATTTGATGGTCCAAGGCAAAGAAAGGCACTTGTGAATATTATCGAGTCTTAAAGGCCCATCCATAGAGAAACTAGAAACGCCCAATGCTTCTGCATTTGGGCGTTTTAATATCTTGTCCTCTTATGGGTGCTATATGATCTAGTCGATATCGATGGTATCATTGTCCATAGAATCGTCGTCACTATTGGTTACTTCGGGGTTGGCATCAACAACATTGCCATGAAACCTTAAGACAAAGAATAAGATGATGCTGATGAAGCCATTAATAGCTACAAAGGTAATTGCCATTGGTGCGTTGCCAAGAGCAAGGAAAACAACTGCCAGTATAAAGGTAATTGCTATAACCCCGACACCTACAAGTGCCATTATTCTTTTTAGAGAGATGTTATTCATATTAGACTCCAATCTATATTTATCTGCTTTGAACCTATGCTTATGATACGCTTTCAATCATTTTGCGTCAAGGTAAATTCACCTATAATTGACATTGCCTTTTGAATCTATCATTGTCTGTGCTATAATGCTTTACGAAGGTCAATTTAGATGAAGGTCATAATGAAATGAGAATAATAATGTTTATAACAAAGAAAATAAACTACATGGGCTTAGTTGCCCTTTTGTTGATGGTAGTCACCCTCGGTGGATGCAGTAGTAAAGCAATAAAAGACATAAATGAAGAGGGCTTTATCTTCTATGAGAATGGCCAGTATGAAGAGGCCATAGAGATTTATACAGAAGGTTGATGACTTATGAAGACATCGATATGTATACCAATAGAGGCATGGCGTATTTTGAGCTTGGTAAAGTCGATGAAGCGCTTGATGATTTGAACAAGGCTTTAACATTAGATGATGAAGTGCCAGAAGTTTATGCCAATAGAGGAACGGTGTATCTTGGTATTGGTGATTATCAAAAAGCCATTGTAGACTTCTATTCTGCTATTGAATACAAAGAAAGCTTTGAAGCGCTTGATGGTTTGTACTATACATATTTGAATCTTGGGACATTACTTCATCAACTTGGTGAAAGCAATGAAGCCATTGTTGTGTATGAACTTGCTTTAGACCAAAAAGAAGATGACCCAGCACTTTACAATGCAATGGGTATGTTATATACGACTATTGGGTCCTATGATATTGCTATTGATTATTATAACTTAGCCCTTGATATGAATCAGGACTATGCTTATGCTTATGGCAACAGAGGTAAAGTATATTATCTAACTGGTGACTATGATTTTGCACTGAGTGATGCTAATACAGCCTTGTCAATTGATCCTTATATACCCCAAGTCTATGACTTGAAAGCAAAGAGTCACATCGCTAGAGAGGAATTGGCTCTTGCTAAAAAAAACTTTAAGCGATGGCATTGCTTTATGGGAGTCGTTTGCAGACATGTATATTCTTCTTGGCAATATCTTCATGGAAGAAAATGATTATGGACAGGCACTGATCAACTATGGATTGGGTGTTCGTTATGGGAACTTAGAAGGTCATAAAGGACAGGGGCTGGCTTATAGGTTGATTGGTCAATATGAAGATGCAATTGACAGTATGACAAAGTATATTGACTCAAAGTCTGATACAGTGGATACGGGTGTTTTGGTCGCTCTTATGGAAACGGGTCTAAATTACCAATCCCTTGTGGAACACGAAGAGGCTATAAATACCTTTATGAAGGTGCTAGAGATAGATGCAAACAACAATGATGCCAAGTATTATATGGCATTGTCATATGAATATATAGAAGTGTATGACAAGGCAATAGAACTGCTAGAGGAAGTGATATCTGATGATTCAAACTACAAGGCTGCAAAAGATGAACTAGAATTCATTAAGACCCATCTTGTAAAGTAATAAGAGGGCATATACTAGAATGGAAAGTCAGGTGTAAATATGGAAGAACAAAACAGAGAAGTCGTTGATGTAATAGAGGAAAAAGCCATACTGATTGCAATTTGCCCACAGAATATGGACAAGGAAGTGGAGAGCTCAATTGACGAACTTGAAGAGTTAGCAAAGACGGCAGGAGCCACAACCTTAGTTAAGGTTATTCAAAACAGAGACAAACCACATCCTGCCACATACTTTGGTCAGGGTAAAGTTGAGGAGCTAAGAGGGATTGTTATGCAGTATCAGGTGGACACAATCATTTGTGATGATGAATTAACGCCAGCTCAAATCAAAAATCTAGGTGAATCACTTGGTATTAAGATTATTGACAGACCAATTTTGATTATGGATATTTTTGCCAAACACGCCCATACAAAGGAAGGGATCTTGCAGGTTGAGATGGCTCAGATGAAGTACCGTCTCTCAAGGTTGTCAGGACTTGGTAAAAGCTTGTCAAGGCTTGGCGGTGGGATTGGTACGAGAGGCCCGGGTGAGAAGAAACTTGAGACAGATCGTCGTCACATACGAAGACGAATAGGCTTGTTAAAGGCGGAGCTTGATAAGATTCATACAACACGCTCACTACTTAGAGAAGGTAGGGCCAAACAAGGTAAACCCATTATTTCCATTGTAGGGTATACCAATGCAGGGAAATCTACATTACTGAATAAGTTAACGGACGCAGGTGTTTTGCAGGAGGATATGTTGTTTGCAACCCTAGATCCAACAACAAGGAATCTCATATTGCCAGAAGGAAAAGAAGTCTTGATGGTTGATACAGTTGGTTTTATCAGAAAGTTACCTCATCATATTGTGGAAGCATTTAAGTCAACACTTGAGGAGGTTTTATATGCAGACATACTGATTCATGTTGTTGATGCCACCAATGAGGACGCAATGAAACATATTGATGTGGTTCATTCAACTTTACATGAACTGGGTGTAACAACAACACCTATTCTTACATTGCTAAACAAATTCGATAAAGATGGTGCTGATGAGAACTTAAGAGATTTAAAGGCTTTTAAAAATATACAACTTTCCGCTTTGACCGGTGAAGGTATTGGAGAATTTTTTAAGTGTTCTTGAAGACAAATTATTGGATGGACAAAAGTTTATGAAGATTGTCATCCCTTATAGTCAAGGTCATATACTTCAAAAGTTAAGAAGCTTTGGTCAGATTAGCAAGGAATCCTATGTCAATGAAGGGACCTATGTTGAGCTATACATAGAAGAAGCCTATATCAACAAATATGATTTGAAATCTATGGTCGTTGATGCTGATATCATATAATTGTTGTGTGGCGTAGTAGAAAAGTTAATATTAGCACAGATATTGTCAGTTCGAAGACACTATATACAGTAGGTATTTTGATACAATACTACTATATATAGTGTCTTTTTGTTGACCCATTCAATGGCATATGATATTATTTTTAATAGATATAGTATCAGGATGGGTGAAAAGGTGGCTCTGGCCACTACATGTAGTGGAAGGAGACGAATTGATGCTTGAGGTTGTAAAACGGGATGGGGAAGTTAGGCTCTTTGATTTGGCTAAAATCAAGGATGCAGTCCATAAAGCTTTTATTGCGACAGAAAATTATGTGGATGAAGACATATTAAATATGTTGGTTCTACGAGTGACTTCTAATTTTCAAAACAAGATTAAAGAACACAAAATTGGGGTAGAAGCCATTCAAGACAGTGTTGAGGCAGTCCTTGAAGAATGTGCTTATACAGAAGTGGCCAAAGCTTATATCCTATATAGAAAGCATAGAGAAAAGCTGCGTAATGTTAAGTCAACAATTCTTGATTATAAAGAAATCGTTAACAACTACGTTCGTGAAGAGGACTGGCGGGTCAAAGAAAACTCAACAGTAACTTATTCAGTCGGTGGACTGATTTTACATAATTCAGGCGCAGTAACTGCCAACTATTGGTTGTCCGAAGTCTACGACGAAGAGATTGCCAAAGCCCATAAGAGTGGAGACTTGCACATACACGATTTGTCTATGTTGACAGGTTACTGTGCTGGTTGGTCTCTTAAGCAATTAATAGAAGAAGGTCTTGGTGGTATTGCTGGTAAGATTACATCAGGACCAGCCAAACATCTATTTACCTTATGCAATCAGATGGTTAACTTCCTTGGCATAATGCAAAATGAGTGGGCAGGTGCTCAGGCATTCTCATCTTTTGACACCTATCTTGCACCATTTGTAAAAGTAGACAAGCTCAGCTATAAAGAAGTTAAACAGGCCATACAATCCTTTATATTTGGCATTAACATTCCAAGTCGTTGGGGGACCCAGTCACCTTTCTCCAATATAACCCTAGATTGGAAAGTGCCAAGGGATTTAGCCGAGCTACCAGCTTTGGTAGGTGGCGTTGCACAAGACTTTTCATATAAAGACTGCCAAAAAGAAATGGATATGATCAACAAAGCCTTTATCCAAGTTATGATCGATGGGGATGCAAATGGCAGAGGCTTTCAATACCCGATTCCGACATATTCCATTACTAAGGATTTTGACTTTGGAGAAAGCGAGAATAACCGTTTGCTCTTTGAGATGACGCTAAATACGGAACGCCTTATTTTTCAAATTATGTCAACAGCGATATGGAACCTAGCGATATTCGCAGTATGTGTTGTCGTTTACGACTTGATCTTAGGGAGCTTCGCAAGAAACAAGGTGGTTATTTTGGATCAGGAGAAAGCACCGGTTCAATTGGTGTTGTTACAATAAATATGCCACGTATTGCATACTTGGCCAAGAACAAACAAGACTTTTATACAAGACTTGACAGACAAATGGATATTGCAGCCCGTTCCCTTAAGATTAAAAGGGATGTTGTTACTAAATTGCTTCAAGAAGGCTTATACCCTTATACCAAACGATATTTGGGTGCCTTTACAAACCATTTCTCGACAATTGGTTTGGTCGGACTTAATGAGGCAATGCTCAATGCCAAATGGATAGGCAAGACCTTGATTGATGAGGATGCCAGAGCTTTTGGACTAAGCGTACTTGATCATATGAGAGAACGATTGGCTGATTATCAGGAACTTTATGGTGACCTTTATAACTTGGAGGCTACACCAGCAGAGTCCACTGCATATAGACTAGCGAAGATGGACAGGAAGAAGTACGATGACATCGTAACTGCAGGTAAGAACAATGGAACGCCATATTATACAAACAGTTCCCACTTACCAGTTGATTACACAGTAGACATTTTTGACGCTCTTGACTTACAAGATACTTTCCAAGGAAAGTATACATCAGGCACTGTATTCCATGCTTTTATAGGTGAGAAGCTATCGAGTTGGCAATCCGCAGCCAATCTGGTTGAGGCAATTGCAAAGAATTACAAATTGCCATACTACACATTGTCGCCAACTTACTCCATATGTAAGAACCATGGTTATCTAAGTGGTGAACAATACAATTGTGAGCATTGTGGTAGCAAAACTGAAGTTTACTCAAGGATTACAGGGTATTACCGTCCAGTGAGACATTGGAATGATGGCAAGGGGCAAGAGTTTGTAGAAAGACGTGAATATGTGACAGAAGAAATTGCACAAGGGGTCAACACGGATTTGTCTGGGGAGACAAAATCTGTGACAACCGAAGATGCTAAGTCCAAAGAGCTTAGCATCGAATTGGCAGGTCCGTTAGGTGTTTTGGAAGAAAATCAGGGGGTGACAAAGTTCTTGTTTACAACTAAGACTTGTCCTAACTGTATGGTGGCGAAAGAATATCTTTCTAGTAAACATAGCTACCAAGTCATTGATGCCGAACGTGATAGGGACTTAACCTTGAAATACAATATTATGACAGCACCTTCACTGGTGGTAATTGAAGATGAAGAAGTTGTAACTTATGCTGGTTTATCCGATATTCGTAAATTTGTATCAGGTGTGTCCACCAAATGTAGGTTGTAAAGAGGCGATTATGAAAGGTAGCGGTTTGGCGTCGCTACCTTTCTTTTGCAATAAAATTGTTGTATAATAGCTTTTGGAGATTTGAGATAAATGGAGGAATAAAACGTGAGTGTTGCAGATAAGATTTTTATAGATATGTGTAGGGATATACTGGATAACGGGGATTCATCAGAAGGTCAAGAAGTCAGACCAAGATGGGATGATGGCATGCCAGCCCACACCATTAAGAAATTTGGGGTAGTCAACCGTTATGATCTAAGCAAAGAATTTCCAATTCTAACACTTAGAAGAACCAATATGGAAAAGGCCATTGATGAGATTCTTTGGATTTGGCAGAAAAAGTCTAACAATATCAATGAGCTTAATAGTCAGATTTGGAACAGTTGGGCTGACGAGGATGGTTCTATTGGTAAGGCTTATGGCTACCAATTGGCTGTTAAACATAAGTATAATGAAGGCATGTATGATCAAGTTGACCGTGTGTTGCATGATTTGAAGAGTAACCCATATAGTCGACGTATTATGACAAATATATATGTTCATGAGGACTTAAGTGAGATGAATTTGTACCCATGTGCTTATAGCATGACCTTCAATGTAAGTGGCAATAAACTTAATGGGATCTTAAATCAAAGGTCTAATGATGTCCTTGCAGCCAATAACTGGAATGTTGTCCAATACGCAATACTTATGCATATGTTTGCCATGGTATCAGGGTTTGAGGTTGGTGAATTGGTTCACGTGATAGCTGATGCTCACATATATGACCGTCATGTTAAACATGTCGAGGAACTAATTGGAAGAGAACCTTATGAGGCTCCTAAGTTAGTGATTAAAAGGGATGTTAAAGACTTTTACGACTTTAAAGTAGAAGACTTTGAACTTGTTGATTACAAACGTGGCAAGCAAATTAAGGGGATTGAAATAGCCGTTTAAACATAGATATAATTATAGAGGTGAATAGATGATATTAATTGTAGCAGTTGATAATAGATTTGGTATAGGAAAAGACAATGACTTATTGACTTTTTTGCCAGAGGATTTGGCGTTTTTTAAGAAAAATACAGTGGATAAGACCATTGTGGTTGGCCGAAAAACTTTGGAATCTTTTAAAAATGGCAAACCCTTACCTAAACGCCACCATTTAGTTCTTTCTAGACAACTTGACTATGACCACGAAAGAGTAACCTGTGTTAGAAGTATTGATGCTTTGCTTGAAAGCCTAAATGACTATAAATGTGATGAAGTCTTTGTCTCAGGTGGGGGGACGATCTATAAGGCCTTGTTACCTTATTGTGAAAAAGCTTATATCACCATGATTGATGCTGACCTTGGTGCTGATACCTTTATGCCCGATTTAAGAGAACTTGAAGAATGGGTATGTGAATCAGAGGAAGAATGGTTATATGAAGGTGTCCTTAGGTACAGACATACAACATGGAATAATACCAAGTGCCAAGTATAATTGGAGATTTGTCATTTTAAAAGAAGCCTTTTGGCTTCTTTGATTTTTGTGACTTTTCATATAAAATAGCCAAGCATATTGGGTGACTTAAGCTCTATGGTCTAAAACATTAAAATATTTTTATAGTTGCCAAAATGTCTTTCCCAAATGTTCTTGTAGTGATAAAATAGGAGATACTATACGGAGGAAATAATGTTTGATATTAATGTGGTTAGGAAAGATTCTAAGAAAGATACATATGAGGACTTAAAGAGTTTTGCTGAAGGTCTATTTTACGAGGAAGGGGACAAGCTTGCTAATATGAGCAACTTGGCCTCATTGTTATATCATTGTCTTGATCAAGTGAACTGGGCAGGCTTTTACTTATACAAGGACAATCAACTGGTTCTTGGACCTTTTCACGGTAAGCCTGCATGTATACGTATAGAACTTGGTAAAGGTGTTTGTGGTACTGCAGCAAGCACAGAAGAAACACAATTAGTAAGAGATGTACATAGTTATCCAGGACATATTGCATGTGATGGCGATACAAATTCTGAGATAGTGATACCAATGGTTAAGGATGGACGATTGCTTGGCGTATTAGACCTTGATAGTCCAGTCTTAGACCGTTTTGATGCAGAAGACCAGCTTGGATTAGAAGCAATCCTTACAATGCTTCTAGAAGCCTGTGACTGGTAGAGTGTACAATATAAAAGTATAAAGACATACTAAGGAGGAAGCAATTATGACTTATAAGAATTATACAATCGTTGATAGAGAACACATTGATGCCCTTAATGGTGAAGGGATTGTCTTAAAACATGATAAAAGTGGTGCTAAAATAATGGTTGTCAAAAATGACGACAACAACAAAGTATTTAACATTATCTTTAGAACACCCCCACAGGATGATACAGGTCTACCACATATACTGGAGCATTCTGTCCTATGTGGGTCTAGAAAATACCCTGTTAAAGACCCTTTTGTAGAATTGGCAAAAGGTTCTTTGAACACATTCCTTAATGCAATGACCTATCCGGATAAAACCATGTACCCAGTGGCAAGTTGCAACGACAAAGATTTTAGAAATCTTGTTGATGTCTATTTAGATGCAGTTCTTTATCCAAATGTCTACAAGGACGAACGTATATTGATGCAAGAAGGGTGGCATTATGAAATGGAAGATGTGGATGGCCCAGTTACGATCAATGGTGTTGTCTATAACGAGATGAAGGGCGCGTCCTCATCACCTGAACAAGTACTTTTTAGACAAATTCAAGGTGCATTGTTTCCAGACCATCCTTATGGATATGATTCTGGTGGTGAACCAGAAGCAATCCCTTCACTAACACAAGAAGAGTTTTTTTTGAATTTTCACAAAACATATTATCACCCAAGTAACGCCTATGTATTCCTTTATGGAGATTTAGACGTCAATGAACAACTGGCATGGTTAGATACAGAGTACTTATCTGCTTTTGACCAGATTTCTCTTGATTCAGAACTTGTTACTGTTGATGATTTTCAGGGTCCTGTAACAGTAACAAAAAACTTATGCTATTGGTGCAGAGGAGTCAGAAGATAAACGTAGTTATTTAAGTTATAACGTTGCATTTGATAAACCAGATAGTAACAGTGAAAGTATTGGTCTTGAGATTCTTGAGTATTTGTTACTGGATGCACCAGGTGCACCACTCAAAGAAGCCCTTCTTGAACTTGGCATTGCTGAGGATATATTTGGCTCTTATGACAGTGGTCTGAATCAGCCAACTTTTAGCATTGTTGCTAAAAACGCAAATGTTGAAGATGAGAGTATTTTTCTAGAGGCTATCAAGAAAACACTTACTAAGTACGTGAATGAAGGTATTGAAGAACGTAAATTGCAAGCTGCCATGAACTATTTCGAGTTTAAGCTAAGAGAAGCTGATTTTGGTCAGTATCCAAAAGGGGTTATATACTCAATCAAAGCCCTTGAAACATGGCTCTACGACAAAGACCCACTTAGTAATTTTAAATACGAAGAGGCCTTTGAAGTATTAAGAGAAGGCATTCACAGCAATTATTTTCCAGACTTAATTGAGAAGTATTTACTGAATAATTCACATCAAGCCATACTTAGATTGGTCCCAGACAAAAACTTGGCCCAGAAGAAAGTTAAAGCTTTGGAAGAGACAATGAAAGACTATGCCAAAGGACTGAGTAAAAGTGAGAAGCTTGCCCTTATAGAGCAAACGGCATCTCTAAAGGCTTATCAAGCAGAGCCAAATAGCAAAGAAGCACTTGAAACAATACCTTTATTATCTCTTGATGATATTGAGAGAAAAAAACAGAAGAAAATTTCTTATGA
>JDSF01000509.1_pt1 | contig 11897 bp, 24 predicted proteins | sample 199441 | NCBI WGS metagenome assembly JDSF01 (sample SAMN02592751, study PRJNA231836) | bioreactor metagenome | isolation source: continuous culture bioreactor denitrification-DNRA | place: Germany: Bremen
ATATGACTGTAGATATTTGTATATGATATAAATAAGTGGTATAATATTTAGTAGATAAAGATGTTCAACTAAATACACAATCATAAATAATTATAAGTATTAAACTTATAATGATTTTTATTAAGGTAAGAGGTGATTTGTATGGGAAATACCAAAGTTAAAAGAGGACATATAAAAAGAAAACTCTTAAAAAAGAGTCTTATTTAGAATTGATTATAGAGCATTATCTAACTTGGAATTAGATAGAATTTTAGATAAGATCAAGATGCAGTTTAAAGACAAATTTGATAATTATAACATAGAAACCATCAATTCTTATGATATACAAATGAATGATGTATCTATTGAAAATAGTGACATAGGATTAGTAAAATTAGATGATGAGTTTACTCATGTATTTGATGCTAAAGCATCTGATGGTGATAAGTATATCTTGAAATTTTCAAGACAATTTATGTATTTAGATATATATCCTTCTATGAACTATAAAGGAACAGATATCTATTATAAATTGTTTGCCAAAGTGTTTGGCATATTAAAAAGTGTTGAATATTTTAATATAAATAGAGTTGGATTAAGAAAGTTTAATAATTTTTTTATAGAAGAAGATAAAGTTAGTAAATTAAAAGATATATTTTCAGATGATTCTTTTTCTCTTTGGATTCCTGAAAATTATAAATTGAGACGAAAAAACGATGACGGATGTGTATGTGGAAGAAATTTTAAGTCTTAATTTTATTAAAGAAATAAGTTATGGAATGTTTGAAAATGGGAAGAGTGTCTATTTAGTTGCTTTTGATTTTGATATCTATTCCAATAATGAATCATTCTTAAGTGAGTTCACATCAACTATTGAATCTAAACTCGATGAGATGAATGAATGTGCATTTGAATTTTTTAAGAAAACAATGAAAGATAGATTTTTAGAGAATGTTCTAATTAATGAGTCAAAAAAATTGACGGATTTTGGAATAATAGAAGGTGATGAATGATGAGTAATAATAGAGTATTTATAAGCATGGTAAATATGAGTGATAGTAAGACACAGGTTGCAGATATCAATGTTAAATACAAAAAGAAAAACAAAGGATTTATAAAAGAAAATGCATATGAATCAAAAATTATTAGAAAAAGGGTTAGATCTATGGGAATGAGAAAACCTTATGATATAGTAGAATAGGATTATATGCCTAATTACTCTACAATGTATGGAAAATACGAAAAAATTTTCTTCGAAAATTTATATGTTGATGTTTATATTTCGGGTAACGCTATTGAAGGGGAAAGCATATTAGTGCTTCTTAAATCAAGTTCAGGCGTTATACATAGCATGCTAATTGATTCCTATGTTGGAAATAATAAAGAAAATCCTTTGTTGAAAGTACTAATTGATAATAAGATTCATGAACTTGATATTTTGGTCTGGTCACATCCTCATGAAGATCATACAAAAGGCATGATGAAAGTTATAGAATTATTTGATAATCGAATTAAAGAAATAATAGTACCACCTAATTTAGAAGGTGATGAAAAAAAATATCGTGGAGCAGTAAAGGAAGTATTCAATAAAATTAATGAAATAAATCTGAAAAATATTGAAGATAAGAAATTAACTAAAATTACATATACTCAGTCCAATCATTATATTGTAGATAAAGAAATAATTCGAATGCTGGGTTCCGACGAAGATATTGAATTTAGTATTTATGCCGTAGCTCCAATTGCTAATCTTGTTAGAAATAGAACATTAAAAAATTCGTATAAGGAACTGAATGATTTTTTCAATAGCATTTTATTACTCTATAGGAGATTTTTTGATTTTTCTTACAGGTGATGTTGAGAACTTAACGATTAATCAGTTAACGAGTAATACTCTTAGAAAAAATGCTTTTACCTAACATTATTAAGATACCACATCATGGGTCTGAGGGTTCAAATAAATTAATTAATATTTTTAAGCAGCATACTGTTGATTATAAGATTAACATAGCTACAACAACAGCTTATCAGAAGCATGGGTTACCACGTGAGAGCGTAATAAGTGGATATAAAAATTTATCTAATTTAGTCTATAGGATTAAAGAAGGATCTGATGATGTTGCAACTATACGAATAGGAGTAGATATCATTAAGCGACAAATAAAAGTAAAAGAATTATTGAATTATATTGAGTGTTAGTAGATATTATTGATATTGGCAAAAAAGATCTTGTTAACATATGTAGTTTAGATTGGTTATTAATTAAAAACGAATTTCCATATACGAGTGTAAAGTAATTAAGGGCTTGAAAGCTCTTTTTTATTTACCAAAAATGATATTGTTTACTACAAAGCTTTAAGGGATAGCCTTTTTTATGCAAAAGCAAATAAAATCCTATCTTTGCGTACTAATACTTGGGGGAACTTGAATCCATCCCCCTCTGTCCGAACGTTTGATATTTGTTTTATTTGCACCTCATCACGGTCGTGATAGTGGTGAAATACAAGAGGGTATGTTAAAATCATTAAATCCCAAAATAATAGTTGTTGGAGAAGTACCTTCAAAAAATCTAAATTACTACACCAATTATAATACAATAACTCAAAATAGTGCTGGAGATATTATTTTTGAATGTGCATATGAAAAAAGTTCACATATATGTTTCAAGCGAAACATATAGTGTAGAATTTCTTCAAGATGAGAAAATGAATAATTATGATAATTATATAGGTACTCTTAATTTATAGTGTTAATCCATTATCTAGTTAAAAAGATCCATCTATACTAATTAAGTGTGCGTTAAATATATGTTTAACGTAGCATAAAAGAAAGGGTGCAAGTAAATACTTGTAACCCTTTTTAAGTTGCTCTGATATTAAGTTTAATCACCTTTCTTTATTTCCTGTATTTCATACATGTGTTTCATTTCTTTTACGGCAATCTTTTTTATTCTTATCGTCCAGCTTATTGTAATATTCCATTAACTCTTTAGTCTGATTGTCAGTATCACCTGTAGATTTTCCAAAGATAATATAGTCTAGTGATGTCCCTAGTAATTGGGATATTGTTGCTAAAGATATTATGTTTTTGGGAATGTTTCCTTTGTAGTAATTGGCAAGTACATTCTTTGATATTTCAGCTTCTTTCATGATGGTAGCGTGTGTTACACCCTTTTCAGTAATTAAGGTTTTTAATCTTTTGCCTATCTCTTCTTTCATAGAACCTCCTCTTAATCCATAATAAATGGGAGAAAAGTATTGACATCCCAAATAATAGGGAGTAAAATATATGTAAGTGATACTTTTCTATTCCAAATTTGTCTCTTGGAAAACTAATTTTAATATCTAATTATATCATATCTAAATAATCAAATCTATTGAAAGACGTCGTGGTGATGTCGTAAAGGTTTGCATTACAATAAAAACAAGTGATAGTTGAAATAACCACTACGAAAGGAAGGTAAATAATGAGTAGGCAGGCATACATTAAAAAATTGCAAAGAATGATTAACGAGAGAGAACAATTCTTACAAGATGAAATGACAAGATCTATTCTAGGTGATACAGGAATTGAAGTTATTATGTATTGTATAGAAGTATATAAACAAAGAATCAAGGACTTGCAATCATGTAGCGAACTCCTTCCACGATATTACACAGCACTTTCTAAGGCTATGGATAATAAAGAGTATAAGCATTATGTTACTTTTATTGTAAATAAAATAAGTTGGTTAGAGGGTTCTATTTACTCACCAACTATGGTAGATGAAATTTGGATTGATCGCTTTTTAGATATGCATTACTGAATTGATTTGGGAGTGATGATATGTCTTTAAAGAAAAACATGGTGAGATATCTTGAAAGTGAAATTGATAGATTAAAAAGTTCATTACGTAAGATTAATGATGAAAAATTAATCATTGCATATGAATCTGAAATACACGCTCTTAGAGATGTAATGTTTCAATTAGAAACGTTTAATCGTAAAAAATGATTTAAGGAAGTGTTCCATGTATACCATAGAAGAATTACTTTTTTATATCGATTATTGGATTAATCATGCTTATACCTTAAAAAGTTTTATGCATTATACCTTTTTAACGGTTGAGGATAAAGAAGAACTGGTTAAACTTATTGAACTATCGAAAGAAATGGCTTTTAGATACATTCGATTACTTATACATGAGGTGGATTAAGGTACATATTATATCGTTTTTATGAGGGTCTACCCTCTTAAAATAAATTAAATTTATAGGAAAGGAATTGATATTATGACAGGTATGAAACAAATGGTTACCGTGTTAGGCGTAAAACGATTCGTAGGACAGATTGACGGGAAGGACATTAATTCTCTTAAATGTGATGTGTACGACAAGACAGAGTATAAGCCCGAAGAAACCCGTGTAGGTCGTCCAGTAGTTACATTCAAGATTATCGATACAACTGTCTATGATAAGTTTGTGAATCAAACATTCCCTTGTGAGTGTGAAGCTTCACTTACCATTGATAAAGGTATTGTGCATTTTGCTGACTTGACACCTTCTCATGCTTTAGAGATTAAGCAAGTGAAATAGTATGACTGGGGATGAACGTCTTTATACGTGTATGTATTGTGGTGAGTTGTTAACGCGTGATGCCCTGTGGTTCTATGATAATGGTAATGATACAGGTAGGTGTTATAAACCTAGTTGTGTAAAGGCACATGAAAAAGAGCAAGCTAAAAAATTTGTTAGTTCCTACACTCCCCTCGACTGGGATTCTCTTACGAAAAGCATTGTGTTATAACTTAGAAAGGAGTTGGTTAAATGGCTAATGATAAGCCTAAAAAAAAGAAAGGCATCTTTACTTGAATTAATGGTAATCTTGCTATTCTTGTTATCTACTGGTATGTATTTTAAACTTCTTGAAATGTCACAGTTATTACAGCAGATAGCAAAATGAAAAAAGAAAGATAATACGTTGATTTTAATTGTTATAGGGGTGCTGATATTTTACTTAACGGGGTTTGGTACGAAATCACCGAGTAACCCTGATAATACAAATGGCAATGGCTCGGATGGTAATTATCAAGTACCGACTAGTCACGTTGATGTAAGAATTAAAGATAATACCCTATGGGTGAATGAGCAACAGACCACACTGGGGAATTTATTGCAAGCCGTTAACAGTACGAATCAGACCCTTGTGCATCTTATTGACAACGGTGCTTATAACAGCATCTACGTAGATGCCTACAATTTATTGCAAGGGAATAATTACAATATTCTCGAAAAGGTAGTTCGTTAAATGCCTCAGTGCATTTATGATAAATATTAAATCGAAAAGAGGTGATAGCATGACAGACGCTCCTAGCGTATTTACGGATTTTATCGTGATGTTAGACAAAGCATGGCCATACCTATTAGGGTTTACATTTATTGGTATCTTAAAGACAAAGATTTAATTGACTAAAGAGGGTATAGCGATATACTCTCTTTTTTTAAAAGAAAGAGGTGATACGATTTGAGGATGGTTTTAAATATATTGGTGCTTACCCTTGCTCTTTTATTAGGTAGCCTTAAGGTGAGTGCATCGGAAACACCCACAGAACCCCAAGTCATGTCTTTACAAGATTATAAAACTTATTACGATTATACCCAAGAGGTTGAAGCAAAACAAAGAGAACGTAACTTAATTGTGGGTATCCTATTTGTGATTGTGGGCATTATCTTTCTTGTTGCACTCAAACAACTGGGCGTGATTGAACTATGACCGTCATGGATTTGCTGTTCATTGTCCTTGGTATTGGCTTGTTAATAGGTTTCCTAAAAGCAGTTAACTTGATATAAGGTGGTGGTGATATGAAAAAAAATTGGTATGGTGTTAATACTGGCATTTGCGATTGGTTACTTTGGTGGCTTTGGTTTTCTCCTTGAATCCGATGCAGAGAACCCAAACACCGACTACATAACAGCTATTCAATATACAACGGAAACAAAAACCCTAGCCGATCCGGTACAGATACAGAAAATGGCAAGTGCTTTATATGATAAGGCTTTTAAATTCCCTAGTGGTGCAGTGGGTAAACTCTCATACTTTTGGAATGGCAAAGCAACAAACATCGACCCAAGCACAGGGCTTGATACACGTTTCGGTGCAATTGCTAAAGAAACGGATAAAGATGGGGATATAAGCTATAAACGGTATGGTTTGGACTGTAGTGGCTTTACGACATATGTTATGTGGCTTAGTGGTGTCAAAGGCTTTGAAGATGGCTCACAAAATCAATATAACAACTCTGAACCTACAACTATAGCTGATGCACTGACAGGTGACCTTGTCTTTATAGATACAGGTGGTGTGACAGAACATGTCGGCATGGTTTGTATAGAAGATGGCACAAAATATGCTTATGAAATTAATCCCCAAGGGGTTCAAAAAAAAGATATTGGAAATCGGTCCATACTGGACCAGTATTAGAAAGAATAAGAAGGTGGTAAGGTAATGAAGAAAATAAGACTTGTCCTGATGATAGTTTTGGTAATGGCTTTAAATATACCCGTCTATGCAGACGTTGTGAATGAAGATGGTGGTGGTTCGAGTAGTGAAATTGTTGACGTGCAACTTACGGGTGATGATGCTAATTTTAACAAGTTGTACGTAACAAAAATATTCTTTAATAAGATTACAGGTAATGTATCCATGACCATAAAGGATAGAAAAGAAATGATGTTAGCCGATAAGACAGATTATCTATCCAATGTGAATTACCCAAAAATCGAAGTAAGTACAGAATATCTATATAATGTTGAAAAATCTGTTCAAAAGGATTGTATCGTCATTGAGGGTAAAGTGGGCAGTAAAATCCCTACAATCAATGTTTATATTAAAAATGACTATGATTACAGTCTAAGTCATTCGTTAACCCCTAAGTCCATTATTTTTACGCGAAAGATGATTGAATTGGCAAGTGGTATTGATGAATTTAACACGGATTTAGGTTATCCAAAGTATTCATTGTTTGATTGGAAAAAGTTAAGCAGTGATGGCACGTGGAAGCATTTCAAGGTTAAAGAATTTATCTTTGTTGATAGTAAGAGTTCTTATGACAATGTTGTTTATGGTATACCTGAATCCTTTAATCCTGAAACAGGTGTTTCTGTGCCAAGTGGTGCAAGTGATTCCATTCAATTCGATTTTGAAGGTAGTGCGCCATGGTTTACATGGAATACAACATCAAAAACCTTTGGTTTGAGAAATACATGGGGAGATTATGAAAAAATCCCATTGGATTCGATTAAGTATGCATCTTTTGATATTTATGTGGATGGGGAAATTGTTTTTTAATAAAAATATTCCTGACCTTACAGATACAAGTGATTTAGATGTACCCTCCATATCCATACATAGTTTAGATGCTGTTGATAATTTTGTTATGGGAACCATGACCATTGATAGTCGTTGGTTGAATAATGACCCTGGCATCATCCTGAAAGGTGAAAACTGTACATTGGAATATCGCAATTATTATACCCAAGTAGTGGATGATCATTACCTTTATTATTATGAGTGGTATGCTCATTTACTGGATACTGGAAGTCAAACCATCAAGATTAAGTTAAATAAATTCGGTAATGAGTTAATTAATCAATCATGGACAATTAATAACCCTGAAAAACAGTTATATGATATGACCGAGGATGAATTTATCATGTCCACATGGGGTAAGTACTTTTATTTAAGGTTATATAGTAATGATGCTGATATGGCTAGTAAAATAAGTAAATTTGCCCTTGTAAATCTTGAAGATGATACGGTTATTGAGTATCCCCAGTATTACAAAAGATATATTGAAGAGTTAGACGGGTATTCCCAAGATAGGTACTTATATATTTATCAATTCCCTAAGAAAAGCATGAGTTTAACGGGGTACTTTAAGGGTAAAGTGACCTTTGTTGATGGTACGTCCATTACAACCAAAAACACGATAGATTCCAGTTACCTTATATGGGGTGATTCCTCTACCAGTTATGACACCATAACAGGTATGGATAATGTGAATAATAACCCTGATACAGGCACTAACAACAACAATAATAACGGTTCTAATGATAATGGTAGTGATGGAAATTCAAATAATGGAAATTCCGATAATGGTGGTTCAACGGACGCTGTAAAAGAAGGTGTGGACAAAATAAAAAGATGCTGTAAAAGACGCACAGGATAACGCTGAAAAGTCGGGTATGGGTAAAACTGCAAAAAGCTTTCTCGGTACAAACTGGCTCTTTCTCATTATAGGTGGTGCTGTAGCTTATAAAGTATTCTTCTAGGAGGTTAATAGGATGAACAAATACTTATTATTGGTTGATAAAAATACCATACAGAAATACCGTATTAAAGGTATCAAAGAGGGTGTTATTTCGACTTATTGCAAAAAGATATTTTCCCTTGAAGTAGCTAAGGTTTATTTCTCTAAAAAGTGTACTTATTATGTGGTTGGAGAGATTGAACCTCAGTTACAGGCAGGACTCGAACACGCTCAAAACTTATTTAAAAACAGATTCTTCCGTTCTCTCATGAGGGATAAGATGACCTTAGTTGAATTGATACTTTTAGGTGCAGTCATCATTAGCATGATTTTAAACTTTCAATTCTATCAAAAGATAGACGCTCTCTTGAAGATCATACAGGTGGTGTCATAATGGAAACGATTAGTTATACTATGGGGAATAGCCCTTATATATTGCTTTATTCAAGATAGGAAAATTAGAAAAGGTGGGATGCTACATGGCAGAACTGGAACACAAAACAAAGCTTAATTTTATACAACAACTCTTGTCAGGTTCAAGTACGGAAACAGATATAAACGATTTAGAAATGGTTGAGAATCATGGTGTCAAGCTTAAAAACAGGCATATTATTGCTCTTGTAAGCATTAACCTACTCAATCAGACATTCAACATTCCTGAAATTGATAGTTTCGTGAATAACTATATGGAAATGCGCAAGTTAACCCCTGAAACTAATAAAGACATTCTAAAAGCCTTAGAGGTGCGTAATAATAAAAAGCTACTGGAAAAAATGACAGTGGGCTTAAAGGTGGGTAAATAAGATGGCATTACACATTGTATTCGGTAAATTAGGCAGTTATAAAACACTCTACTCCATGATATGTGGTATGGCTTTAAAAGAGCTATTCGGCTTTAAGCTTATGGCTAACTTTAAGATAGATGACTTAGATAAACTTATTGAGAAATTCAGTGATATTACCACAGCAGAATATACAGCTCTTATCTTAGATGAAGCCGAAATATTCATGAACAGTAGAAATAGTCAAAGTAAGGAAAATAAAGCCCTAGCCCAATTCGCTCTCATCACTAGAAAGCAAGAACTAGAAGTATTCTTTGTACTTCCTAGATTAGCAAGCTTAGATATCAATGTGAGGGATTTAGCTGACTTTACACACTACATGTACATACAAGGGGAATATGTTGTTCATGAATGCTACGAAAAGCATATGCTCCAACAAGATGAACTTGTTTATATAGGGTCTAATCGATTTAGAATTAAAGACTTTGAACCCTTCTACTCCATGTACAATACAAAAGAGCTGCCAACTAACTTTATGAAAGATGCTGAATTAAATTAGGGGTGCATGATGAATAAGAAACATATGGAAAAAGTTGCTTTAATCTGTGAGCAACTACAAGATAAAGTTACCAATTACACTTTAGAAAGTCAATTGGCTACCTTAGTAAACTATCAATGTTTTGACTGTGATTTGTTCAGAAAAAATAAGGGTAAATGTTATGGCAAGTCACATAACAAGCCATGCCTATACCGATAGCCTTTAGCAATAGCATATAACAAAAACATCCACACCATACCATGTTGCATTCTTCGTGCTTCTGACATAGAGAGGTTACAGACGAAACTGTGTAGCGTGTGCGGAACAGTAGCCGAAGGGCTTTCGTCCCTCGACAACTACCAAAGTACTTATCCAGTACCACCATGGATTATGGTTAATAAGCATTTCTATTCAAGATAGAATTTGCCCATGGAAAAAGGAAGAACGAACCACGCGTCAGCGTGGTGAGTCTCCTTCATGGGCAAAAGCTTATTGAATATACACATTATGCGCATAAATATGCAATCAAAAAGAGGTTAGGGACAGTCTTGTAACACGTCCCAAGAAAAACCACCTCAAAAATGAAGCCAAGTAGCATAGGAATCATTAAAACTAAACTTTTTACCGTTTGCACGAAAGGGTACCCGTGCAAAAAACTTCACACTTTAAAGTAATAAAGTAGCAATTATTTTATACATCCAATTATACATAAAGGATTGATTGATATGATATACCATACTTCAAAGGAATCGAAAATATATAATGACTTTACCGATGAACAAAACAACTATTGGTTTGATATGAAGCGTCAAAAAAAATTCTTACATGAAATAGATACCTACTACTACACCATCACAATAGACAATGATTGGTATACAGATAGTAATGTACGTAACTTCAAAGCTGGTTTACGAATGGGCGCAGACAACTTTAGTCCTAAATACGTTAAGAATGGTTATCACTTTGGATTCTATAACTTTGACCTTGAATTACCCGAACAATACTTGATACTCATAGCTGAAAATGTACCCAACGAAAAAACCCCTCACATCATTGTCCAGTTACGAAGTTATTACCTGTGGTTACATGGTTCAGTACGTGCCTATGAAAAGAGTCTAGCCGATATCAAAGAGAATGTTATAGATAAGTTTAAGCTTACGATTAAAGAGGTAAAAGTCAATAGAATCGACTATGCTTTTCATACCAACTACATACAAGCACCTAGTAAGGTATTCGACCTTGAAAGGCTCAAAAGAGGTTGTGTCACACGTTACAAAGAAGGTGATATGCATTTTGAATTTAAGAATGATGAAATTGAACTGGATTATCTTCGATTGGGTCGACTTAAAAGTAATAATACATTTTTAAGGATATATAACAAAACTAAAGAAGTCGTTCAAATGAATTACAAAATATGGTTTTTTACAATTATGGGTTATCCACGGACTTATCAACAGGTATGACATGTATGTCTATGAGAAATGTTATGAGCGTAAAAACTGGAATTACTTACATAAGGCTCGATTAGAATTTTACCTTGAATATGGTCAAGATGCAGAAACGAAACATTACATATCATCTGTACTTGATCAAGTGAAACAACTGGATAGCGATACACTAAAACAATTAGCTGATAAGCTTACACCTAGACCAACTATCATATTGAATGTAGAGTATCAAACAAAGACTAAATTCTACACATCATTAAAGCTGATGAACTTTAGAAACCGTCAAGGTGTTGACTGTGATTTACGCGTAATACAAGATAGTAGGAAATTAATCCTTGAATACCTTACCCGTGAAACTGTTCGATTTGTAGATGAACGAAGCGAAATATCAAGGAAATCAAGAAAGCCATATAGTCCATTTTGGAAAAGGCTTAGAGGTACGAAACTAGTTGATACGGTAACACCTAATAAGCATGTCAAAATGATAAGGGAATATAACACGCAGCGTAATGCAGATGTGGTCAAAAAAAAGAGCACTAAGCAATATAGCACTCTACTCCGTTTATCAGCAGTTCAGTTCTCACAATAGTACTACTGATGATATAGTCGACTTCATTGCCGACCTAAACGACAATGATATGTTTCGACTAAAAAAAATACAAAATCAAAAAAACTTGAAGAAACTAAAACCTCATTGACCAACTCATTCGAGGATAAACGACTAGCCTTAATTGATAGGTCAACGGGTGAATTTCTAACATAACAAATTATAACATAGGAAGAAGTGATTTACAATGAACATCACATTGAAGCAAGCAAGGGAATTATTCCTACTAGAAAAGGAATCAAATTGCAGTATAAAAA
>JDSF01000510.1_pt1 | contig 11817 bp, 16 predicted proteins | sample 199441 | NCBI WGS metagenome assembly JDSF01 (sample SAMN02592751, study PRJNA231836) | bioreactor metagenome | isolation source: continuous culture bioreactor denitrification-DNRA | place: Germany: Bremen
GTAAACTAATAATGGTATAATTTCAATAGTTTTATTATTTATTATGGATATTTCCTTGCTATGTTATACGAGTTCTATCAACTCTTTTGTTGATGTATTAAAATTAATGATACCATCTTTTGTTACACAAACAAGGTCCTCAATTCTAACACCGCCAAAATTCGGTACGTAGATACCAGGTTCTACTGTAACAACCATATTTTCTTTGAATGTGCTTTCATCCTTTGGTGATAAACGTGGTTCCTCATGTATAAATAGACCAACACAGTGACCAAGACCATGCCCGAAATTATCACCAAATCCTTTATTTGTAATAATATCTCTTGCCACTTTATCGACTTCTTTTCCTATACAGTCTTCTTTTATGGCTGCAAGAGATTTTAACTGAGCTTCAAGTACTGTCTCGTAGATTTCTTTTTTGCTTATCACTTGCTTTTCCAACAACAACGGTCCTTGTCATATCAGAACAATAACCATTATAAACACAACCAAAATCAAGGGTTACAAAATCACCTAACTCAATTTTTTTTGTCTGTTGGTCTTGCATGTGGTAATGAAGAATGCTTGCCTGAAGCAACAATGGATTCAAAAGACAACTTGCTCGCACCATTATGTTTCATAAAATGCTCCAGTTCTAAAGCAACCTGAATCTCTGTAACACCAGGTTTAATATATGTAATAATATGTGAAAAAGCTTTATCACCGATGGCTGCTGCCATTTTTATAGCTTCTAATTCTTCTTGATCTTTAATCATACGAATCTGTTCAACCGTGTCACCTATAGGTTCAAGTTCTACATCCTTCAATCCATCTTCTAACCCAATATACTCCTTATATGTTAGAACACTGTCTTCAAATCCAATGGTTCTTGCACCATCTTCACTAATAACTTCATTTACCGTATCATAAAAAAAGTTTTTCCACCTTGAAGATAATCAATAACCTCAAAATCTGGGCATTGACTCGTTGCTTGTTCTACATAGCGAAAATCTGTTAAAAGTTTTTTAGTCTTCTTAGATATATACAGATATGCATTGGATCCAGTAAAGCCACTTAAGTATCTACGATTATATTCCCCTTGAACAATCACAGCATCTACATTTAAAGTACTTAGTTTGCCTACCATTTTTTTCTAATCTTTTCATAGCGCTTTCTCCTTTACCTCAAGGTATCATAATACCCCTCTTTTTTATATTATTTAATAATACTTTTGACACCATTACCTTTATAAGCTCATCACATCGTCAATAGCTAGTAAGTAGCCTTCTAACCCTTTGCCATATATTTGTTTGTAGCAAACAGGTTCTATGACCGATACATGACGAAAAGACTCTCTTTCATAAATATTGGAAATATGTACCTCTATCGTCTTAATATTGACAGAAGCAATAGCATCACGAATAGCATAGCTGTAATGTGTATAAGCCCCAGGATTAATAATAATAGCATCTACTTGGTCTATATAGCACTGCTGAATACGATCAATGATGTCACCTTCATGATTGGACTGATAAACCTCTATATTTAGCTGTAGTACATTAGCTTTATGATCGATCATGGCCAATAAATCTTTATAATCCTTTTGCCCATAAACACTTTTTTCGCGAATACCTAAGAAATTCAGATTAGGTCCATTAATAACGATAATTTTTTTCATCTATATACCTCGATTACTCTATAGTAAAGACATGATTTCATCAACGATACATTCTACGGTTTTTTCCGGATGTTTGAATAATCATATCCGCAGAACTTAGATATTTGTCCTCTCGTGATTCTAACATCTCTGTAATGGTCTTAATATAATCATCCGATTGTAACAACGGTCTTGTTGTATCATCTTTTACGTTTTTTAACAATATGCTCTACATCTGCATGCAAGAAAACAACCTTTCCTATAGCCTTTAATAGCTTTCGATTACCTTCTTTTAAAACAATGCCACCACCTGTTGATATAATGGCATTATTTGTTTTTAATAGGGATTGTAAATAATCTGTTTCTAACTTTCTGAAATGTCCTTCACCCTCTGCATTAAAAATATCACAAATACTTCTATTTTCTTTTTTGTTCTATTTCATCGTCCATATCAATAAAATGACAATCGAGAGCTTTTGCCAGCTCTTTCCCTACAGTTGATTTCCCGCTTCCCATAAAACCTATTAATAAAATATTATCAATCATTGACACACTCCTTTATCCATTTTGATTCTTAATTTGTCGAATGACCTCTTCAAGTACACTATCTGATATTTCTACATTATTCCATATCTCGTATGCTTTAATACCTTGATATAGTAACATTTCGAAGCCGTTTAAAATCTGGATGCCTTTTTCTTCAGCTTTTTTTTAAGAATGCAGTCTTTCCTGGATTGTAAATTAAGTCCACAGCCGTATGAAATTTATCATAAAAGCTATCGTCTGTAACGGGATTATTAAGTACATTAGGAGACATACCGATAGGCGTTGTTTGAATGGCCACATCAAAAGTGTCTATCCCATGTATGTCATGAAATCCCAATACTTCCATTTCAGTAGGATAATGTCGCCTAACATGATGTGCAAGTTCCTGAGCTTTAGCTCGTGTCCTATTAATAATTGTTATTTTATTTGCTTTTTTCTCTTGCGCATAACATGGCTACAGCTCTAGCTGCTCCTCCAGCACCAATAATAACAATGTGACTTTCCCGAAGTGTGATAGCGTGTTCATTAAGCGATCTAAACAACCCATCAGCATCTGTATTATACCCGACGTAACCCCTTTCAGTAAGCTTTAAGGTATTCACTGCACCTATCTGCTTTGCTAAAGGCATTATATCACATAAGGAAGGTATAACTTTCTCCTTGTAAGGTACCGTTATATTTAGCCCTACGATATTAAGCGCTTGAGCACCTTCTATTGCTTTTCCTAGATCATTATAATCTACTTTAAAAGGTACATAAACAAAATTCATATTGAGCATCTTGGCTAATGTATTATGGATAGTAGGTGATATAGTATGTTCTATTGGGTTTCCAATAACACCTAATAGTTTAGTTTTTCCATTAATGTTTTGTTGCATCTTTTTTTACCCTCTTTAAATAAGCATTCAAAATTTTCTTCTCTGTGTTTCTCTTTATTTTCGTTACCCATTCTTCTTTCTCAGATATAGGTATAACGAGAACCGTTTTTAATTTCAAACGATTTCCACCATAGATATCTGTGAATATCTGATCACCGACTAAAACCGTATTGGTTTTATCTGTACCGATGGTTTTCATGGCTATTTTAAGTTTACGAGTCATAGGCTTTAATGCTTTATGATAAGCATTTAACTGTAATTTTTCATTAAATGTGTGCACTCTTATCTTGTTGTTATTAGAAACTAATGCTACCTTGAAACCAACACCCTTTAACATATCAATCAACGTCATAATACGTTCATCAGGATGTTTTGTATCGTATGAAACAAGTGTATTATCTATATCAAATATAATACCCCGATATCCTTCATTATATAGTTCCTCAAACTTAATGTCGTAAATAGAATCCACATATATTGATGGAAATAATCTCTTTAGCATAATCTCACCTTTACATTATTTGATGCCAACTAATTATCAAGGCATCAATCATTTTGATTATATCAATTAAAGGGTTACAATACAAGTTTTTTCATGCATAACCATAGAAAAAGGGTCATCAACATTATGGATGTAAGAGAAGTTAATAATGTACATTAACCCTATTACATGAATAATGGATACCCCTTATTTCCTCAATTTGATACATCTAATGGATAGAGTTGTAATACCTTGTCCCCACCACTATCAGCATAGACATACACTTTATTAGCTGACACGGTTACACTGAAATACTTGTATGTACGTTTTTTTATAGCTTATTTGCGGCATGCGCTCAATATCAAATTCCTTAAGTTCTTGTTTAACTGATGATAGAAACGCCTCATCCATTACATTCTTATTCGGTACATTTTCATTTAGATTCAAGCGCTTAACAGCATAGTCTTTTAAGGATTCATCAGTAATTAACAGGTTTTCTATTGAATTACCTATGATATTGGCATGATTTACATCTGTAGTCCTTTTTGCCTCATTCATCCTTTTAACTTGACTAGGAATCGTTAGTAATAGTATAACTGCAATTAACCCACATATAATTATCATTTCTACATAAGAGAACCCCTCATCATTCGACCAAAAATCCTTAAAACTTTTCATCCGTTACGTCCTCCAGCATTATGTATAATTATCTCGCTAACCACTCGTCACTGGTCATTACCTTTGCACCAAGGGTATTTTTAAAATGATTCAATGCAAATGCATGACCTTCATCCGTTAATCCACAGCAACAATCACTTAATACAACAAGCTTAAAACCTCGGTTATATGCATCAATTGCTGTATGTAAGACGCAAATATCTGTACACACACCCATAATGACAACTTCTCTGATATCTAGTTGCCTTAGCAGTAATTCTAATCTAGTTCCGTTAAAGCTTGAATACATGTTTTTAGATATGTTAAATGTTATTTCTGGCTTAACCTGAGTATATGCACCCTCATCTAATACCAAACAATTTCCATCATTACAACAATGGAGCGGAAATAAATTGGACTCAGGTGATAGAGCATAGACCTCTTCTTCATGATTATCACTACAAACAAATAATGCATCATGATTTTCTTTTATATTACCAATCACCTTTAGGATATTGGAAGCTATGGCTTGACCTCTTTGTCCCAAAGATAAAACACCTTGGTCGTCAATAAAATCAAAGATATAATCCACTAATAAATAACCTTTTTTTTCATGTACATAACCTCCTCTTTCATACTTTGTGCCATGACTTTGTTTGCTTGCAAGGACAACTACAATCATTCTTCCAGAATGCTAACACGTATTTCTTCTGACTTTCTTCCTATTTCATTGTTATAGATTACCATCCATAAGTAGCCTAATCCATCTGTAAATTGATCTGTGGTAAAGGTGAATTGAACTTGGTCACCGTCCACAACATCTGATGCAATTAATTGTTGATACTTACTTGTTTCACTACCCGAAGGCACAAAATAGACTTCGGCTTCTGTTGCTGTACCATTAACTTTTGCAATCATTTTAGCGTTATTAGAGATCGCAAACCATCCTGATTCATCTTGGACAATCATATTCCCTGTTCCGTCCTCTATGGTCATACGCTCAATTGTAGGTGGTTGTTTTGCCAATAATTCTTCATATAAAGCTTTGTACTTTCCTTCATCTGTACTTTCAGTACTCTTAGTACAAGCCGTTAACATCATAATGGTCATACATAGTATAACTATCTTTTTTATCAACCGCTTTCTCCTCCTTAAAAACCAAGCAAATCCCTCTATATCTCTATAGTATATCATTTGATGGTTGTTGTGTTTTTACTCATGATGTTCAACTTTTTTTACAACTAAAATAAAAAAAAGTCATCATCCTCAATAAAACTAGCTTCAAAATCGTGGGTAGAACATAGTAATCTAAGTGTTTCATCTGTTGGTATAGAATCACCCTGAGGTACATAGCCAATCCGCTTATGATGCTCCCTTAGACCTTGTCTCGAACGAGCGTGTATAATACTAAACACACCATTTTTATTTAGACAGCGTTTAGCATTCTCAAATACCAAGTCTAATTGATCAAAATGAGGTATACTATTGTAAATAATGACGTAATCATATGTACCTAAATCCTCTTTTAAACGACTATTAAAATCCAATTGTTTAATATAAACATCTGAATATGCTTTCACAAACTGCTCTAACATGTTATCAGAAATATCAACACCCATATAATAGCCCAGCCGATAATCCTGTAAATAACCATAAAGTACTCCTGTACCACATCCAACATCTAATACACAATCTCCATCTACAATTCCTAATGTATGAAGAGACTTCTTGATAAGTTCTTCTTCAAATGGCTGAATATCTCTTACCCATTTCTTCACATTTTCATTAAAATAATCTCGTTGATTCTGTATCAATTAGTCTCCCCTTTCTAACCCTTATCCTACCGCATTATTGTATAATATTATGGTTATTGTGTCAAATTTTGGTAGGCTTAATTTTACCATCTAATCCACAGCTGACTTCTTGATATCCGTAATTTGTCCTGCTTCATATTCATAATTATGCCCCTATTCATTTTTTATTATTTTCTGTGAGTCTTTTCTTACCTTTAGTGATAGCCCTCAAATAACTGTCTCGTAAAGCCTGGGTCATCTGCTCTTTTGTTTTTACTTCTCTTCCCTCAGGGAAAATAAATTGAATATTGATTGCCTGCTTTTTCTTGCCCATCACATATCCTCTCAATAGTATTTTATATAGTATACTATGCAGGCTGGTCCTTGTATCATGCCTAAAGTGCCAAGAGATATGATTTCCTTACATTAACTGTACATCCGTATAATATACTTTAACACAAAAAAAAGATAATATGAACTTATCATTTAAAATTTTAAGGAAATATGGCATAATAGTTACATTGGTTATTAGTGGACTCCAATTGAGTTTCCACTATTTTTATTATTAAAGGAGTGAGTTAACATTGGTTTATCTCTTTGAAAATTTGTCCCAACATGCTTTGCAAGATATTGAATTTCTTTATCATAAAGTTTCTATCGAACGATATGAAAAAAGCCATGCGCTATAGAAGAGCAATTGATAAAATGATGTCACTCATTGCATACTCACTACTAGAATATGGACTTTATAAGGAACACGGCATTATTTTATCCAAGAATACTCCGTTCATAAAAACCCAATATGGTAAACCGTCTCTAAAGGAATATAAAGACATATATTTTAACATGAGTCATTGTAAAAAAAGGCGTCGTTTGTGCCATTCATAAAAATAGCGATATTGGTATCGATATTCAAGATATCATAACGATTGATGAGGGATTAGTCAATTATGTGTGTAGTGATGGCGAAAAAAAATTTAATTGTTAGAGCAAGCAATGAGAAGCAATGTTTTTCACGTTTCTGGAGCTTAAAAGAAAGTTATGTAAAGTATCTAGGGACTGGTATCAATAGTAAATTGAATTCTCTAGATTTCTCAAAACACATGGACAAGTATTTTGACATGCATCAATGCAAATTTAGCGTTTTTTCCTTCTCAAGACTATACCTTTTCCATATGCACAGATAAATATATATTAAATGATGAACTGCATAACATTGATCTTTATACACTTAAAAAAAATTTTTATAATAATTTAAGACCAGAAGGTACCAATACGCTTAAGGAATAATTAAACAATTCTTGTTTACATTTTATTTTGCTAGCACCATTGGAAAAACTCAGTGAAAACGATTCACTGAGTTTTTCTTCTTTTTATATGAAATAATCCATACCCTTAGTAATGTATTCATCAGGATTATTTGTTTAACTCTAAGTAGATTTATTGTATCACATTATAAATGTTTGTCTATAATCTTACGTTTATAATCTCATAGTTAAAGGAATCTTAATACTAATACTCATCTAAGAAACTATGTCTCTCGCCATCTTTTCTATACCCTTGAATCATGTCCACATTCACATTATGGGTACTATTAAAAATATTTATATCTATGTTTGGATTTTCTTTTTTCATCTTCTTAATTAAGGCTTTCATCTCTCCTCTTTTGGAGCCGCCACCTTGACCATCTAAGACACAGTTCTCCGTAAAACGGCAAGCGCATTGTATGAATTTCAAATCATTGTGTTTCATCCATTCAATAACCATTGCTTCTTTCACCATATACAAAGGTCGAATAAGTTCCATACTTTTAAAATTAAGACTACGTAATTTCGGCATCATAGTTCTAATTTCAGATCCATAAAACATACTCATCAAAGTTGTTTCTATAACATCATCATAATGATGACCCAGTGCAATCTTATTACACCCAAGATCCTGTGCATTTTTATATAAATATCCTCTACGCATTTTTGCACATAAATAGCATGGACTTTCATCTACAGATGCAACTACTTCAAAAATATCTGAGTTAAAAATTTTAATAGGTATATCCAACATCTTTGCATTATCTTCGATTCTTTGCCTATTTATTTGATTATATCCTGGGTCCATTACCAAATATTCAAGTTCAAAAGGAATAATAGAATAGCGGTGTATTAACTGCATACATTTTGCCAACAACATAGAGTCTTTACCACCAGAGATGCAAACTGCAATCTTATCCCCTTCTTCTATTAAATCATAGGTTCTAATAGCCTTTATAAATTTTGACCATATGGTTTTTTTTAAAAGTTTTATTAATACTTCTTTCAACTTCTTGTGCTCGATTCATTTTTTTCCTCAATTCTTTTAATTATTGATTGACGATACTAACAAAAGCGGCTTGAAACTGATTCAGTTCTTCTTTTGTCGTCATATGACTCAGACTAATTCTTAATGTTGATCTAGCTCCTTTTTTATCTTTTGTTAATGCAAAAACAGCTCTTGATGGTGCAAAAGGAGAACTGCATGCTGACTTAGTTGAAACATATATATTTTGTTCCGCTAACTTAGTTTTTACCATCTCTGCTTTAATACCTTTTAACGTAATGTTCAATATGAAAGGCACGGACATTTTAGTAGAATTTAATCGGACAACATCAAACTGACTAAAAAAACTACTTAACTGTTCATTGAGTTGTCTTACATATTCATAATTTCCTTTAAGGTTTTCATTCATTTTTTGAAGGGCAAATGCTAATGAATGAATTAGTCCTAATGATGGCGTACCACTTCGAAAAGGAGATATACTTAGACCTCCATGATGCAATGGTTCTATGATGACTTGCTCTTTTAATACTAAGCAAGCACTTCCATTCAATCCATATATTTTATGTCCAGCAAAAGTATAACTATCTACATATTTTAAAGATTGAAATATCTTACCTACTGCTTGAGTACCATCTACGTGAAACAACGCAGATGATTGTTCTTTAATCAGACGACCAATACCTTCAATATCTTGTACAATACCCATTTCACTATCTACTTGACATAGAGCAACCAACAATGTATCTTCTCGCAATAGTTCTTTTAGGTGGCATCTATCTATTTGACCATGTTGATCAATATCAACATATTCAATTTCATATCCTTCTTTTTCTAACTGTCCAATAGGACCTAAAACCGAAGAATGCTCTAAAAAGCTAGTAATTACATGCTTTCTCCTGGTACCATGTTCTTTTGCAATCCCTTTTATTGCTAGATTATTGGATTCAGTACCAGAAGACGTAAAAAATTAATTCCTGTGGTTGTACGTGTAAACATTTTGCTATTTGGTCTTTCCCTTGATTTAATTTTTTTTTGGCTTCTTCTGCCAAAGGGTTATTCGAAATGGGATTCATTGGATATGTTTTTTCACAATTTATAAATCTCTGAATTACCGCTTCACTCACAGGTGTGTTTGCCGCATAATCTAGGTATATCATATTATATTCCTTTCTATCCTCTACTTAAGCACTCCTCATTATACATGAACTTTATCCATTGCTCAACTATAGTTTTCCCATTTCTTAAGTATTAAATTTCTCTCTTAAACCCCTTGCTATTAATACCAAGCGTCAGCAGGAGTGACAGAACCTACTGAAACATTCTCACAAGATTATGTATATATTATAGTAGAGTAACACAAAGCGTAAAATGTGAATCTATGCTATTCTTTAACATTCTACTAATTATTAGAATAGTATATATAGACAGTAAGATAGCTAATTAGATGTTTTTAGGCTATTAAAATCTTATATATCCTAGATTTTTCAAAAAAATAAGGAAGGGAGAAATTTAATTATTATGACAGGTTATATAACAAATGGTTCTGACTGCAAAAAAGACTGTAATAAAAACATTGAAAAAAAAGATAGCTGAACCTAAAGAAATAATATTAGAATGTGGTGAATCCATTGAATCGGCAGATTTTGCAATAACCTCTAGAATTCAACAAACATTTACTTTGGCTAGGGTTTTTGTTGATAGCAGTCGCTTATGCAGACCCCAAGTTAAAATTGAATTTTCTACTCTAGTTACATTTTCGTCTCGAACTTCTGTAGACCCAGTTAATATTAAAATGACATTTGCATTAAAAAGACAGTGCGATGATGGTGTAGAGATGACTTTACGTGAATGGGATTATACGAATAGCTTTGATATTGAGAACTTTACTTTCAGCACAAGATCTGTTAGTGAGCCATTTACTATTTCATTCTGCGAACCCCTACAGTGCCCAGGTTGCTGCCAGTATTCTGTTGAGGTGACAGCAAATCCATCAACTGATTTTGTAAATATTATGTCAGCAGCTGTCAATCCAGATAATGATGCTAGTATGAGTGCATTTGCTAAAGGTATATGCTGCGATTAACCTCTTGAGTAAAGCTTATATGACTCTATATGGTATATAGGCTTAAAAATTATTGAAAGGAGAATGTTTATCATTATGAGTAGTAAAATGAAAGCACGTAACTGTTGTAAAGAACACCAAGATAATAGTCATAACTGTTGTACCAAGATGACGGATTCTGAACCTAAAAAGATACTATTAGAGTGCGGGCAAAATCTTGAATCTGCTAGGTTTGACTTGTCAAGTACAGTCGAACAGACATTTACTTTAGGTCGTGTAATAATTGATACCAGCTGTCTTAACAAACCAGAAGTTAAGATAGAATTTTCTAGTATTGTTTTTTTTTCAGACAAGTCCCGGTAATTCAACTGGTACAACCATTGAACTAACATTTAGATTGAAAAGAAGCTGCGATAATGGAGAAATAGAAACAGTGCTTACAAGGGTATATAAAAAAGCGACTCAAATATCGGATAACATTGTTGAAGAAATAATTAGTAGTGAACCCTTTACTGTTTCTTTCTGTGAACGCCTAGTTTGTTCTGGATGTTGTGAGTATATAGTAGAGGTATCTGGAAACCCAGTTAATTTTGCAAACCTTGGAACAGCAGAGGTAAACAATCTTAGCCTAGGAGCTTTTGCTCAAGGAGTAAACGGTCACTAATTAGTGCTTTGAAATATATTGATTTGAAGAATCACAAATTTTTAAATAAGGAGGAAAATAATTTTATGACAGATAAGTTTCATAAAAAAAGGATGTAGCTGCCGTAACGACACAATGCATCCAAATCCTAAAAAGATAATATTTGAATGTGATAGCGATCCTAAAGAAGCTGTATTTGAAATATTAGAACCAGTAGCAGTAGTTATTACAGATCCTACTGAAATCCCGGAAAGTCAAAGAATCGTTGAGAACTTCCCCCCTAACAAATGTTCTAATTGATGCTAGACGATTAGTTAGACCCATCGTCTTTATCGAATTTTCAAGCCAAATCTTTTTCAACGTGCAAACAGAGCCTTCATCTTCGTTACCTCAAGCGGCAGGTTTGTTTAGAATTAGGTTGAAATTTATATTGACTAGAAAGTGTGACAATGGACCTGAAGAAACAATACGCACATGGGAGTACGAAAAGAGTTTTACATTACTTGATGCAATATCAAATATTATAGATGAAAGAACTATTTCAGTACCCTTTTCTGTTGTTCACTGCGAATCCTTAATACGCTGCGATTGTGATTGCTGTGAATATGCAGTAACCGTTACTGCTACTTCAACCTCTGAACCTATTTTTGAACAAGTAGGTCAAGATGAATTTAACATTTTTACTACCTCAGATTTTATAAACGTTGAAGAAGCAAGGGTTACAAAAGCCAGTATGAGCGGATTTGCTCTACAAGAATGCACCGATTGTTGTACTGTAAAAAAAATGCTAACAATTAAAAATGGTTTT
>JDSF01000511.1_pt1 | contig 11768 bp, 15 predicted proteins | sample 199441 | NCBI WGS metagenome assembly JDSF01 (sample SAMN02592751, study PRJNA231836) | bioreactor metagenome | isolation source: continuous culture bioreactor denitrification-DNRA | place: Germany: Bremen
GGGACGCAACCCCGCGACCTTGTCTTTGACCCATGACTGAAAGTTCCCCCCCTAAAGAGATGCTCAGTTATCCCCTATATGAGAACTCGTTCGAACTATGACACGACGACAGACATATCGAAATATTAGCATTGCCAAAGAAAACAATTCCCGCTAAACTTACTCGACAATTAATACAATCCAGAAACAGGACCCTCTCCACACACAACTCTTGAACGGAAAATCAATGAAAAAAGTACTTCTAGGCATACTGATTTTGATCGTCATCGGCGTTATCGCAGCGCCCTTTGTCAACGGCCTGATGATGGAAAAAGTCTTGCGCGGTCAACTGGAAAAAGTCAATGAACTCTATGTCGACCAGCCCTTTTCTCCACACTTTGAAATCACCCGTTATGATCGCGGATTCAGTACATCAGACATTGAGTGGACAATCACCTTTCCTCAGTTGCAGGAACTCGAAGGCATTCAATCCATTGTCATGGTCGAAAAAGCCAAACATGGCTTGCTGGGGGCGACCTCGACAACCAGTCTGGACCAGAACAGCTGGTACACCGATTTCATCAGCGAAAAACTGAACGGAAAAGATCCGCTGACAATTACCAGCGAATACAATCTTCTGAATGGTGCGACCGGAACCTTTTCTGTTGAGTCATTTGAACTGGTCGACGATCAAGACAATCTCATCGTTTTCAGCCCTGCTGAAATGGTCGTACAGACCGACCGTAATTTTGAAAAGATTGAGGCTCACGGAAATTTTGATGGATTCTCCATCCCTGGAGCAGTCGGCATCGAGGGTATTCGATTCGATTCAGATATGAAAATTATCTCCAGCCTCATCATGGACGGCACCTCCTCCTTCTCCATTGATCAAGTCAGCATCAATAATGGCAACACAAATAAAAGCATTGCAATCTCGGCCATTGATGCCGCGTCAAAAATCGATTTTGATGAAACCGACAAAAAACTGTCAATGAGCACAACATACAGTATTGATAAGGTTATCGCGGACAATAACGAAGTTGACGATATCCGCGTCCGCATTGGCATTAACCAGCTCGACTCTGATGGTTTTGAGAGTGTTTACAACGTCTACGTCGATATGCTGAGTGAAATGATGGAGAACCTTGCCACAACGGAAGGCAACCCGGAACAGACCGCAGCCATAATGGAACAACAGATGCCCCTCTTCGGCATCCGCCTGATGTCAGAAGCTGAAAAACTGCTCAAAAAAGATCTACAAATCGAGATCGCCGACCTCCACCTGACCTTGCCACAAGGTGAAGTCGAGGGTGATTTTTCTATCGGCCTGAAAAAAGACATGACTCTGGCGGACTTTATGGTTCTGACTCAACAACCGTCACAGTTGGTTGAGATCTTTTCCTTCTCATCTGACATGACCCTTCCTGATGGACTGATACCAGATCAGCAAAGTCTCCTGACCCCGATGCTTCCAGGAATGCAGAGTGGTGTTTTTGAACAGCTAGGCGAGACACTAGTCCACAAGGCGGAAATCAAAGACAACAAGCTGATGCTTAACGGTAAGGAATTTGCGCTAAACCAATTCTAGTCTCCGATTGAATTATTTAACCAGAGACAGATCATTCGTTCAAAATCTACCCAGACGCAAGACGAGAAAACGACCAGCCTCCCAAAGCTGGTCGTTTAATTTATCGACTCAAAAGTGTCAACAGATTAGAGTTTGGCAGACAAGGACAATCGATGCCCACTATTGATATTAACAACCGCTCAATGCACTACCTTGATCAGGGCGAAGGCCCTGTACTACTGTTTGGCCACAGTTACTTATGGGATCACAACATGTGGCAACATCAGATTAATGAACTGAGTCAATTCTATCGCTGTATTGTCCCTGATCTGTGGGGACATGGTCACTCGGCACTATTAGAAAGCTCCCCTTCAATTCAATCGCTGGCTGATGATCATTGGCAATTGATGCAGGCATTAAAGATTGATCGATTTAGTATCGTTGGTCTATCGGTCGGAGGGATGTGGGGCATCCAAATGGCACTGGACCACCCTAACAACGTTGAACGTTTGGTCATCATGGACAGTTTTGCAGGTATTGAACCTTCTGCAACGCAGCAAAGCTATTTACAAATGCTAGATATTGTTGAACAAGCAGGTGCGGTACCGCCCCCTCTTATTCAGCAACTCATCCCGGTCTTTCTTTCAGCGGTTACCTTGAAGAATCAGCCCGAGTTGGCCTCGTCATTCAGCCAATCGCTCTCAACCTTAGCTCCAGAGAACATCCCCTCAATTGTCGCAATTGGACGCTCTATCTTTACCAGAACAGATCTAATGCCAGCGCTGCCAGACCTGAAGATGCCGGTTCATATTCTGGTGGGAGAACTTGATCAACCGAGGCCACCGCAAGAAGCTAAGCAAATGGCCTGCGCCATAGACAAGGCAACATTAAACGTCATTGCCGATGCGGGGCATATCTCGGCGTTGGAACAACCTGCCCAGGTTAATAGCTTGCTGCTCTCTTTTCTTCAATCCTGAGTAAGATCTATTTCCTTTCAGGCAAACAAGGTCAATTTTTTCAAATGTCATAAGCCAGCGATAAGCAGTCGCCTCACCGCTGCTTGTCGCTTCGTCCATTGGAGAAGCTTGCTTCGAGGCTGAAGTTTACCACTAAAACATCAGTTAATCAGCGCTGACAGTTCCCTACGCCCGCGCAAAAAAAAATCGAGTAGACTCGTCAATGTTGTGGTTCAATGATTTCGGACACCACCAATATGCGTGCCATCGTCAGGCACAAAATGGAGGTGTTTATGAGTCGAAAAGGACGATCATTTAGTCCCGAATTCAAACTAGAGGCAGCAAGCCTAGTCGTCGATCAAGGGTATTCAGTAAAAGAAGCTTGTGAGGCAATGAATGTCAGTACAACAGCGATGAGAAGTTGAGTTAAGCAGCTTAAAAGTGAGAGGTTCGGCGATACACCTAAATCATCAGCACTGACATCTGAGCAAAGGCGAATTCAGGAGTCACAGACCACCTGCATAGCAGGTGGCTTGAGGAAAGCCCCTAAAAGGGGCTTAGGTTAGTAGTTCAAACCCAGTTCTTCTTGCTGATCCATTTGGTTCTGATGCTTTTTTTATTTCAAACATAACCAGAACCGGTGGGCCGCGCTAGTTGCAACCCACCGACGTTTTGGCACTTAAAACAGAATGTCTGACCATACGGCAAATTCACTTCCACACGGCTCTGTAAAGTGAAACCGACGGCCTCCCGGGAAAGAGAAAATATCCTTGTTAATGGCACCACCGGCCTCCACAACCTCTGACAGTGTCTCTTCGAGGTTGCTGCTGTAAAACACGATCAGTGCGCTACCATTTGCTGTGGTCGCTTTTAACTCTGACTTGAAAATACCACCATTGAGACCAACATTGGCAAATGCGGAATACTCAGGGCCAAAATCTTTAAAAGACCAGCCGAATGCTTTGCTGAAAAACGATTTGGTCGCGTCGAGATCGGTCGATGGAAACTCGACATAGCTTATATTTTTGTGTTCATTCATGTTTATTTCCTTATTTTTGTAGTGGCTTGCTTACCTGGAAAATCAGGAGACAGTCAGTACTTTTCCCTGGTAAAACAGCTCGTTTTTTTATATCAGTTTGGTGTCATGTCTCCTGAAAATTCACGAGATGTGTAAATCGGCCTATACACCCAATTTCTTTGATTCTTAATTATCTATAGCAATGAACCATTTTGGAGCTATATTTTCAAAATCAGTTCTTCGATTTGATGCTAAGTAAGCTGCGGGATCATGGACAATCGCTCTGTCCCGGTACGATGATAAACGGTCCAATGCCAAAATGGACGGCTATTTTCATAATGAAACTTGATGGCAAGAAGAGCAAGAGTTGGTAAATTTTCCCATGTTGAAAATGGAATTTCAGTACTGGAAACCTTAATGTTGTACTGATCCAAAAGTCTACCGAACGTAATCAGTCGTAGACCAAAGCTTTTCATCCTCGGAAAAGATACCAAGTGAATTTGCTTTTCTTTTCACATCGTCGTAGGACTTGCCAGCTAGCATCGCGATACAGGCCAAGCCACATCCAGTTTTTTCTTGTTGAATGACCGTATTCATTGTCAGCCTTCAATATTTAATGACTACCCATGGATTGGAAAGACTCTTAACAATCCAAACCGCTGATCAAATCTCTGAGGAGCAAAAGGCCACCTTCGGGGCAATCCCGCGGCTTTAAATCAAACTACACAAGCAACGCTAACACTTTCTCATCAACCTCAGCTAAAAACGCATCAAGACTACCGTTATTATCAATAACCAGGTCCCAATCATCATACCCATCTAAAGAATTTTCACTGCTATGATTATTCGCGCCATTAAAACCAGGCCGTACGACACGGATAAAATGTCCGCCATTCTGACGGATAACCTCTAGTTCGTTGACAAACCGAACATCATCAACCAGCACATGCTTATTCGTCAGGTCAAGTTCCAGCAATTTCCGCTCCCAGGCTTTTGTCCAATAGTCAGGATCTTGAGCACGACGGAATTCCGTCCCCACCATTGAAGAATGCGCCTCACAGTCACAGCGGAAGCCCCTGGCTGATCTTGAATATCCTGATTCGCTTCGATAAAACTGTCCCATCCAGGGCAAAGCTGCTGGGCTTTATTTCCATCGATATAAAAGACCCGAACCTTATCTTCCTGATCACCATAAATCAGTGGAACATTCTCTTCTGCCCCCACCTGGCGGACAAAGTTTTCAACTTCTTCACGTAAGACTAACGCCATCGGCAGAATCACAATTTTATCCGACAGTTTGTCGAGCAAATACTTTGCAGCGGTTGTTTTCCCTGAAGCCGCTTTTCCGGCGAACCCAATAATCATTGTTATATTCCTTCAAAATTTTGTCAGTTTTTGTAATCGCAAGAGTGTACTGAAACTGGTCTCAAATTGGAATTTTATTTCTCCCGGAAAAACATCATTTATTTTTGATAATATATGGAGAGGGGCAAAATGAACCCCCTTCAGCAAGCGTCGTTGTAAACGGCTTATACATACAGTCCCCTTAAAACTAAACTTAAAGGAGATCAAATTTATGCATGAAAAAAGTATCGTCTTGCTAAATCAGGCTGTTGGGGAAGAGGTCACGGCATTACACCAATATATGTATTTTCACTTTCATTGTGACGATCAGGGGTTTGATCTATTGGCCGATCTGTTCAAAAGGACTGCGATTGAAGAGATGATTCACGTTGAAAAGCTCGCAGATCGGATTCTCTTCCTCAATGGTGATGTTGAGTTAAAGGCCTCTGGCGAGGTTAAAAAGATCACCGATGTTAAAAAGATGCTGACAATGTCGAGGGCGTTGGAAGAGCAGAGTGCATTGGATTATAATCGCTGGGCCAATGAGTGTAGTGCAAATGCGGATTCTGTTTCAAAAAAACTGTTCGAGGATCTAGTCGTCGATGAAGAACGTCACTTTGACCAATATGACAACGAAATCGACAACCTCGACCGTTTTGGCATGGAGTATTTAGCTCTCCAATCAATTGAACGCGGTAAAACTCGACGGGACATGGTTGGTCCGGGAGCTTAATTGTACATATATCTCCTACAATGATTCTATGAACTTTCAATAGCAACACCCGCACCTAGAACAACAGGTGCGGGTAGTAGAAACGAGGAGCTTTCTTCTTTATTCGTTAGGATCCGCTGATTCATTGTTTATTTGACGGCTTTTATAGGCAGAAACAATATCATTAGAGATTGAACGCAAGTGTAAATCTCGCTGAGGAAAGGGTATTTCAACCCCTGCTTCACGGAAGTGTTGATCGATATAAAGAAGCAGTTCACTTTTGACTCTTGGCCGCTTGTCAATATCACTGATCCACACCCGCAACTCAAAATCCAGTGAACTGGCTCCAAATTGAATAAATATGGGTGAGGGTTCAGGGTTAGAAAGTACATCGGGATGTTGAGCGGCAGCACCTGCCAAGATATGCAGAACACGGTTAAGATCACTGCCATAAGCGACTCCAACAGGAAGGACGACTCGAACACGACGAGTCGATAATGTCCAATTGGTCAACTTTTGTGAGATTAATTGCGAATTCGGGACAATCAATTCGGCCTGATCCAAATTTTCGACCACAGTAGAGCGTAATCCGATACGCAAGACTGTCCCATACTCTCCGTCGATCAAGACACCATCACCTACTTTAATTGGTCGCTCGAACAGAAGAATAATTCCACTGAGAAAGTTATTAACGATATCCTGTAAACCAAAGCCGATACCAATGCCGAAAGCTCCGGCAAGAACCATGATATTCTGTAATTCGAAGCCGGCAACGCCCGCCGCAAACAAAAGACCAACAAGTACAATGGTATAATGAAGCAATTTTTTAACAGCATCACGCACACCACGATCATAACTGCGCCGATTAAAAAGTTGTCTGTCGAGCAATGCTTGCAGTAACCACGACATCTCAAGGCTAAGATAAAAGACAAAACCAACCTGAAGGATAGTCGTCAGCTGTAAGTGATAATTTCCAATGACCCAGGAATATTCGGTTAATCCGCTCCAAGCTCTTCCCGCTGAGCTGTACAGTCCCCAGACCACTGTCAAATACAAACAACTATAGCCAACTAAAAACAACAAAAAGATGTTTTCGATACGGCGCTGAAAATCCCGACTGAAATTCTGTGCGGTCTGTAATCGTTCAAAAGGTAGACGTGACAAGGCTAATGACAATCCACCAATCCCTATCTGATAGGCAAGCACAGCAAAAAGAATAACCACGACAGATTCCAGTGATGATTCCAGCAAGCGAAAGGAGAGCGCAACAAAACCTGCGATATTGGCAAGGAAGGAAAAGAACAACAGAAGCCATCCCCCGAAAGAACAATAGATATTTGTTGGATCCCGCTAGTGTTATACGTCGACAAAGTCGAATCAGGAGAACCATTAACACAACACTGACAACCGCCAGAAAAGCACGATAAAACGGTAGAGGAAACCCGGATACCCGTAGAGCCAAAGTCATGAGGGTCAATATTGAAAAGCCATAGAGATAGTGGCTAATAGAACGAATCGTCAGAAAACCAATCAAAAGGCGCACAGCGGTAAGCAGGCCAAGGCTCGCAAGAGCCAGACGAAACAGAGACGGGATACCATGATAAAAAAAACTAAAAAGAATAACGGCCGCAAATATGCTAGTAGCAATTGCATGCTGAGTAATAATATTCCAACGGCGTGATTGGGCAATGACAGTTTTGTAACGGAAAATAACCAGAGCCACTACCAGCCCACACATAATCTGCAGACTGATCAAAAGAGCATTTTGTTGATAGTATTCCTTTCGTATTTGCAGACTAACCAACGCTTCCTGACGTGCCGCTCGTAATAGCTCGATTGAAAACTGCTGCCAATAAGCAGGATTGAGCATCGAATATCCGTTGTGTCTCAACAGATTATTGCGCAGGGTCTTCAACACTGTTTCCAGTTGACCTCTTTGAAACTGTATTGCCTCCTGAAGTGCAGTCACCTCTTTCTGAAGGGTAACTAATGGTTGATTGTTTTTTTCAGCTATTTGTTGTATCGACGAAATCTGCTGTTGAACTTGAGAAAAAACATCAAGAGGAAGAGATACGTCGTTTTTACGAAGATCCTTATTCCAGTTCAACCAGTAGCCCTTGCGTTCTTGCCAGTATCGATAAATCTGATCAACTTCCTCCAATTGTCGTGAAATTCGCTGAACCAAACGGGTCATACTGGCACCAAGGACCTTCAGCTGAGAATTGATTTCAAGCTGCCGATCGAAATACCAGCTGTCCATCTCACCATAATCGGTAATCCGTTGCTTCAACACTTCATATCGCTGCTGTTCCTGGCGCAAAACAATAACCAAGTCTCCGGTCTCTGATAATTTTTCAAGACGCTCCTGATCTCCATTTATTCGCTCTGTTAATGCTGATGCGCGCGGAACAACTTCGCTGATCCCCGGATAGTTAATCGATGCAACATGGACCTCTTCCTGTTCAGCAAGAACATGTCCGCAACAAAGCGGCATGAGTAACAGTAAAATAAAAAGTATACGATTCACGCTCACCATCCTTAACTAGAACCACTTCTTTTTTTTAAAGAAAATCAACATGCCAACAATGCAGGCAAGCATAAGTCCCAAAACCATAGGGTATCCCCATGGCCACTTTAGCTCTGGCATGAGCTCAAAGTTCATCCCATAGATACCGGCGACAAAAGTCAGCGGAATAAACAGTGATGCCATAATTGTCAGCACCTGCATAACTTCATTCATACGATGACTGATGCTGGACATGTACAGATCAACCAGACCTGAAGCCGTATCACGAAAAGATTCGAGTGTGTCACCTATCTGCATGCAATGATCATAGAGATCTCGCACATAAACATTCGTCGATTCATGAATCAACGGTGACTCATCCTGCAGCATGCTATTAACAAGTTCACGCAAAGGCCAAACAGACTTGCGAAGCAGGATCAACTGTCCTTTAAAGTGGTAAATCTGCTGCAATGTCGACTGCGATGGTTGAGTGATCAATTCATTTTCTAGAGCTTCAAGCCGATCACCTATTTTTTCCAAAACATGAAAGTAACTGTCGACAATCGAATCGATCAAAGCGTAGGTTAAATAATCTGCACCACGTTGTCGTATACGCCTATTTTTGCGTTTCAGCCGTTCGCGCACTTCATCAAAGACATCCCCAGGTTTTTCCTGAAAACTCAGGACATTCTGCCGGGTGAGAACAAAGCTAACCTGCTCTGATTGAACCTGCGCGCTCTGATCATCAAAATCAAACATTTTCAGAATAAAAAGAATGTAGTCATCAAAGACTTCAATTTTAGGTCGATGCCCGGTATTCAGGATATCTTCCATGACTAAAGGATGAAGATCAAAAGCACGGCCGAAGGCCTCGACGTCAGAAACATTGTGAATTCCATCCAGATTAATCCAACTAACCGTCGGCGACAGCTTAAAAGCCAGACAACGTTCAAGCCCAACATCCTCTTCTATGATAAGATTGTCGCTATCATAATCAAGAACAGAAAAGATGGAATGTTCTACCTTTTGTTCACCTACATGAATCAATGTTCCAGGAGCAAGACCAACCTTCTTGGGTTGACTTCGGAACAGCGAAGTCACTGTTTCAAAGTGGTTGTTGAGGAGTTTCATTATTGCCTCCTAACGTTCAAGACTATAGTCGTCATCTGTCAGCGACGCAGTAAAATCATCCAATGTGTTTTCAACCTCATCAGAATCAGGAACTTTTGCCAGATGAATCAATGCATCTCCTTCATGAGCAAGGGGAAGGTTTAATTGCCCGATGACAACCCCTGTGAACGGAGAGAAGACTTCTTCCTGATCTTCGCCGAGAGGGTCACTGAGGACACCAAGAAGTGTACCAAACGTAACCAGTTCACCTAATTGAACTCTGCGAGAGAAGGTTCCACTCATACTCGCTCTCACCCAGCTTGATTTGTGGGTAATAATAGATTCGCTATCATATTTTTCCCTCTGGGGGAGAGCATACCGACATGGCGCATGAGTCTGATAATTCCACGCAAACCGCTCCGTATGGCACCTTCATTGAAGTAAAGAGCCTCCCCTCCTTCATAAACCAGAACAGGTTTTCCCAGTTCAGCGATCGATTCTCTCAAAGAACCCTCACGTAATTCTGAGGGGACGATAACCGGTGCACCAAACGCTCTGGCCAGTTCGATCGTCCTCTCATCATCCAAGCTGGCGCGGACTTGGGGAAGGTTTGTACGGAAATTTGACCCTGTATGCAGATCAATACCAAAGTCACACCTCTCAGCTATCTCAGTCATAAACAGATGAGCTAGACGACCGGCAAGAGATCCTTTAGGGCTCCCAGGAAAAGAGCGGTTCAGATCACGCCGGTCGGGAAGATACCGAGAACGCTGAATAAAACCGAAAGGGTTAACAATCGGAATCGCCAGAAGCGTCCCTTTGATCTGGTTGAGTGCTTTTACTTGAAGTAAGCGGCGAATAATTTCAACTCCATTGATTTCATCACCATGAACAGCAGCACTGACAAAAAAAAACGGGCCCCGGCCTTCTCCCATGAACAACGTGAACAGGAAGGGTCATTTTATTGTGAGTGTAAAGTCGTGCCATGGGCAAATCAACTGTCACGCGAGAACCTGGTGGCACAGTGGTCCCTCCGATTATAAAATCTGTCGCCTTGGTCATCCCTTCCCTCTCGTTCTGGTCTTTCCCGGCTTCGCCTGTTTCTCAATAAACTCAATAATCATTCCAGCAACATCTTTTTCTGTTGAAGATTCGATCCCTTCAAGACCAGGGGATGAATTAACTTCCATCACCACGGGTCCATGGTCAGAACGGAGTAAATCAACCCCTGCGATGTTGAGCCCCATGATTTTAGCTGCTCGTACGGCGGTAGCTCTTTCCCCTGGGGTTAACCGGGCAATCGAAGCACTCCCACCACGGTGAAGGTTTGATCGAAACTCGCCTTCTTTTCCTTGTCGCTTCATCGCAGCGACGACCTTATCTCCAATCACAAAGCAACGCAGATCGGCACCATCAGCTTCTTTAATAAATTCCTGGACCAGAATGTTCTCCCTCAAGCCACGGAACGCTTCAATAACACTCTCCGCAGCTTTACCTGTTTCAGCCAAGACAACACCGATTCCCTGTGTTCCCTCCAAGAGCTTAATCACCAATGGCGCTCCCCCAGCCAAATTAATTAAATCATTGGTATATTTTGTCGAATGGGCAAAACCAGTTACGGGTAGACCTATTCCCTTGCGGGCCAAAAGTTGCAGACTGCGCAATTTATCACGAGATCGGCTGATAGCGACCGATTCATTGATGCTATACACTCCCATCATTTCAAATTGGCGTACGACGGCAGTACCGTAGAACGTAATTGAAGCCCCGATTCTAGGAATAATAGCATCATAGCCAACCAGTTCATCACCACGATAATGGATCGTCGGACGTTGAGTTGCTATAGTCATGTAGCAAAGTAAAGGATCGATTACTTTAACTTCATGACCACGTTGTTCTCCAGCTTCAACCATGCGACGAGTTGAATAAAGATTAGGATTTCTCGATAAAATGGCAATTTTCATGACAATCTCACCTTCTGATCAATGTCTGCTTCGGTCTCCCGAACAAATATGATTTACTCGGAATAACAACAATGTCTTTCATCGCGGTACGCCCCAATAACATGCGAAACTTCATACTGTCTCGATTGGTCAGCGTCATTTCTATCGGCCAATTTCGATCACCAAGCATAACTTGAGTTTCTATGACATAACGCATTTCCTGGTGGCCACCAGAGTCGCTGATTTGACGATAATCCTTCACCGGACATTCGCAAATAATTTCGATATCATCACGCTTCTGGAGAGGGTGGACACCAAATCGGACCATCTCAAAGCCATTTTCCTCATAGGGCTCGACAAAAAAAGCATGTAATGCTGAAGTCCTTGCCCCCGTATCTATTTTGGATTTAATCGTAGAGATATTTAACTCCGGCAATGAAACCCATTCCCGCCAACCGATTTCGATCATAGAGACACCTTTGTTTTCAACTGAACAGACATTTCGAGTCGATGTAATAATTATACTAGATTATTCCAGCCAAACCTTAATAACCTCGTTTTTTCAGGCAGATAGCACATCTTCAAACAAAAAGTGCGCAATCTTATTGAAACCACTCTCAGAAGAAAAGAAAA
>JDSF01000512.1_pt1 | contig 11746 bp, 10 predicted proteins | sample 199441 | NCBI WGS metagenome assembly JDSF01 (sample SAMN02592751, study PRJNA231836) | bioreactor metagenome | isolation source: continuous culture bioreactor denitrification-DNRA | place: Germany: Bremen
GCGCAAAAACGTATCAATCTGTGGATAGTTAAGCACCGGAGAATCTTTGATTCTCCTCGTCGCGAAACGCGCCGAATATGTAAAAATAGGAAAACCGAATGAAATGAATCTAGATTCATTTCATTCGGTTTTCCTATTTTTACATGCACTTCTTTGTTTTCCGCGCATAAAGAAAGCAGGCCTGGGCAGGGCACTGCATTCTTCGGGGTGCAGAGGATTAAATCCACTGCTTGGATATGTTTGGGTTGTCTTTTGGACAATTGAAGAATATCATATTGATGTGTATTTTCTGTGTCCGTTTGAAATTTTTTTTATGTATTTTCGGTATTCCAATGATTTGTAATTATTTTTTTCTAATGGAAACCAATCACGAAATATCGGTAATAAATGTCAAAAAATTTTCTAAAAAACATTAGCATTTTGATGCAATATGATGTAAAATAGGTATATCGGACTACCGCATGACGAAAAAAAATGCATTAGAAAAACCCGGTGGGGGCCGAGTTTTTTCGAGAGAGCTATGTTCTTTACATTCTCATAGAGGGGGCTATGAGTATAAGGGGGATCTATGATAAACTGCGTCTGTGTTGCAGTTCATAGCTGCGGGAGTGGGATGAAACATCCCACGGTGTCAAAGCTTGCCTGAGTTGTTTCTCTTGCTTTTGACAACTTTAGTATATGAAACAAATTTGGATATTTTATGACTGCTTTGTGAACAAACTGTTAATCTAAAACATTCAATATATAAGTATGAATTCATTGTGTTTCTAGAATTAGAAATGTTATTTTTTTACCCCTCATTGTTATATTTTGTAATCTATACCACAATATTTCATATTCCGCCTTTCAACTAACATGATTGGCACTTGACAACGCATATCCGGCTTGGGAGAGCCCGATAATATAAATGGTATTCAATAAAACTACGGAGGTAAGGCTATGGAAACGGTAACTACAACATCTCAAGAAACACAGGTAAAAAGTGAAAAGAACGTGTATTGCGTTGTGTGTAAATCAGACCGCAACGTTGTGGAATTCAAAGGCAAAAACATTTGTAAGCCTTGTATTGCAGAAGCAATCTCAATGTAGTCTTGTCCAGACAGAAACAGGACAACTTGGAGAATCTTTCTCTAGACATAATTCGCTGAATCAAAATCGCTTATCAAAAAACGCCGGACTCGACACCCGGCGTTTTATTTTTTTGTTTTGTTAGAAACCAAATTCATCAGGGGTATGGGTCACTCGAACATTCGAGCACCTGGGCAATTGAACACTCGAACAACAAGACACTTGAACAATCTTCGTTTCCAGTGCACAACTTAATCTTTCGCGCAAAAAAGTCGTTGTTTAATAACAACGACTTTAACACTCTCACTATCTATTAATCAAATCCCTTTCAACAATCTGCTGAACCACAAACGATGCGACATGTTCAGCATAAGTACCAGGACCAAATCCTGCATCGTAGCCAAGTTCCTTTGCAAGTTCATGGCTAACACGTGGGCCTCCTGCACATACAATAATTTTGTCGCGAAGACCTTCTGCTTCAATAAGCTCAACTAGATTTGTTAGGTTTGGAATATGAACGTCTTTTTGTGTTACGACCTGTGATACGATTATTGCATCAGCATTCATTTCAATAGCTTTTGCAAGCAGTTCTTCATTTGGTACCTGTGAGCCCATGTTAAGCGTCTCAACACCCTTGTATCTTTCAAGACCGTAGTGACCATCAAAACCCTTCATGTTCATGATGGCATCAATACCAACTGTGTGCGCATCTGTACCCGTACAAGCGCCAACAATTGTAATGTCACGTCCGATGTTATCTTTTATATAGTCTTCAACACCGTACTTGTCCATTATATCTGACTCAACCTTTGGAACATGAATAGACGAGTAATCTACAGTGTGTGTACATTTGCCATACATTGTAAAGAATGTGTATCCAACACCAAGGTCTTCTGCATGAACCACAGCTGGTTCATCGATCCCCATCTTCATGAGCATTTGACGAGCGGCTTCTTTCGCTTCATCTGTACAAGGCACAGGAAGCGTAAAACTAAACTGCATCATACCATCATTCAGAGTATCACCATAAGGTTTTACTTTCGTTAGATCAATTTGACTAGCCTGAGACATTAACGCTCACCTCCAAGCATAAGAGCTACAAACGGATTGAAGTAGTTGTCATCCTTTGTTACAGTGCCCTTAAGACCTTTACCGCCTTCAAATGGACGCTTAACGCCAGCAAACTTACCTTCAATAATTGTATCGAATAGACCTTTTTCTTCAACATCATGAAGCATTTCAACGGCTTCACAAACAACCTTTTGAGCACGCTTCTGAATCATGCCATCCTTTTTGAATTCAATCTCTTCGCCAAGATTTCTCATGTTGTTAAAGATATACTTCGCATTATCAATAGATAGTTTTCTATCTTGTAAAAGCGGTGTATGGATTGCTTCAGTTGGCATACCAAGCAGTTGAAGACTCTGGTCTGTCATGATTGCAACCATATTGAACAGCGCATCCTGGACATGTCCTTTAAAAATATCACCAGTCATATACTTTGTTGGCGGCATATATTTCAGTGGAGCATTTGGGAATATTTCTCTTGCCATTTGTGCTTGAGAAAGTTCCATAAGGAAGCCATTTTCAATATTCGGGTTCATTTCAAAACAATGCCCTAAACCCATTTGTTCCTCTGGAATACCCGCTTTAAGAGCGAACTGTTCATTAATAAATTGTGATGCAAGAACCGTATGTGCTTCTTCAACAGCATCAGCAGTTGTTAGGTAATTATCTTCACCTGTGTTAATGATGATACCTGCATACCCATTGATAACACGTGAAAAATACTGGTCAACCAGTGTTCTTTGCATGTTGATGTCACGGAACAAAATTCCATACAGAGCATCATTCAGCATAACGTCTAGTCTTTCAACTGCGCCCATAGCCGCAATTTCAGGCATACATAGACCAGAACAGTAGTTACATAAACGAATGTACTTTCCAACTTCTTCGCCAACTTCATCAAGGGCTTTACGCATTATTCTAAAGTTTTCTTGAGTTGCGTACGTACCACCGAAACCTTCCGTTGTTGCACCATATGGTACAAAATCAAGAAGTGACTGACCTGTTGTACGGATAACCGCGATAATGTCAGCACCTTGACGACCAGCCGCTTGAGCTTGAAGAACGTCTTCGTAAATGTTACCAGTAGCAACAATGACATACAGATACGGCTTTGGACCTTCGCCGATTTCAGTCAGCATTCTTTCACGGTCCATTCGGTTCTTTTTAATAAGACCAACTGTTTCTTCTGCTACAGGCTGAATAGCAGCATGAATATCTTCTAGTTTTGCTTGAGGCAGTTCAGTGATGTTTAACTCGTCACGACCTATCATTTCAGCAATTTCTTGAGCTGTCTTTCCTGTCTGGATCATAGCATTACCCATCCAGAACGATGCACCCATGTTTAATACACCTGCATCTGATAGTTGTTCTTGAACAACATTGGGTAGTGGACGATCAAGATCATCTACACCATCAACACCCAGCAGACGTAGAACAGCTCTTTCCACTGTTACAGTCGTATGTTGATCAATAAACTGTTGCATATCATCAGCAATCTTACCAGCCGAAGCGCGGGCCTTGTCAACAAGGTTGAAATCCAGATTTAGCTTGCTCTGCATATTCTTCCGCCATCCTTTCACATATCTTACTTAATAGTTATATTTATTAACCTCGGTTAAATTCATTCAAAATACTTCTTGCATCTTCTAAAATGCTTTGATCAAGACCCATTAAACGTGCTATACGAACAGCATCTTTTGGCACTTCCTCAGGACTATGAATCACCTTTAAACGGTAGTCCATATACTCATGTAAAATGTCCATACCACCTCTTCTGCCCATTTCTGAAGAGGGATCATCAAGCTCATTTTTCAATTTTGAAAACTCCACATTTTGAAGACCGCAGACTTGAAGGTGTTTTACATCCTCTGCATCAGCTAAACCATCAAAGTGTGTTGTGATGATTGTCATTGAGCTTTTTGTCTTGAGTTGATTTATAAGTGCCTTTGAAATGGCATACCCCTCTTTAGGGTTTGTTCCCCTAGCAAGTTCGTCTATTAAAATTAATCCTTGATTTCCAGCAAGTTCTACAGCTTTTGAAACCTTGATAATTTCTGCCCCAAACGTCGAAAGCCCTAAGTCCACATCCTGCTCATCACCTATGGAAACAAATATGAAGTCTCTTAACGACAATTTCATACTCTCAGCAGGAACAAACATCCCCATCTGAGCCAGCCACACAAGATTTCCGATCATCTTAAGTGTGACGGTTTTCCCGCCCATATTGGCACCCGTAATACAAGTTACCCCTTCGTTCACCTCTACAGAAACCGGTTTATATGACTTGCCTTCTCGTTTCAGTCTTTCTTCCACGGCAGGATGTCTTCCATTAACGATGTTCAAGATCCTTTCAGATGAACCTAAATGACTTTCTACAGAATTTTCTACATCAATAATTTCTGGTTTAATACAATTAAATCCAATACCAAAGTAGCATTTGGCAATGATTAAATCTAATACTCCAATAGCATGAACATTATTGATAATTGCATCAAGATGTCCTTTTAGTGTCTTGGTCAACTCCTCACGAACCTTGAAGCTTTCCACATCCTCCTGTTGAATCAGTTCTTCCTTTTCAGTCTTAAGAGTATCTACTCTTTCGTCTTCCCTGATTCTGAATGTGATATTCATATATGTTTCTGCACTATAAGCTAAGTCTGTACAGCTTTCTAGCCCAGTAATCAAATCCTTATTTTCTTTGCTAACTGTGATTTCACCATTTGGTCTGATTCTAACGTCTAATTTATCTTCAAGTTGTAGTCTTTTTTCCTTCTGAATGCGTCTCATATCTTCATCAAGCTTTTTTAATGCTTTTCTGATAGACTTAAGTTCTTCTGAATAAGCGTCATACAAGTAAAAAGTATTCACACCTTGCATTTCTGGATCCAGAAGTCTTTCAAGGCTTTCAAGCTAGAGACAACCATTTCACTTGGAGCACTCCACTTTAGAGCGCGAAGAGCGCCTTCTATTTCTGCAATGACAAGCACTAGACTTTTCATTTCAAACAGTTCAGGCACTGATAATACTTCATCTGCTCTAATACGGTCAAATGAACCTGAAAGATCTTTCAACTTTTTAAACTGGATTTCGAATCTCACAAAAGTATATCGGTGTTTACCAATTAGCTTAGTTAGTTCATCTATAATTTGCAGATGCTTCCTGAGATCATCTTCCTGCCCTTTAACAAATGGCTTCATGAGCTTTTTAGCTTTTAGGCCATATGGCGTTTGTGTCTGTATGCGATCAATTACAAATCTGGCACCAATTTTCTCAAGTCCGTCTTCATTGATAAACATCATACAGCACCACCTTCCATTACATCAATAACAGGAATTGGATCAAGGAATGACTGCAATCTTTCTTTAAAAGTAACTGGATCAAAATAATATCCAGCTGGTGCATAAGGATTAATTGTAACTGCTAACAGATTAATTTCATCCATAACAACAACCTTAAGACCCTTACGCAGGAGGAGTTGCCATTCTCTTGGCTCAACGAAAAGTCTTGTTGCATCTTGAACAATAAACGTGACACTTTTAAAGTGTTTTGTTGTGTTCGATAAATCAAACAATGTTTTCGAAACAAGTGATCCTGGCAATATAACGTACTTGGTATCTTCACATAAAGCATCAGCAATTTTACGTCCTGCACCAAGAGCGGTTTTAATTGGAATATGATCTACAACAAGTTCATTGTCTATTCCTCTAATAACTTGAATCTCTCTTAATGCAATAGCTTCCCTTGCCATAACTTTGATATCCGCTTCGTACAGTGCGGGCAACCTGAATAAAGAGACTTGATGAATACTTTCCTCTATTACCTTATCCATATTGCGGCTAATCACAGCACCAGTTGCAAGAACCGCAGCGTCGCTAATAGCTGGGGATGCGCTGCTGACACGGTCAAGTGCACCGTCTACAATAACGAGCTCGGCGCCATATGCCAGCATCCGCTGAGAAACCTCACGTATATCTGTATTTGTACAAGGGCCAGCAATTTGAATATAGCCAGGACTCAAAGCCTTCGCAATCATGATTTCACCCATTGATGTCTGGAAATTTGTCATTTCCAGAATTTCAAGTCTCGCATCTGAACAGTTATATAGTGCCTCAGCTGTTGCAATCAAAGTCCCTGTATCCACATAAATGGATGGTTTTTGGGTGCAAGTAACAATGTCCTGCGATTCTCCGTCTCTTCCGATCGATGTGAGTCCCAGAACTGTACCTGTTTCCATGCTTTGATTGATGAGTTCATTAAGTGTCACTGTTTTCCCAGCATTCTTGGCCATGCCCACAACGGACACAACCTGATACCGGTGGCTGCGGATCAGGTCAATAAGTTGCATGTTAGTCCTCCTCTAAACTGCGGAGAAGTTCCGAGATACTGCGTTGCCGCGTTCACACCGACAGTCACGTACAGTCGTACGTTCCTTAGTCGGTGTAACCACTGCGCCTTGTCTCTCGAAATTCTCTTCAGTTTATAGACTTAAACAAGTCTATTAATTTCAAAAATTAAATGATAAACTTTCGATCTTATTCGTGGTGTGATCTTTCTTCACGATCAAGATGCGCCAGTTCTAAGTTTATCTGATTTCCTTGCAGAAGACCACCAACACCTGTGATTTTACGCTTTGTTTCAGTACAGTCTGAACACTGGCAATCTTGCTTGTATGGCTCTGGTTCAGAATATGTTGTAATAACACCTTCATAGTTTCTAAGTACAACACGTTCTGGCGACTGAGAAATTACGTATTGAGGCATTACCGGAGTCTTACCGCCACCACCTGGTGCATCCACAACGAATGTTGGAACAGCGTATCCAGAAGTGTGGCCACGAAGACCTTCAATAATTTCTATTCCCTTTGATACAGGTGTTCTGAAATGTTCAATACCCGTAGAAAGGTCACATTGGTAAATGTAATATGGACGAACACGCATTTTTACAAGGTCATGAACAAGATGACGCATTACGTGTGTACAGTCGTTGATTCCACGTAGAAGAACTGACTGGTTTCCTAGTGGTACACCAGCGTTAGCAAGCTTTTCACAGGCTTTAATCGCTTCTGGCGTAATTTCTTTAGAGTGGTTGAAGTGTGTATTCAGCCAGATTGGGTGATACTTCTTCAGCATGTTAACAAAATCATCTGTGATACGCTGTGGCATAACAACAGGCGTTCTAGAACCGATTCGGATGATTTCAACATGTTCGATTTCTCTTAGTTTGCTGATGATGTATTCAAGCTTCTCATCAGATGCCAGAAGGGCGTCACCACCAGAAAGCAGTACGTCACGAACGCCTTTAGCGCCTCTGATGTATTCAATAGCAGCGTCAATACGATCCATTGGAGTACCAGCATCTTGCGCACCGGCAAAACGTCTTCTCGTACAGTGTCTGCAGTACATCGCACACATATCTGTGATCAGAATAAGAACGCGGTCTGGGTATCTATGCGTTAAACCTGGAACTGGAGAATCATGATCTTCATGTAGAGGATCATCCATATCGTTTGCACTCTTATGTGTTTCATGAATTGTAGGTACAGCTTGCATACGAACAGGACATGTTGGATCTTCTTTGTCCATAAGCATAGCGTAGTAAGGCGTTATGCCCATACGCAAGATTTCTAGTGATTTCTTCACGCCTTTTTCTTCTTCATCAGTCAGCGTAATAACTTCTTTCAGATCTTCTAGGCTATCGATGCGGTTTCTTGTTTGCCAAGCCCAATCATCCCACTGCTCCTGGGTAACATCTTTCCACATTGCAATCTCAGTATAGTGTCGCATTCGTCGTATCCTCCTAATGATAGGGTTAGTCAGGGTGGTTCCTTTACACGCACTGGTTTTTGTCGGTAAGGTCGGTTTCTTTAAAGTGCGGCGAAGTTGCCGCTAAACCATGCTGTCATTTGGAATCTTACACCCATCAACGCACCCTCTGTACAATCTGTTAGCCGAACTTGGTCGGAGTTCGGCTAAACAGACTATCTCAATGATTAAACGATTGTGATCATCAGCGTTGTTCATCTGTGGTCGGTCAGAATCACACGGCTTAGGATCAAAGTCATCAAAATGATGACTTTTAATTTCTGGCATCCGCATTCAAATAGATTGGTCGGAATCTATGAGGATGGTTCAGCATATATCCGGTTGCATGCCAAGCTCAAATTGGTCAGGTCGGTTAGTTACTGAGCTTGCTGCAATTAGAATCATTTTTATTAAGCGTAAAGATCTGTGTAGATCTTTCTTAGTTCTTTGCTTTCACGCATGATATCAAGTGAGATAGCTGCATGGCCTTTCGTGTAACCATTACCGATGATCATTGTTGTGTCCATACCAACGCCTTCTGCACCAAGTGCTGCTGCAGTAAAGCTTGTTGCCATAGAGAAGAAGTAGATCACACCATCATCTTTCGTTGATAGTATAGAAGCCATTTCTGTGTTTGGAATGTTAACGCAGTTGATAGTTACGTCAGCCATTTCGCCACCAGTTGCTTCACGCATTTTATCTAGAACTTCTACAGAATTTGTAGCGTCTGCAATGATAAACTCATCTGCAAGACCAGCGTCCATAACAAGTTTTTTCATTTTGTCGCTGTGGTTTAGGCAAATTACTTTACCATTTCGACCAGCGATTTTTTTAGCTTCATAGAGACAAAGCATACCAGACTTGCCAGCACCACCGATTACCAGAACAGTGTCACCTTCTTTTACAAGCTTGCGTGTCTGTGCAGGCGCACCAGCTACGTCAAGAACTGAAAGCGCAAGGTTCTGTGGAAGATCTTCTGGAAGTTTTGCATAAATTCCTGATTCGAACAGGATTGCTTGTCCGTCGATATCTACTTGGTCAATGTCCTTACGAACTTCTTTAATCGCATTAATTTGAAGTGGTGTTAAAGATAAAGAAACTAGAGTTGCTAGCTTATCACCAACTTTAAGGTCTGTTTTACCTTCTAAAGCTGGGCCAACTTCTTTAACTGTTCCGATTAGCATACCGCCAGATCCTGTTACAGGATTGTGATGTTTACCACGAGTTTCAACGATTTCTGTCATAATCTCTTTGATCTTATCTACATTGCTTTCTGCTTGAGTCTTGATTTGAGTAAAACTAGCAGAGTCAATGTTAAGTGTTTGTACATCGATTAGAATTTCGTTGTCATAGATTTCCATAGAGTTATCGATCTTTTGTGCCGGTTGTGGTAGTGCACCTTTAGGCTCGATAACGCGGTGTGTACCGAATTTGCATCCTTTTTTCATGAGTAAACCCTCCATATTTTCGTTTTTTTCACGCTAATATATATCGCAAGGCGCGTGCCAACTTTGTCAAATAAATAACCCACTGTTTTTGTAGGATATATGCCATACTCAGATATTCCAATGGCTAACCAGGTTTCAGAAAAAACGTTTTCCTGATTGGAACGCTACTTAACCCTTTGAGTTTCTTCTGTTTTCGTAGTAAGACATCAAATTATTCAAAAAATTATAAAAAACCGCCGAAAATTCGGCGGTTTTTTCTAGTTTAACTCTCTTATTGAACAATTATTTTATGTTTCTTCAACTTATACTGTAAGGTTTGCCTTGGGATTTTTAACAACTTGGCAGCCTGTGTTACATTACCTCTCGATGTCTCCATTGCCTGTTCAACAGCATATTTTTCTGCCAAAGCCATTGACTCTTTTAATGAATATACTTCCGTATCACTCTCTGGTATGAGTGGTGTATCTTGTACATTGTAGAGGTCTCTCAACTTAATAGGCAAATCGTCTACTTCAATACAATCCGTGTCCATGACACTAATTGCCCCTTCTATGACATGTTCAAGCTCCCTAACATTCCCTGGCCATTCATAGCGTTTTAGGAGTTTCATCACCTCATCAGAAGTCCCTGACACATGTTTGTATAGCTTGTTGTTATACTTCTTTATAAAGTGTTTTACAAGATGGGGTATATCCCCACTCCTACTTCTGAGCGGTGGTAAATTCAAGGTTATTGTATTTAAACGGTAGTACAAATCTTGACGTAAATGTCCAGACTGTACTGCATCTTCAGGCTTTACATTGACCGCAGTTATAACTCGAACATTGGCATATCTTGGTTTCATGTCTCCAATTCTTCTAAAAACCCCCTCTTGTAAGACGCGCAACAGCTTCGCTTGAAGTTCCATTGGCATTGAGTTAATTTCGTCGAGGAATAAAGTCCCACCGTCAGCCAGTTCAAATAAGCCAGGTCGATCTACTGAACCTGTAAAACTCCCTTTCATTGTGCCAAACAGAATACCTTCTAATAAACTTGTAGGAAGGGCAGCACAGTTCTGAGCTATAAAGGGTGCGCCTATACGACGGCTACTGTTGTGAATAGCTTGAACAAACAATTCCTTACCTGTCCCCGTTTCACCACAAACTAGAATAGGTGCGTCCGTTTGTGCACCTTTGGTGGACAAAGACTTTAGCTCAAGCATTCTAATATCATCAGTAACTATGTCTGCAAATGTGAATCTAGCCTCATCTTGTTGATTGCCCTTCTTGCTTGCATATACCTTGCTTTGAAGGTCAACTATTTTTTCACTAAGAGCCTTCACTTCTGTAATATTATTTGAAAACTCAATAGCTCCAACTATGCGACCATCTTCTCTTATTGGAATGGTTGAGTTCAGTGTAGTAATTTGTTTTCCCTTGTACGTCGTATATGTTTGTTGTAAGTCAAATATTGGCATGCCAATACGTAGAACTTTCAATAAGGTACTTGTCTCCCTCGTTAATGATGGATAGATTTCTAGTATATTTTTTCCTATAGAGGTTTCGATATTTATGTCATCCAGCATAGCTGAACGCCGATTACAATAAACCATGTTGCCTTTTGCATCAAACATCTGAACACCATCTGTAATATGATCCATGATTGCTCTGAAGTTTTTAATAGAAAATAACCGTTCCATAAACCCTCCTACTATACAACACTCATTAAATGAGAATTCATTTTATATAAACAACTGCCGATTTTTCAGCATACCCGCCGAATTTCGGGCGCATCGACAGTATATCATGATTCATAATATATACAAAACCCTACCCTAGAATTCAAGCACAGTAGAAGTACTAAGGAATGTTTCATATACAACATGTGTTTTAATTGTTTTTTGTATTACCAATAGCAATACGCAATTTTTTTAGCTCTTGTAAGAGCAACATTGAGTCGTCTCACATCATTTAAGAAACCAAGATCCCCCTCATCACTGGATCTCACAAAGGAAATAATAATAACGTCTTTCTCTTGTCCTTGAAACCCATCTACAGTATCCACTTGAATATCTTGACCAATGTCTTCCATTAATGTTCTAATGAGCTTTGTTTGTGCCTTATAAGGAGAAATTACACCGATTTTTTTAGTTTCGACGCCCGCTAGAACCAGTTTTTTTACAACATCCCGCGCCATTTCAGCCTCAGCAACATTCATTCGAGAAGGGCTGTCTCCGAGTTTTTTTTCTTGACCTTCAACATGAATGAATCCTGATCCTGTTTGGATACATCCATTCAGCCACTTGTCGTTTGTAGCTACATTTAAGTGCCATTGTCTGTTTATCTCTCCTGCAACCAATTGCCCATTATAGAACTGTTCGTT
>JDSF01000513.1_pt1 | contig 11740 bp, 12 predicted proteins | sample 199441 | NCBI WGS metagenome assembly JDSF01 (sample SAMN02592751, study PRJNA231836) | bioreactor metagenome | isolation source: continuous culture bioreactor denitrification-DNRA | place: Germany: Bremen
GTACGATTAACGGCAAAGCTGTTGTGTATGAGATTAAAACAGAATTGGACACATTCAATAGACTGAGAGGACAGCTAGAAGACTATTACAAAGCTTTTGACCATGTGTGCGTGGTGACATCGGAATCTTCCTTCTCTAAGCTTGATTCTGAACTATCTGATACTCCTGTAGGCATATATGTTCTGAACAAGCAGAACCGGTTGAGTAATAAAATCAAGAAAGACCCAATTAGAGATGCCTCAAAAATTAATCATCGTTCTCTATTTTCATTGCTACGAAAGAAGGAGTACGAGAACATTCTTCTCAAATACTACAGAGAACTCCCTTCAGCTACTCCTGTGTTTTACTATGAAGCGAGCTATGAAAGGTTTGCTGAGATTCCTCTTGATGAAGCGTACGTGATGGTCCTTGATGAGCTGAAGAAACGAAATAGGGTAGAGGATGACGATATTTCTGAGATTCCCGATCCACTTAAATCACTTGCGTATTTTTTTTCAAATATCTCTACCAAGCAGAGGCTGCTGTTAAGTGAGTATCTTTCTCAACAATTTAGGGGGTAGATGTATGTGCTTCCCAATACTGAACCAGTAAAACCAAAAAGTGAGCAGAAAAAAGCCCCTGTAACACATATCTTGCAAATGAGTGGTAGATATTTATCATATGATATTAACTATGACGAGAAATTAGCATATTCTTTGGATGATATAAGAGATTCAGATGTAATGAGTTGTATGGAAAAAATATCTGAATAAAATACTTTTATTTCAATGAGTTCGTGTTATAATTCGGATAAACAAATCAACCAATACCCCCCCCAAAGAGCTTGCATTGTTCCTGATTGATTTCTTCCTGGAAATAATCTGTTTGTAGATTCCTTTCCAGAGGTTTAGTAGTGAGGTATCTCGATGATAGAAGTATACCCAAATCTCTGGGTGGGGAATGAAGTATGTTATTCGTTAATTGAGCATAAATCAGGTTGGGCTACTGTACATGCTTGTAAAGAGCCATATCACCGTAGAGCCCTGGGCTATTCAGGGAGATCAGCCCAAAGAACCATCCAGACTATTTGGTTGCTATCAGGGATCTGAGATGTCGTTAAATATGATTGATGCACATGATCCTGCTTATATCCCCAAGTCCTTGGTGAATACGGCACTTGCATTTATATCTGATAATTTAGACAAAGGCTTGAAGGTATTGCTGCACTGTAACCAAGGGATGTCTCGTTCTCCAGGCATTGCTCTTTTGTTTCTTGCAAAAAAAATGGTAAATTCTCAGGACTATCCTATGACCAGGCAAAAGTTGAGTTTCGAAAAATCAATCCAAATTTCTTTCCTGCAGGAGGAGTGGATGGTTTTTTTTGTCGATTGAATTGGGAGGCCTATAAGGAGGGGTGCAATGATGAAGAGTGCCAAAGATAGTCATACAAAGAAAACTATTGTTCGTAAGAATTCTCCAAGAGTTATTTTTAAGATAACCAGACAGAGAAAGGAGCATATCAATAATTTGGCAGATCATCTGTCTTTTATTGCACCTTCAACAACGTTTGGTGAACATTCTTTCAGTATTGAGAATCTAGCAAAAGAATGGAGGTTGTCAAAGTATTTCAAAAAAAGCAAAGGAACAAGAAAAAATGACATAAGCTATTTTCTGAGCAATGTTCTCAGATATAGAAAAAAAATACCCCCAAGCAATTGGTTATGGAAATTGTTAAGCGTGGAATGCAATGGAAAGCAAATCAAGGAGAAACGGTTCAGGAATCATTGTTGAGTGAGATTGCGAAAGAGATGGCTGCGTTGGGGTTTCCAATCGAAAAAGAATTATCAGCATTGGAGCATCCTAATCCTTCACAGTTATGTCCGCCTAGTGTTGCCATGATAAATGCTTTCAAAGCATTGCCTTTTCATCAAAGTGTATTACAAGACGATATATTCAACTTATTTTCATCAGGTCAGTACAACGAGGCAGTAAGGAAAAGTTTCGAGAGATTCGAAAAAACTAGTCCAAGATATTCATGCCGCCCTAAAATTGGAGTATGGGAAAGATCTGATGGCTAAGGCTTTTTCTGAAAACAATCCAAGTATAAAGATAACGCCTTGCAGTACCCAAGATGAGATTAATATTCAACAAGGTATCAAGTTCATGGCGATGGGAGTGATGATGAGTGTTAGAAATCCCACAACTCATGGAGATAGAAAGCAGATGAATGTTGGTGAGGCTATTGAATTGATTGGCTTGGCAAGTTATTTATGCAAACTTGTGGATAGACGGCTAGTATAGATGGTGATGAGAATAGTCAATTAACATCAGAGAAAAGGTCAGCTTTTTGTGCGCAACCCCGCTATCACTTGAAGGCGGAATGATTAGTGTGTAATAGTGCTTGTAGTATCTCTGAGTATTCGCACGCAATGACACCACCATTTGCGCATTCAACACCACTTGTGGCAACGTGGGCACCGTTTCGCGTTTACGGCTAGAGCACCAGCAGTTACAGCCTAGACACCGTCCGTCTTAGCTTCAATGATTCTAAGAAAACACATTTACAACCACAAAGCAGTCCTTATACCTCAGAATAGTGACAATGGAACAGTTCAGTTCCGTTATCAAATTTTGAGGAGGCCCTACATGGCCAGAAAAAAATCGATGTTAAGCTTATTCTTGAGCTTAGGTCCCAAGGGATGTCGATGAATGAAATATCCCAGATATGACGTATTTCCAAACATTCAGTTTATAGTACTTGCATTGCAGCGGGAGAGAAAGGAGTGTCCTTAAACAATATTAAAGATATGACTGAAGATGCTTTGTATAGGCCCTCCTCTGAATAACGCTCAGTTTGCCTTCTTGTTTGAGCTGATTGAATCAAGGTACCAAAATGGGAGCACGATATTCTGATCACAGTTTGCACAGGATGAATGGCTGAGCAAGCTTGGGGGGGGTGGACCGCAAGCCGATGCAATCACTGACACAGTAGTCCATGAGTCTGTCTTCTTTGGCTCGGGTGATTTCAATATGAGGGAAGTCATAGTCAAACAATTTTTTCTCTAGGTGCCCAACCTGATTTAGGTGGTTCTGAATGTGCCTAGCATCGGTGCTCACTCAAGCGAACACCGGTGCTATTACGTGCGAATATTCAATCTCAATTGAATTAAGAAAACATTGTACGTTATTCATTGAAAACGTAGTTCTGGATTGAAAAATCGGAATTCAATTACAAATAGAAATAAAAAACAATATAGAGCAGATATGTAATACGAGCAGGTAGTATTTATATTTGATTCTCAATACTTTTCATGATTGAACTCTTAAGGTACCTTGCTTTCACTAAACGGGGGACTTTCACCATCGTGATGAAAGCATAAGAAATATGAAAAGTTGATTACCTGTAGCAAAGCAAGATGAAATTGATGTGGTGACGAGCGCAAGTAGATATTGAGTAGATTATCTATAAACGTGAAAAAATTGCTTAATAATAGAAATAAAGTAGCTTTTTTTTAGCATAAAAATCTTGAAAGTATCATTATCAAGTGATAAAATCACGTATATGTTTATAAGATGCATGCTACGTAATATCTATTCATTTGGAGACGAGAAGGAATTCAATATGATTCCTGCTCCTCGATTTACTCGTTTAAAAGAGCACAAGTATCAGACGAACGGTATTGAGCTCTTGAAACTGGCTTCATTGTATGGTGCCAATGGGGCAGGCAAATCGAATCTGATCCGCTCTCTCTCGTTTCTCAAGGAGATAGTTGTCTCAGGTGACCTTCCCAGTCCAATGAAGCTGAGGAGGATGAAGCATTTCCACTTTCCAGAGGGACCGATGGTGTTGGCCGTGGAATTCATTAATCAGGAAGTTCCTTATATCTACGCCGTGGAAATCGGTGAACAATCGGTTCTTAAGGAGGAATTATATATTTCGGGGTTGGGCAAGCGTGTAGATGAGCTTGTTTTCGAACGATCGACCAATGATCAAGGCAAGACAGTTCTGCAGCTTTCCGAAGGGTTTCTGAAGAACGAGGAAGGTCGAGTCTTGAAAGGGATCTTGGAAAATAACCTGATAAAACAGAACAAGACTTGTTTGAAAATACTCTCCGAACTTGACAATGCACAGCTGGTGGATACCAGAGCAGCCTATCAGTGGTTCATGCATAAACTGGTAATTATTACACCGGAAGTAAAATCTGGTGGTCTTGCTCACAGATTGGATGTTGATGCAGAGTTCCACCGATATGCCGAACAGGTGTTGTGCTCATTCAGCGTTGGAATTAAGAAACTGTTGACGGTGAAAAAAAAGCCGATTGCGGAATTTTTTTTGGAGAAGACAACAAGACTGACATGGAAAAGTTGATAAATCAGGTGTCTGAATCTCCTCATTCAATGTTCGGGTTAATCAATAGGGATGGAGAGGAGATAATAATCGTCGAGGAAAACGGTGAGGTGGTCGTAAAGCAGCTGAAGACAGAACACTCCACGCGGGATGGCCGATCCGTGATGTTTGATCTCTCTGAAGAGTCTGATGGGTCAAGACGTTTGATGGACTATCTCCCTGCGTTCAAAGACTTATTAACCAAGGATGTAACGTATTTCATCGATGAAATTGAGCGCAGCATCCACCCCCTTTTGATAAAGGAGATTATTGGTAAATTCTCTACCGATGACTTGACCAAGGGACAACTCATCTGCACGACCCATGAATCCAATCTACTTGACCAAGAAATCTTCCGGCAGGATGAGATTTGGTTTATCGAGAAAAATCCCGCTGGAAGTTCCGACCTTTATTCATTATGCGATTTCAAAGAGCATAACACGAAGGAATATCAGGAAGGGGTACCTCTCCGGTCGGTACGGATCTATACCGTTCCTGGCAAATCTGAAAGATCTTAACTGGGATGCCTATGATTTTAAGAAATAGGCTGTATGAGCGTAAAGAACCGGATAGGGATGCAACTCTCTGTATCATTTATTGCGAGGGAAGAAAGAGGGAGCCTCAATATTTCCAATACTTCAAGTGGATCAGCTCTAGGATAATTCTTGAAGTCGTAGAGGCTGATACACAAGGTGATAACTCTCCGTCAGGGTTGTACCAGCAAGCCTGTTCGGATATCGAAGGTATCGGAGAGGATGCAATTGTAAAGTATGAGGTAGGAGAAGGAGATCAGGTCTGGTTTGCTATCGACACTGATGATTGGGGTTCTCATATTTCACAATTAAAGGCCAATTGTTTAGGAAAAGCGAATTGGCATGTAGCGCAAAGCAATCCCTGTTTTGAAGTCTGGCTTTACTATCACTTGTTTAGTGAGGATGCAGGGGCTACAAAATTGCCTGACTGTAATGCATGGAAGAATCAAGTGAATTCGCTTATCCCCGGTGGTTTTGATAGCAGGAAGCACCCGATCTTTATTAATGATGCTATTACCAACGCGGAGATAAATTTTAAAATGACTAATGGAGAAATCTCATATGGATCCACAGAAATGTTTAAGCTTGGGAAGGTGATTTACCCTATGGTTGCATCTGCTATAGAGAAAGCTAGAAGAATTATTAATCCATAATTTATAAACAATTATGTAGAATATTATTAATCAACGGATTGTTGTATACTTAGAAATTTGCTAAGCAATTGAATTGCTATGCATAGATCTGCATCTTCTTTTCTAGATCTTTCTCTCTTTTCTCTTGACAGACCCTCTCTTCCATTCTAATAATTACTTAAACGCATAAGTAGAGGTTCCCGATGATCTGTACCGGTAATGAATACATAGCAATCCCTGAAATAGAAGAGAACAGTGACGTACTCAGCATTAACGTCCTCTCCATGGCTCAACGTGGCATGATTGAATTTCGGGGAGGTGAGAAGCCCTTCCTTCACCTCGGACTCTCTGTTAACGGAACTCCTTCAGAATTCTCATCATTCACCCAGGACCGTTACTGGATCCCGACCTTCTCTTCAGAAACCCCTTCCTATAGCGCTAATTATCAGATACTTTCCCCGAAAGACCAAAAAAGGCTTCGTACAGGTAATTACTATAGAGAACAAAACAGAGCAGTCTCTTGAGGCAAGGATTAATCTTACAGGCTCAATCGCTGAAGTCCTGCATACCGTTAATGAAAGCAAACCCTTCGAAGGCAGCATGCACGCCTATAAGACAAACTGGTCAGACTGTCCTTGCTTTGACATCCGCTCAGGATTCCCTGTTTTAGCGCTTGCCCCGATTACCTCTAGCAGAAGTGATTGGGTTTTTTGCGAGGATCCTTCTATCTCTTTCACCATGGATTCCCCATTGGAAGTTCCTGCTTTAGGAAATGCACAGTTTGCCATCTACTGGGGAGTAGGGTTTGAGGAAGTCTCAGCAGTTACCAGTGCACGGGAATTTTCCCGGCAAGGAGTAGAGGCCCTCTACCTGGAGCAAATTTGTTATCTGGACTCCATCATCAGGCCAACCGGTGACAGAGAGATGGACAAGACCCTCTTCAGTAACCTGCTCTTTGCCATCCACTACGCAACCGGAAGAACCATCGACACCGAGGAACTCGTCCTGGTGACCAGCAGAAGCCCGCGCTACTACGTAAGCGCAGCCTACTGGGACCGGGACTCCCTTCTCTGGTCCTTCCCGGCAATCCTGGAAGTTGACCAAGCACTTGCACGGGAGATGCTCTACTACGTCTCTACCAGGCAGAAGCGGAACGTCGGGATCCACAGCAGGTACATTGATGGAACCATCCTTGAACCTGGATTCGAGCTGGACGAGCTCTGTGCCCCCATTCTTGCCATCGACGCATATATCAAGAAGACTTCTGAGCCAATACTGGAAGATAGTGATATCAAGTCCCTCACTAATCGCATCATCGGTAAATTGGAAGCAGTAGAAACTGAAACAGGACTCTATAAGACCTTCCTCCAGCCAACCGATGACATGCATGTTTACCCTCTGCTTACCTATAACAATGCTTTGGTCCATGCAGTGTTTTCCATCCTTGCCTCCTGGAATTGGAACGGGAAGGCCACCCACTGGACAGAAAGAAAAGAAGCTGTGAAGCGTGCGATCGAGATGCACTTGGTTAAAGACCACCATGGCAAGAGACAGTACGTTTGGTCTACCGATGGGAACGGTAATTATGACATTTATGATGAGCCACCTGGCAGTCTACTACTCCTTCCACTCTTCGGTATTACCTCCCTCTCAGATGAAGTGTACCTGAACACTGTCTCTACCATCACCGACCCTGCCTATGAGTACTCATTTGCAGGAACCAAATTTGCTGCGATTGGGTGTCCGCATGCACCTCATCCCTGGATATTGAGTCTGGCGAATGAAGTCAGGGTCCTGCACACAGAAGCTGCAATCCAAAAGCTTCTGCATGCACCAATGGACCATGGCATCGCCTGTGAAAGCATTGATGAGCACAGCGGGTACGCGAGTACAGGTGAGGCATTTGCCACCTGCGCTGGATACCTCGCTTATGTCCTCATCGGGGAGATGAAAGCACGTGGAAAGTGGAAAACATAATACCTACCTGCTTGGCAGATTGAAACAGACATAACTCAGCAGAATGAACGCTTCTGCCAAAGTATCTTCTACCAAGGCAATGGAAGGTTCGGCCTCAGGGCAGTATTGCCCGGCGATACCTATACAAGCGAGAACCATGGGGTCTACAAGGCTAGAGGATTTGAGTACATCAAGAGCGGCATCACAGACATGGTCAACTTGCCCGACCCCTTACGCCTGTCCGTCTTTATTGATTCAGTACCCCTCACCAATAGTGGGAGCAAACAAACACTGGACATGAAGCGAGGGGTAGTGACCCGTACCTGGGAAACCGATCAGTATACTTGCATATACTCCAGAGTGGTCTCTTTTAAAGAGAAGGACCTGGTTGGTCACCGATTTGTCTGTAAGGCAAAGAATCAGCTTGCTTTACTTGTAGACGATGCAATCGACGATTCGGTGATGAACCTCCCGGTCAACGATGACCAGACCGTAGAGAATGAAGAAAGTCTTATCTTGCTGAAACAGTGCCGCTTCTCTTGGGAGAATGGTATCTTATTCATGGAGGGCTCTAGTGTCCATGACGCCCTCTCTTTCACCTACTCAAAGCATTTTAAATCCTCTGTTTCTGGGAGTGAAGGTGGTAACCTGAAGCACTATGAAACTGTACTTGAAGCTGGCTCGTCCTTCTCCTTGGAGGCAGTGGTCAGTTTGGAAGGAAAGAGTCTGGAAGGGTACAACTATGACAAGCTACGTAGTGAATCAGAAGAAGAACTCTCCCTGTTCTGGGAAGAACATGACATTATCCTCAATGGACCCGTGGAAGACCAGTGTGCCATTCGCTGGGCTCTCTTCAATCTGAAGCAGAATGAACCAGAGCAGGGCTGTTCCATCGGGGCCAGGGGACTTACCCATAGCCGCTATAAAGGTTGTTACTTCTGGGACACAGAAGTCTTCATCCTCCCGTATTACCTCTACACCAATCCTGAAATCGCAAAGAATATCCTCTCCTACCGTGTGGAGACGTTCTCATCAGCCAAAGCATATGCTGCTTCCTTGAACCTGAAGGGGGGCACGGTATCCTTGGATGAGTGCTCTCGACGGCTCAGAGCAGTGTGAATCGTGGGATACCGGAAAGTGTGAAGTCCATGTCACTGCCGATATCGTGTGGGCGATGGACCAGTATGTACAGACCACTGGCGATCATGCATTAGAAAAAAAAGAGCCTCGTTGAAATCTACCTGGAGACAGCACGGTTCTGGGCCTCACGATTTACTTACATTGATCGAACAGACCGGTATGAGATGCTCTTCGTGAAAGGACCCAACGAGTATGGCGGGGTGACCAAGAACAATACCTTTACCACCTGTATGGCCCTACATACGATTAAGCTCGCCCTTGCAGCTGCAGAGAGAGGAGAGCTCATTCTCTCTTTAGAGGAAAGAGCTGAGTTTGAGGCAATTATCAGCAAGGCTGTCATCCCCTACAGCGAGGAAGAAGGGACCTACCTTGAGGACGACCTGTTCCTCTTGCAGGAACCTTTCGATCTGAAAGCCCACAAAACGAGTGGTAGGGCTCTCTACCATACAATCTGCTTCGACCGCCTCCAGCGGTACAAGGTAGTCAAACAGCCCGATGTCTTGCTGCTCTATCTCCTGCTGCCCGAGTACTTCAGTGAGGAGGAGGCACAGAACGCCTGGTCACTCTATGAGCCCATTACCAGCCATGACTCCACCCTAAGCTGGGGTATGTATTCCCTCATTGCCTACAAGCTTGGCTTGAGGGAGGCAGGAGAGCAGTATCTCAGGCAGGCCATGTTCCTCGACCTTGAGGAGCTCATGGAAAACACAAGTGGGGAAGGGCTGCACATCGGAGCGATGGGCGCCTTCCTCCAGGCAGTACTCTTTGGGGTAATGGGACTGAGCTTCACTGGCGGTGTCTCATCTTCTCCTTCCTTGCCTGCTTCGTGGCAGCAGATAGAGAGCAAGGTCACCTACAAAGGAGAGCGATATCGGGTGGTTTGTGATACAAAAGGTAGCCGCTTGGAAAAGATTTCATTGACAAATGAGTAAATGAGTTCAATACTTAACTTAAACGCATAAGTGAGGCAATGAATGGCAACGAAACGGATTAACATGAAGGACATCGCACAGGAAGCCGGGGTTTCGACGGCTACGGTCTCCTACATCATAAACAAACGTTCAGACCAGGTCATTGCGCCCCAGACCATCAAGAAAGTGGAAGAGGCTATCAAGCGGTTGGGCTATGTTCCCAACCTGGGAGCCAGGGCTTTGGCCTCGAGACACTCCCACCTGCTTGGCCTCTTGATCCCCCCCAGACAGAGAAGGAGACGAAGCTGATGTTCTCCAACTCCTTCTATGGTACCTTCCTTTCAAACTTTGAGTATGAGGCAAGGAAGAAGGGCTACAACATCCTCATCAGCGGAACCTCTGCTGATGAAAGCTATCTGGATGTGGCACAGAAGAGAAGTCTTGATGGAATAGTCATTGTCGGAGTTGAGCTTGAGTCGGATATCAAGGGGTTGAAGAAGAATGGAATCCCTGCCGTCCTTGTTGATTCCTACGGAATGGACAAAGAGCTCAGCTCAGTCACCATTGATGATGAGAATGGGGGCTTCCTTGCTACCGAATACCTGATCTCGATGGGGCATAGAACCATAGGGATAGCTACCGGGTATTTGACCAAGGAAGGCGTAAATACAGAGCGTTTGAAAGGGTATAAGCATGCGCTTTCAGCCCATGGATTGCCCCAAGATGACAGGTATGTCTACTCAGGCACCATCTCCTATGAATATGGGATTGAACTGGGTTTATCCTTGGCCAAGTCCCCTGATAGGCCTACTGCTATCTTCGCCACTGCTGATATTCTTGCCTTTGGCTTGGTCAAGGGACTGAAGAAGGGAGGGCTGAAGATTCCTGAGGATATCTCGGTGGTCGGATTTGACGATGGGTTCATGGCAAGCAACATGGAACCTGCTCTCACCACAGTGCGTCAGGACGTGGATAGTAAAGCGCGTATTGCTGCCCAGTTGGTTATTGATGCAATAGAAGAGAAGGAAGGTAGTTCGAATATTGTACTACCTGTCTCTCTGGTGGAGCGGGAATCGGTACGGAAGTTGGTAGTAAATTGATAATCCGAAGCCGTGCGGGGCTTCGATCATCGGATTGAGTCATACTGGTGTATCACTGCAAATCCAATTGTAGTGAGTTCGAAGCGGTTTGTACAGACAAGAAATGAAGATGCCTGTACCAGGAGGTTTGTTGTAATGAAAACAACGAGAAACGTTCTCTCACTCGCCCTTGTTCTGGTTCTCGTATTGCTCCCTGCTTTTTTTTCAGCAGGAACAAAAGAGGCTGCTCAGGGCACTGTTACATTGAAACTGGAACAGTTTTCCGGTTCAGAAGCGACACTCTCAGGAGAAGCCCTTAAGGGAATGATTGCAGAGTTCGAGAAGCAGAATCCAACGATCAAGGTTGAGTTGCAGACCATTGGTTACGATGATTATTTCACCCAGCTTCAGAGCAAGGTGGTTGGGGGGCAACGCAGCAGATGTGTTCGAACTCAACTATGAGAATTTTGTTGCCTACGCAAGCGAAGGTGCCCTAGCAGATGTAACGAAGCTACTTGGGGATACCAGCGGTTTCAATAAGACCGCCCTCGATGCCTTCAATTACCAAGGTGTGCAGTATGGTGTACCGAACTCCTTCAGTAATGTGGTCCTGTTCTACAACAAGGCGCTCTTCGACCAGGCAAACCTGGCTTATCCCAGCTCTGACTGGACCTGGAAGGACATTGAGGTTGCCTCCAAGAAGATCATGGCCCTCGGTAAGAATATCTGGGGCTTCTACAGACCTTTGACATTCCATGAATTCTATAAGGGTGCTGCGCAGAATGGTGGATCCTTGATGAATGCTGAGAGAACAGCCTTCACCGTCAATCTTCCCCAGAACGTTGAGGCAGCGTCCCTCATGGCAGGCTGGCAGAATGATTCCAAGATCATGCCAACCGATGCTGATATGGCAGGCATGGGTGACTGGGACCTCTTCAAGAGCGGCCGACTGGGCATGCTGGTGACCGGCATCTGGGCCTTTGGGGATTTCGCCGCCAATTGCCCGTTCGACTGGGATATCGCCATCGAACCCGGTAACGTACAGAAGGCAACACACTTCTTCTCCAACTCCTATGTTGTGAGTGAGACCAGCAAGTACCCCTCTGAAGCTGCAAAGCTGGCA
>JDSF01000514.1_pt1 | contig 11734 bp, 11 predicted proteins | sample 199441 | NCBI WGS metagenome assembly JDSF01 (sample SAMN02592751, study PRJNA231836) | bioreactor metagenome | isolation source: continuous culture bioreactor denitrification-DNRA | place: Germany: Bremen
CTGCTTAATTGGTATTATGTCCCTAGGTTATAATATAGGATGAATTAAACCGCGTGTTCGCCACCTGTTGCCGTTAACCAAAGACTCAAACGATACCCCATTTGACAACGTCAAATTGTCCGCGTGATCACTCACGATGATTTGTGGACTAAAACCGTTCTCTAACTCTAGCTCATTGCAATAAACCGAGAGCTGGCTGAATAGATTTTCAACAGCTTTAATGTCTTCATCGATATTTTGATCAACATTTAGCGTCTTACGCTGTTCCGCCTCTTGAATTTTTTGCTCTTCAAATGTTTCAGAGTTGTCTCGATTAAAATTCGGGAAATATACCTGGGTTGGCTGATCAAAAATAATATTGATGGAATAGCGCATTTATCACTCAGCTCAGAAAAATATTTATGCAATGCCAGAAATAGCGTCACATGGCAATATAACCAGTTTGCACCGCTGCCCATTGATCTTAAGTAGAATTTTTCATTATTGGGCGTTAAGTGATAAAGGTCAAATGTCTCAAATGAGAAGTGAAGATTAATAGGCTTATAACTGGCTTCAAATTCAAAATAACTGCCAATTTTAGCCATATATTCATTTACTTTTGCAGAGGCATTTTCCAGGCCTTTTTGCACATCGTATTGTTTAAGGCCTTTATTGATATCTTTAAGCTGTTTGTTTAGTTCTTTAATTTGCTTTTCAAGCTCAGCGTCATCGGCCATATTGAGGGTATCGAGTAGCATAAATAGTCTTGCCTTATGCATTAAAACGCTTTCATACAGGCTCTTTTGTTCCGACAACTGTTTTTCTGTTTTCTCAATTTCCGTGATTTGCCGGTCTAACTCGGCCAACTCCTTATCACAAACTTCTATGTTACGTTGCACTTCGACCAAGGACGATTCAAACTTTGCTTTCATTGGGCGCGCTTGCGCAAGGTTACCCGACAATTTCGTAATAGCTTGCTTCAATTTTTCTGCACTTTCTCGCAAAATATCTTTTTCCGTATGGCAAAATGGGCAGACTGACGCTGATATGCGAACATGCTTTGGCGAGCTAAATTGCTTTATGTTATCAACAAAACGTTCTTCTTCTTGAATATGTTTGTTAATTGATGCAGCTTGTCGTTGCAACCTTCTAAGTTCGGCAGTCTTTTGAGAGCGTTGCAGCTTGAGTTGATTGTATCGTTGGGTGGCCGCATCCGAATTGTGATTAATGTTTTCCGCTACGATAATACTGTCGAGTTGGTCTTTAGCATCCTGCGGGTGTCGTAGCACCTTGTCTAAAGATAACGGCTCATCTTTAAACCCCATCAAAGCATAAAGCTGGCTTAAAACAGGGCCAACGGTCTGTTTATAGCTTTCAGATGCTCGCTTGTTTGTCTCTTTCTTACGCTCTAAGCCTCTAACCTCTGAGTTTAACCGCTCTTTCTCTTGTGACAAGTGAAAGTATTTCTGATCAACTAGGCCTAAAAATATCTTGGTATGATCAATCGCCTGGTCACGTTTTTCCTTTTCATCAAATCGGTAAAATAGCGCATGTTTATTGGCAATAAGGTTTTGATGCTGAAGAATAAAGGATGAAAAACTACGTATTGAAGGGGTAGCCGCTTTAGCATTAAACCGCCGATTGGCTCTAACCGCCAAAGATTCATCCACATCATCTATATCTAAGAAAAAGTCTCTTAGATGCTTCTTGAACTCACCTAACGGTCGGAAATAGCTACTATTAAAATAATCACGATCAATACCGTAAGAATTGAATGACTCAACACGACGGAAAAAGGCTTTACTCGCTATGTCAGGATCACGCGCAATTACCATATCTTGTTCATTAGCCGAAAGCGCGACATAGTAAATAGCAGCACTGGTGGTAATGACCCCTTTTGGAATGGTGTTTTCGCTACTGCCAAAGCAATAATCAAATATTTCAATTAAGGCGCTTTTGCCAGTCGATGACTTGCCAGTAACAACATTTAGTCCCTTTTTAAAATTAACAGGGTGTTTGTTACCTTGCTTATCAATGACGCCAATTTCATGAATCAATGCTTTCATCTCGGTTTCACTCCTAAAAACGTATAAATCTCGATCACTGAGTGATCACTCAATAACCACCCTAACTTCTCTGCACTTTTTTGAGTGGTAAACACTGAATCAGATTCATCACATGAGCGAAGGGCTAAACTTTGCTCATCTATAGATAGCCAGTCATTGACCAAACAATATTGAACGCATTGCTCTGTTAACGCTTGAAATCCATCTATTCTTTCCTGTAGGTCGTAAAGTTGCTCTTTATGAATAATTTTGTTTTGCAGAGCCTTTAAGGCAAAAGCTCCATATTTTGTTTTATTCTGCTCTGTATTAAGTTTTGTATCACCAGCAAACATGGTCCAAATTGTGCTTTTAGTATTTGCACCATTTAGCTTTATTGAGAAAAAGGGATGGCTACAAATAGGGATCACTATCGGAGCGAGTAAATAATTATTTTCTGATTCGCCTAGTGCGGTGTAAAACGAGGCAAGATATGCCCCATACTCGAACGGGTTATACTTTAACTCATATAGGGCGTCGACAATGCTGCTCATGGCTCAACCCTCCATTTCAGGTCACGTTCTTCATCATCCATGACGTCGTGTATTAAGCCGTTTCTGAAGACAAAATCTGGATTAGGATAGCCATCGATACCAAATGGCATCTCGCTTATTACTTGATCATACAAATCTTGTGATATCGCAGTAGAACTACCCTGCTTACGGCTCGCTATCCGGTACTTTGCGGAAAATGCTCGAATCCACTGTTCTCGGTATCGGTAAACGGTTTCCCTAAATTGTGGAAAACCATTAAACTCTTCAATCAATGAATTCCTTAGCTCTAGCCAGTTTCCTATTGCTTCCGGCAATACGTCTTCATGCTCAATCTCAAGAATTTTCTCAGCAAACAGTTCAGCAAGATGTGCATCGACTTCTTCTTCCGTTGCATCTCGAAGTGTAAAGTCAGGAATAGTAAATAATGTAGGGCCCCATTTAGCCGTTAAAGCCTCTCGCTTTTGGTCAAACGCAACCTTTTCAATGACCCATTCTGAGCTATTTGCCTGTTCGTATATAAACCCAATCAGCCCTTCAGCAAATGCTTGCCTATTCGCTGAAGGTATGTAGCCGCTTAACTTGTTGTAATAACGTTTTTTTTAAAGCATTTAGATCTTCCGCTTCCACATGCAGTACAACTTTGGCTAAAACTCCCATCAATTCCTCATGAGATGAATTTTCCATTACCATTTTTTGCAGTTTGAAAACTTCTGATGGATTTTTGGCATTCAGTTGGGCTTCGATACGTTCCGCAAAAATATCTTTTAGTACTTGCAGGCGTTGTTCTGGACTCTGTGAGTTCCAGTTTTTTAGGCGAGTAGTAACACCAAAGGCTTGAGTGGTGAGAAGCACCAAAACACCGTATTTAGCGTGATCAAATTCTTCGGCCAGCCAATTTTTTAGCGTTTTCCAAAGGTTTTCGTGGTGGTCAGTAAGAGCCGCTGAGTAATCTTTCACTTCGGTTTGTGTTGATTCCAAAGTGTCTGGCGAAATTAGACTTACGTCACCATCTTTTTCGAACCAAACAGATTGGCCTTCTTCAAGCGAAAAGCACTTGTCCAAGCCGATCAGCATTTGGTAATGAAACGCCAAAGCAGTTGTTAACGCAGCATTTTTGGTTTGGCCTCCACTCATACCTGTCCGCTCCTTTATTTTCTTTTCTGTAAAATCTGGGGTAGTCACCTAGTGAACAGTTTCTTCGGTTAAATGAGTACAAAAGTCTCTCTAATACCTTGTTCACTTGTAAACAAGATCAGTTTCTGTCTATAGACCGATTTTACCCCCAAATCCACCCTTTCGTTTCGCTTTCTCCCAAAAACAAAAAAAACCGCTGTGACGAAGGCGGGAGCGCTATCATCTCAACGGTTTCTTGCTCTTCCCCCCATGAAAAGCAGTACAACGTGATAAATCCTATCGGATCAAGGTTTAGTGGTCAATCAATTATTTCTGTAGTTACAATAATTTACAAATTTAAGAATTAAATTCCAGTCAGGAATTCCTCTACCTACTCCCCACCAAGCTCCGTATACCGATAACAACTGGTCACATGATCATTCACCATCCCAATCGACTGCATGTAGGCATAACAGATCGTCGGCCCAACAAAGCGACAGCCAAGCTTCTTCAAATCCTTGCTGAGCCGCGCTGACAGCTCCGTTTCAGCCGGAACCTCATCCATGCTAGCCCAACGGTTTTGAAGCGGCTCACCGTCAACATAGCGCCACAGAAAGGCATCGAGAGAACCATACTCCTCCCTGATTTTCAGCACCGCTATGGCATTCTGCACCGCAGCGTTAATTTTGAGTTTATTACGCACAATCCCGGCATCACCCAACAGTCGATCAATATCACCCTGCTGATAGGTCGCGATCTTCTCTACATCAAAATTGTTAAAAGCACGCCGATAATTATCGCGCTTTTTCAAAACAGTGATCCAACTCAAACCGGCCTGGGCTCCTTCGAGGATCAACATCTCAAACAGACGCCGTTCGTCATGCAGGGGAACACCCCACTCCTTGTCGTGATAGTCGATGTAAAGCGAATCATCCCCACACCAGCTACAGCGTTTTTTTGAAGTCATCATTCGGTCAAACTCACTCGATAGATACCGCCACGTTTGCTTTCCGGCGCTGTTTTTTTTCTTAAAGCCGAATTTTTTATCTGAATTACGGACATAATAATAGTTATCGTCACCACTCCACACCCAGTCTTCATACATGGCTTCGGCAAAATAGTAAAAAATTGCATTTTTTGTATCAACAAGATAAGCATCGTCGCCCGGATCAAGATGATACCATCCCCCAGTTTCCCATTCGCCATCTAAATTTTTATAGCGAACAGCAACTTCAACTTTTTCACTGGTTTTGTTCTTAAAGTAGATTTTAAAACGGCTAGAATTATCAAGAACATTAACCAAACTCTGGAAGCCATCAGCCTTCTTCGTTTTACCAGCTTTCAAGGCTTTAGCTTTCTCTTTGTTTAAATACTCCTTAATCGTCAAACCATCTTTCATACGCAGGTTTTTCTTTGCGCCTTTTTTAAGCAACAACCGCATGGTGTCGTAATTATAAGCGATGGCAGCATATGCCAGGGCTGTTGCACCCAGCTTATCCTGTTTGTTGACATCGAAGCCCTCTTCCAGCAAAAACTTGATCATCGGCTCGCTATCTTCACCATCAAGAGCCCAGCTATGGAGCAAATTTCGACCATCATGATCAACAGCATATTTATTGGTACCTGCTGCCGTTAAGACATTATATACTTTAAGAAAGTCACGGTTGTGGCGGCTTCTTAGTAAAGCAGTTCTTCCTTCTGCATCACGGGCATCGGGATCAGCACCAAGATCGAGCAAAAACTGAACAAGTTCAGGCGAACAATAATCTGCCTGATCAACTAGCATCGGATTATCTTTAGGGACATTGAGATCAACACCATAACGGACCAGAAGTCGCATTAAGTCACGGTCTTCATCGGTCAACTCATCTTCACCATAACTGTCTGGTGCCACGATCGACAGAGGAGTACGCCCCCCATGATCCTTTGCATCCAGATTCTGCCCCTGAATCAGAAGAGCTTCGACCTGGGGACGATTACGATGCAGTAGAGCAAACATCAGCTCATTGGTTCCACCATTTTTCCATAATTCCTGAACTTGGCGAATAGCTGAAGACGTACCGGTCAAAGGAACTTTCATTGTATAGAGACTGCCATCCTCAGCCTTGATGGTGGTCCGCAATTCTTTGCCTTTTTGAAGTTGATCGATGGAGTCTTGATCCAGGTAAAGGTTAAACGTTTGATAGTTGGTTTGACAGGCAGGAGAATCCTTTTCATAACAGGCGGAATATGCTGACAGCATCTCACCATCGACGGTGACCTCACCAACCTGCTTTATCCAGCTTTCCATTTCAAGTGAAAACTTAAGGTTGGCCCGGCGCTCATCATAACCAAAATTGACCTTCTGGCTTTGGACTACGATCTGAGCAGTCCCGCTATCACGGTTATCTTGACTTGGAACTTGATATTGCCACTGCGCGGCTGGATCGGACCAAAGCCGAGGAGTTGCTGATAAGACAGATGAAGGCAAGAAGAACAGTAATAAAAAAGGTAGTAAGAGTAGAGTTTTTTCATAACAACCATCCTTCTAATTAGAAATAACCAGTTACTACAAAGACTTATACCAACATTAAGCAAAGTCACATTTCCCGCAGTATATTTATCATGGACAGATTCAGGCAGCCAGAAATATTTATCATATACAAAAAGAGGGCTGGAAGTTAAGTGGCTTCCAGCCCTCTTTTTGTAAGCATTTATTCTTAAATTTCAGATCTGAAATTATTCCAGCGGACGACGAATATAAATTTCACGAGCCAGAATGTCATCAACGGCAAACTGGGAATGACCAACTTTGAAGATGTAGCTCGGAAATTTTTGTACTAGGACCAACCGGCTCCCAGGTAAAACTCCCATGCTCATCAATTTCTGCATTTTTTTATCATCACTAACGCTTAAATAGGCAATTTCACCATGCTCAGACGATTTCAATTCCGTTAGCGGGACAATGCCTGGTTCCCCATCTTGACGGGCTTTGACACAACATTCACCGGGGGGAATGGGATTCCCGTGCGGGCAGGTCGTCGGATGATTGAGTAAGGTGCAAAGTTTCGTATCGACACCTTGCCTGAGCAAGTGCTCGAATTCGCACGCCTGCTCATTTCCCTCTTCCCCTTCAATCCCTAAAATATCCATGGTTAAGCGTTCAGCCAAACGGTGACGACGAACGGTCATTCGAGCCTCTGCCCGCCCTTCTTTGCGCAGATGGACCCGTTCATCACGAACCTCGACATAAGCACGCTGGATCAGTTCGAGAAGCTCCTCAGCATCAGAAGGGATTTCTAATGCAGACATCAAACATCCGACATCATTCCCTTCAACTGTCCTGACCCATAAGGATTCAAGAATTTCTTCCGCTTTTTCCGAAAGCTGTTCCATTTTATTTATCCCTCTCTTTTTCAGAAACCTACGCAGATACTTCCCTGGAACCGGATTGGAATAACCACAATAAGGACAATGGATTTTACGACACCCCCCAAGACAGGCACCACAGGATTGCTCCCCCTCTGGAACGCCTACTTTTTCAGGGATTTCTTTGTGACAGAAACCGCAAATCATGCCAAAAGTCCTGTCGCCAGGAGAATCTGGTTAAGAAACCAGCCTGATGAAAAGGCAATAAAAGTGACAAAGGCAAAAATCGCCAAAGCCGTTTTGATACCGCGCTCTTTGAGCATGATAAGAAATTGAGCAACACATGGAACAAAAAGCGTCAGAGTTACTGCAGCAACAGTCAACTGAGCAACATTCAACACACCAGATGTTTGTAAATCATAGAGTCCTGCAGCTCCAAAATCACGACGGAAGAAACCAAAAACAAAGGCCGTTGTCACTTCAACGGGAAGCCCTAATGCTTTAACAACTGGTGCAAGTGCATTGACGACACTATCCAAGGTTCCAGTCATCTTCCCTGCCCAAAGAATAACAGAAGCAACTAGGAACATAGGCAAAATTTCAACAAAATAACTCTGCATTCGGGTCAGAGTCTTAACCAGTACATTTCTGAGTTGAGGAAGTCTCAACGGCGGTATTTCCATATAGAACACTGGACTTTCGCCGGGAAGCAGACGGGCGGTGAGAAAACCGACAAACAAGAAAACCATCAGCAGAAAGACAGTCCAGACCATCAGTGCACTTGTAGAGACAGACAAAAGACCGATGATGACACCAAGTTGTGCACTACATGGAATAGCAAGAGCTAACAGCATGGTCGCGATAACACGTTCACGCTTTGTTTCAAGCGTCCGGGTGACCAATGTCGCCATGGTGTCACAACCGAAGCCAAGAACCATTGGGATGACCGCACGCCCAGACAAGCCGATGCGTTTAAAAATTCGGTCAACCAACATCGCCAGTCGGGGAAAATAACCACTATCTTCAAGCATCGAGAAGATAAGAAAGAATGAACCGACTATCGGCAGAACCAAGGCCACCGCATAGCGAATCCCCAGCGTCCAGACACCATATTCACCGACAGTCAGTTCATAGAACCATTCTGCGGTGAAATGTTCTTTGGCAAAGGCAACGACAGGAGGATTGATATATTCTTCAAACAGATGCCCTTCAAGATAGTCAACCAGAGTTCCGGCTCCAAAGCCGCCAACAAATTTATACAACCCGAAGTAAATGACAAACAGTAATAACGGTCCGCCTGTCCAAGGCTCATCATCAATTTTGAGAGCTTTTCCCCAATCGGTTCAGATTCTTCGACTGCCTGGGTAATAACCCCTTCAAGAATGTCTTTACAAACTTTACGCCGCTCCAAGCTAATCTGCAGATGGAGATCAGCGCGACGTCGAAAAGTAATTTCTCTGAGAGCTTCGGTAAGGGAAAAATGATCCTCTTCATTCTCTTTCTCGGCGACCAAAGACTCAATATCATCATCTTTCTGCATCAGCAGAATACTGGTCGCTCTACGGCTGAGGCGATACTCCCCTTTGATCATCCGGACTAATTGATGAATATCGTCTTCAAGATCGATGGCATAAGAGAAAGGCTTGTGCGGCACAGTGGCATAGGTGGCAATGGCTTCCCGCAGCTCATCTAAACCGACTTTACGCCTCATAATGGCACCGATAACGGGAACCCCCAGATGCTGCTGTAATAATTTTAGATCCAGTTGCATCCCCAGGCGCTTAGCCTCATCCATAATATTGACGACAAGGATAACCGGAAGACCTGCCTCAATCAGCTGCAGAGTCATAGGAAGCATACGTTCAATATTGCGCGCATCAATGACATGAACAACGGCGTGTGGATCTTCTTTGAGAAGGATCTGCCTGGCGACACGTTCTTCGTCAGTAATCGGCATCATCGAATACATCCCCGGAGTATCAAGGATTTCAAAGCGTTGCTCATTGATTGCACAATGACCACGCGAAACCTCGACTGAGGTACCGGGATAATTAGAAACGGTCGTATAAGCACCCGTTAAAGCATTAAAAAGAACGCTTTTCCCGACGTTTGGATTACCAACGAGAACAATTTTGGGTGAGGATGATGGCTGTTCGGACATAAAAAGAAGACTTCCTGATAATTTAACGAGCTGTTGTTTCTGTTTTGGCTTTTAACGAACAATCTGAACACAAACCATAAAGTTCATGGCGATGACTACTGATGAAAAAACCATATCGAGCGGCAACCTCTTCTTGAAGTGCTTCAATCCGAGGTTCTGTAAATTCGGTCACGGACCCACAGTTTGTACAAACCAGATGGTCATGATGCTGATCAGCATTGAGAGGCTCATAGCGTGTTTGACCATCACCAAAATTTAATTCACAGGCTATCCCGCACTCAGCAAACAGCTTCAAGGTGCGATGGACAGTCGCATATCCAATCCGTGGATTATTCTTACGCAACATCAGATAAAGATCTTCAGTTGAATAATGAGACTTGGATTCGAGAAAAGCTTCCAGAATCGTCATCCTCTGATTGGTGTTTTTCAGTCCTTTAAGGCGCAGATATTGGTTTAAGATTGCTGCATGATCCATAATATAGTCCCTGAAAAGAAATTGAAAATGACTTTCGAAAAGCTAATGGATACAGCGTGAAAGATCAAGTCAAAAACGAGATCTGAGCCGTGTAAACATCAACCAAGATTCGAAGGAAAGATTTGGTAAAGAAAACCAGCCATACGGGTAAACATATCGAAGAACAATAAAATCCCAGCAACCATCAGTAGGAGACCAGTCACCATTTCAACGATACGGATGTGCTTTTTAAAGCGATCAAAAAAACTGAGGAAGGCATGAAACATCAAGCCTGAAATCAAGAAAGGAAGACCCAGCCCGGCAGAATAGCTGGTTAACAGAATGATTCCCTTGCCGACACCACCGGAACTGCCGGCAGCAATGGCAAGGATGGCCCCCAGAATGGGCCCGATGCAAGGAGTCCAGCCCGCGGCAAAGGCAATACCGACAAGAAAGGTGCCCATAAATCCAGCAGGCTTACTGCGCAGCTGTATGCGTTTTTCTCCAAGCAACATTCCAAAATGGAAAAGCCCACTCAAATGGATGCCGAATAGAAAAATTAAGACACCACCAATTTTTTGAATAATGCCCAGGCCATCACGCAAATAGACCTGAAAAGAGACCGATGCAAACCCTGCTAATCCACCGAGGGCAATAAAGACAGCAGAGAAGCCGGCAATAAAAACCAAAGAATGCAGAACAACAGTCATGCGAATCTGGACACTGGCATCTGCCGCCTTCATATCGCCAAAGGAAACTCCGGAAATATAGGTCAGATATGAAGGGATCAGCGGCAAAACGCAGGGGGAAAAATAGGAAAGCAGCCCCGCGACAAAAGCAACCCAGATTGTGACATCAGTTCCAAGATCCATTTATTCGCCTGTCATTTAGCCGTTTAGAAGAAAATTAATCACCTTGAATGTCGGACCTGACAGCCAATCACGTGCGCCGATAATTCTTTCAACCACAACGCCATTACGATCGATGATGAAGCTTTCCGGAAAGCGGAAAACACCGTAGATATTTTGAACAGCCTGATCTTCATCGAGTAAAATTGGAAAACTGTATGGTGTTTTTTTCAGAAAGTCAGCAACAACGTCTTTTCCGTTTTGCTCAACATTGACTGCCAACATCACCAACCCCTGTTCCTGGTGGTCACGATGCAGCTTTTCCATGGATGGCATCTCTTCTCGGCAAGGGGGACACCAGGTCGCCCAGAAGTTCAGGATAACAACTTTTCCGCGAAATTGAGATAAACTGACTTTCTGCCCTTGCATATCAGTCAAAGTGAAATCTGGTGCGGCTTGACCGATTAACCCACCTTGAGGTTGTTGCTGCATTTGAGTCCTTGAATCATCACAAGCGACCAAAGATAAAACAGCAACAAGAACAACACATACCAAGACTGCATGTCGGAATGTCTTCATTATTTTTCCTATTGTCGATCAGGCAGCTCAATTCGATAGGCCATATTTTCCCTGACAACAGTAAAAGTTAGAGGTTTACGCCCCAACCGAGTTTCAATCACACGCTTGTAATCATCCATGGTCTCAACAATGACACCATCCACCTTAGCGATCATATCCCCACGCTCAATGCCAACAGCTTCGGCAGGGGAACCATCGATTACTTTTTCAATAAACAGCCCTTGTTTTTGCTCACCAAGCTCAAAGCCAAAAACCTGTCGAGTATAGGTCATTTCATATCGATCAGGCAAGAGACGGAGAGTAACCATTTTTTTCAGCCGCTGCGCCCCCCTTAACAGTTCGAGTTCGAGACTGTCCTCAGGAGTGTAAGTCTGAATCAATGAATAGTATTGATCAGTATCAGCGACGGAAACACCGCCAACAGAAAGGATAACATCAGCCTCCTGAATGCCAGCAACGTCTGCGGGAGACTGTTCCACAATTTCATCAACCAAAACGCCTCCCTCACCAAAGGATCGGACAAAATTTCCACTTACGGCACCGACCATAACACCGAGAAAACCATGCCGGACTCTTCCGTAGGTGATTAAATCAGTTAAAACCCGCTTGGCAGTATCGATCGGGATGGAAAATCCAATTCCCTGAGACTGCCAAGG
>JDSF01000515.1_pt1 | contig 11716 bp, 20 predicted proteins | sample 199441 | NCBI WGS metagenome assembly JDSF01 (sample SAMN02592751, study PRJNA231836) | bioreactor metagenome | isolation source: continuous culture bioreactor denitrification-DNRA | place: Germany: Bremen
CACTACCATGGTATCGGAAAACAGGGCTTGGACCACAAGCTCTCAGGCATCTACAGCCACACGGTACGTGACAAGAATCATCCACTGGTACGGGGCTTTGATGACCAATTCTGGGCTCCCCACTCCAGGCATACCACGCTCGATGAAGAGAGCCTTGCAAAACACAAGGATCTCCAGATTCTCGCCACTAGCAAGAAGCAGGAGTCTACTTGGCGGTAAGCAGAATGGAAGACAGGTGTTTGTCACAGGACATAGTGAATATGACGAGAAGACACTCCTAGAGGAGTATACAAGAGACAAAAAAAGCTGGGCTCGATGCCCAGCTTCCGGTCAACTACTTCCAGGGAGATGACCCTAGAGGGAAAATCCAGGTTACCTGGAGAGGTCATGCAAATCTCTTATTCAGCAACTGGCTTAACTACCATGTCTATCAGAACACTCCATATCACTTGGAGGAACTTGACTGAAGCACGTTACGGCAGAGCTCAGTCATCCGTCCCTTCAATGCGACAATCTGCTCATCGGTGATAAAGGTAACCTGTCCATGCTCGATTCCTGCTGCCCAGTTGATACTGTAGGCAAGGGCGAGCGTGGATATGTTCGCCTCTCGAAGCAGGGATACCTCTGTTGCCAAGGTCATACCTACCGTATCGCCTCCGATATGGCGCAAATAGCGAATTTCAGCTGGGGTCTCCAGCCTCGGACCGTTGGTGCAAATGTACACTCCTGCATCGAGGAGGGATTCATCTTCCTTCAGGATATGAGACTTCAACGAGGGATCGAAGACCTCGTCCATGGACGTGTGGACCACCCCATGATCTCCCCCCCTGTGTAGAAGGTATGGTCTCTCCCTGAGGAGAGGTCAATGAAATCACTGACCAAACCAACCTTTCCTGGAGCCAGCTTCTCAGTGATGGATCCTACCGCATAGATACCAATGGCATGGGTTACCTTAAGCATCTCCAGCGCTTTGACGTTTGCACGGTAGTTGATCAGATGAGGAGGGTTGGAATGATCAGAGCCATGGCGGGGAAGGAAGACCAAGGAAGCATCCTTGCCCTTTCCTACAAACAATTCAACATCTCCGTAAGGAGTATTCACTACCTTCCGCTCTGAATCGATCCCTTCCAGGGTATCGACTCCAGTACCACCAATAATTGCTTTCATTGAAAATTCCTTTTAATTTCTTCCGGTTTGAGCACACCCTTCCCAGTGACAACCCCTGTTACCAAATCGGGAGGGATAATATCAAAGGCTGGGTAGAGTGCCTTCATTCCAAGTGATGAGGTAGGGCTTCCCATACACTGGGTCACCTCCTCGCTGAACGCCACTCCATCTGTATGCCGCTTGCATCCAATTTTGTTGGATCAGGGGAGACAGAGAAGGCATAATAGGGAACGTTAAAACGTTTTGCTGCAATGGCATTGCCAAGGGTTCCCACCTTGTTCACCACTGTACCATCCATGCAAACCAAGTCTGCGGCGGTCATGTACAGATTTGCATCCCCAGTGCCAAGGAACGTCGCTCCCATACCATCGGTAATTACACTGACCTCGATACCCATCTCCTGGAGGGAGGGGGGGGCGGTAAGCCGGCTCCCCTGCAAGTAGGGTCTGGTTTCAGGGACAAATACCCTGATATTCTTGCCACTCTCTTTTGCATAGGCAAGGGAGAGCAGGAAGGTATGCTCAGCAAAGCAAGTAGTCAGTACCCCCGCCTTATCAGGTATGAGAGAGCTCCCGGCTTTACCAAGCTGGTGGTAGAGCTGGTCAAAGGCGTGCTTCTTGGCTTCCACCAAAGGTGCCACCTGCTCAATAAAATCAGGTCTCCCGCGCAACTCTTCCAAGAGTGAGAGCAAGGTCCGTTTCATTGTAGTATTGGTTGGCCGTGAAGCGATAAGTAGTGCAGCTGCAATTTCAAGCTCAGCAAACTCCTTTGCTATGGAACCTTCTTTCATCTGCTCTACGACAAAAACCATTGCAGTGAGGGCTACCTCCAAAGGGCCACCTCCTTGGGTGACCATCCGCTTCAGGGCTGAGGCAGTCTCAGGAACGGTGGAGCAACGCTCAAAGCGTTTCTCAAACGGATAGACCCGTCTGTCCCCGATCAAGAGATGCTTTCCCTCAATTCGAGCGATATTCTCACTCCTGAGGAGATAAGGAAGAGAGATCATCAATGTACCCAGAATGAAAGATGGTCTTCTACGATTGCCTTGAGCAATGCTTCATCCTCTGCAGGCCCTACCACTTCCATGTCCTTCTGTCCATGGGAAAGAACCTCATGACTGGGAAGGTTGAATGTGGGATTCTGCTCATCGGCTCCAGTCAGCTCAAGGAGTTTCTCCTCTGTGATGCCAAACACAAGCCGCTTTACATTAGTCCAGTACATTGCACCGGTACACATGACGCATGGCTCAGCATTGGTGTAAAGTGAGCATGTTGCAAGAAACTCGGGGTCGTACAGCTTACTTGCCTTGAAGAGCAGCAAGGTCTCTGCGTGCATTGCAGAACCTCCCTCCTCATAATCATTCATCTGTTCGAGTAGTATCTTTCCATCCTTGTCAGCCAACAAGGCGCCAAAGGGATGATTACCTTTCTCTTTTGCCTGATGGGCAATTCTGACTGTTTCATACAGTAGCTCTATATCCTGTTCGTTGAGTTTGCTTCTCTTGATAGTAGGCATTTCAGCTCCTCTTTTGTAGTATACCTACCCTATCATGAGAGGCTATGGTTGGCAATCAGATGTAAGTACATAAAACTTCATGAAACGCATATCTAGTGCCTAGACAAGCGCTAAGGGCATAGTTTTCATGGAAGTGGAAATCTTCTTGCATTGACGTTTCTCAAAAGAGCACGTACATTAGAGTAAGTTGCAATAAGCAACGAACATACAAAAAAGGAATGACTATGAACAAACCTAATCGAACAAAAAAAATGATCGTGACCTTGTTGGTGATGATGCTTATCTCCACTGCACTGTTTGCAGCTGGGGCAAAAGAAGCCCATCCCGATTCAGTCACCGTGCGAGTACTTTCCGCTTTCGACCAGCAAGGCCAGAGAGCTTTTACTGTCAGGACCTTGGAAAACGTGGACTTTGTGTTCATGGCAAGCGACATGACAGAGTCAACATATCCCGTCGCATCACTTTCACGTGGCGATTATCTGGAAGTAGTTGTCAGTAATGGTATTGCATCCCATATCCGATACATCAACCCATTGGTTGCTACCGGTGTGCTACCCTACAATATCAGTACTGTGCAGGCAACAACACTGGAAAGCCTTGAGGATCGTTTCAGCTATACCTATGGATTTATGCTGATCCAGTCCTTCGCTAACCAGGGATTGTTCTTTGATGCTGGATACTATGTAAAAGGTGCCCTCGATGGATATAAGGACTCCCAGAGTGATGCAATGAGTGGATATTACACACTTGAAGAGCTGTACGCTAATGTCGAGCAGTATCAGGCAGAAATCTGGAGTCTCGGTCTTGCCCAAACCGATTATGGTAAATCCTATGACAACATTGATGATGTCAGGGGCCTGAAAAAAGCCAGAGGGGATTGCAAACGCATTCAGTTATACCTATGGCTACCTGCTCGCATTGAACATGTCTGGCCAAGGCATCCATGTCGATGGAGATCTCTATGCAAGTGGAGCTTTGGACTATGCATGTGGTAATCATCTCCTGATGAATGAAGCTGAAATGCAGAGTGCTTTCATTGAGTACCAGCAGGAACTCGAGAAAGAGTACGATGCTTGGCTTGCTGAAGTTGCTGTAACCAACCTCGAAGAGGCTGAAGCATTCCTCGAGCAGAACAAGTCCAACGAAGGCGTCATCACCACAGCAAGCGGTTTGCAGTACCAAGTACAGACCCCTGCAGAGGGCAAGAAGCCTTCCTTGACTGATACCGTAGAGGTAAACTATCAGCTGCAGATGGCTGACGGAACTGTCATCGAAAGTTCCTACGACAGAGGAGAGACCGCTCACTTCCCTGTAGATGGCTTGATCGATGGGTTCACCGAAGCACTGCTTACCATGAATACGGGAAGCGTAGTGAGAACCTGGATTCACCCAAGTCTTGGGTATGGAGAAGCAGGAACTGAGGCCATTCTCCCCAATACGTTGCTTATTTTCGATATTGAACTCGTCGGTATCGACAACTAAGAAACACTATCTTGATTGTACCGGGCCATGGATCTAATCCTTGGCCCGTTTCCTTTACTAGGCATTCATCCCCACTTTTGGGTATACTGATTTCATGTCAGAAATCATAAGCAGCCAATTGATTGATACTATCTATGATACTACGGGACCAGATTCGAAGCGGATCACTCTCTGGGGGGGTACAAAACTCTCGGAAAACACGTTGGCAGCAACATTCGCATGCAGCAGGACACCGGTGAGAGAGGCGCTTAAACGATTGGACCAGGACGGATTTGTTGTTACAATTGCTCATAGTGGGACCTATGTAAAAGATCTGACAATGCAGGAATACCAGCATCTGACTGAGGTACGAGCATATCTCGAGGCCCTCGCTATCCGCTCGGCTTGCGAGCAGCACGCTGGGGCAACTGCCTTGGAACATATTCTGGATACCATGGACGGTTTGATAGAAGAAAAAAGGGCCGTTTCAAATACAGAAGTTCAGTGAGCTACACTATCGTTTTCATCTGGAATTGGTATCGCTTGCAGGAAACGACCTTCTCACCCTCACCTACAGCAGATTGAATCTAGGAGAGGCTGCCTTACTGTTCAGCCAAACTTTGAATAAACGTGGACTGAAAAAAGACCCAGGACGAACATAGAAAGCTGGTTGCAGCCATCAAGAATCATGACGCAATAAAAGGCGAGCGTTTCATGCTCGCCCATCTCTGGAGAAAACGTAATCAGTTCAAGATACAGGATCAGGAAGGGTAAAAACCACTTTCTTTACCTTGGTCTGAGTGTTTCGATTCTGCTTATGGCGGAAGCGCTCTCCCTTCCTGAACAATACAAACATGCCAATGGTACACTGAGTCACCACTTCCACCAATGCCTCGCGCTGTAGGCTGAGTATCTCCTCGCCTTCCAGAAGAATCTGTACCTGGTTGTTTTCTGCCTGATCGAGTTCCCCTATAACCGAGCTCTCATACTCCATCACGTGATAGGAAATACCATCAACTGTATAGGTTCCTTCTTCATTGTCGTAGGGAATACTACGATCCATTATGGTTATAATACCCTGCATCGCAGGATGCAGGGCTCGATACCATTCGAGATTGTCCAAAAGATCAACAAGCATCAGATCGCCTTACCTTTATTTTTCTGCCAAAGCTGTTCGTAGTTGATGATTTGACCCACACAACCCTCGATTCCCAGCTTCCCACTGTCAAGACTCAAATCATAGGTACGGCACATGCCCCACTTCCGATCACTGTAGTAGTTGTAGAAGTTTGCTCGCTGCTTGTCTGTTTTCAGACACACATCCTCAGCTTTCTTCTCTTCCACCTCATACACTCGGATTGCGCGCTCTGCCCTACTATCCAAATCAGCATGAATGAAGATATTGATGGTATTCTCCATTTCCCTGAGAATGTAATCAGCACATCGACCCACTATTACACAGGGGCCTTCGGATGCAAGGCGCTTGATCGTCTTGCTCTGTATGAGGAAAAGTTGGTCGTTCAGCGGCATCTCCGTAACACCCAAGGCTCCACTGGCCATAGGATAGTTACCCATTACAAGCGAGTAAAAGATACTGCTGGTTGCTTTCTCATCAGCGTTTGAAAAGAGTGCCTCACTGAGGCCGCTGTCCTGTGCACTGATAGCTATGAGTTCTTTGTCATAGAAGGGAATTCCCAGTTTTTCCGCCAGATTTTTTCCCTACTTGCCGTCCGCCGCTTCCAAACTGTCGTCCAATGGTAAATACGGTATTTGTACTCATATGAGGTCCCTCCACTACCTAGAGTATACCATACCAAGCAGGAGTGTGCAGTGGCCTCCTCATAGGAGAAAGGGAAAAAAGCTACCTTCTAGTGGCAATTACCCGAGTGGGAGCACCATCTGCATCCTTGAAAGAGAGTGGGAGACAGGTAAGTTGTACCACATTAGAAACTATCCTTTCCAGATTTACCAAGTTCTCGATGATCAGGGCGTCTTGGGCAAAGAGTGCATGATGTACGGGAAATGAAAGGTCTCCACTGTTGTCACAGTTCGGGGTATCAAACCCAAATAAACGAATTCCCCTGGCAAGGAGACTGTTTATAGCGGGCACACTCAGTTGGGCGCCTCCTGTAGTACAGAACAGGACGGCATCACAGGAAGGATCAAGATCGGGAATATCCTCTGGACTGATTAGTGCAAGATTCCTGCAATCTATCACATAAGCAGTGGCAAAGAATCTGGAGAGCGGATATTGGTCGAGCGTTTTGCCTGTCTTCAGAAGATGGGAAGGACTGTCCATGTGGGTTCCTGTATGGGAACCAAGAGAGAGCCTAGTCAGATTCCAACCCTCTTTATCAATGGTATGAACTCGCTCCAATATGGTATCGGGGTCCTCAGGATAGCTTGCCTGGCCACTTTCCAAGGATGAGGAAAGGTCATAACGCAACAGATCTGATTTCCGCTTTCGCTCCTGGTAGAGCTGATGGCTGAAAGCTTTCCTGGCTGTCTCATAGAGTTCCCTGCGGAAATCAAGGTCCAGATCTTGAGAATCAAGTAGGCTATTGAGTCGATATACCAAGTCATTAGCAGCCTGGCCAGCCATACGTTGTACGGCCTCCACCTGATGGCGATAGGTAAGGTAGTGCATCGCTTGGTTCCTGCGCTCCTTTACCATGAGCTTGGCTTTTTCCGTGGCTGCCTCCCTACGGGGTAACGGCACCGAAAAATCTTCCAGGGTGAGCACCTCAACCCCTTTCCTCTCAGAAAGGATTGGATTGATATCTCTCACCGGGCTAGGTCAATGAAAAGCTTTGGGCCCGTGGGCTGTCGAGATCAACAGTGTACTCCATTCCCTTGGTAGCGCTGAGCACCACGCTGTATGAAGCAAAATGATCAAAACGCTCCTCATATGAGAGCGCCTGAGCGCCCCTGGGAAGCAATAGATCTGCTTTTTTTTCTAGGTCACGGAAGGTCATGGTTACCTGATATCCCTTTCCAGAGAGTACTTTTGCCACAAGACGAGCCAAGGCACTACTTCCAATAATCATTACCTTCTTATCGGCTCTCCTCTGTTCCAGGAGCGTAAGCACCGCTTCAGCCAATGACTCATCGGGAATCTGCAGGTTCACTTTCGATTGTACTGCTTTCGCTGTGGTGATCGCTTCCCTGAAGAGATACTCCAAACGTGGGGAAGCACAACCATGTATCCGACTTCTTAAGAGACTTGCATGTATCTGGCTGATTATCTGGTCCTCTCCAAAAAGCGGACTGAGCAGTCCACATGCCAGAGAGAAGAGATGGTCTATAGCCTCCTCACCGATAATGTTGTAGGCATGCTCTGCCCATGTCAGCACAGGAAGGGAGAGAGCCCTTAGAAGTGGCTCTTTGATTTCAATCTTTGGATTTTCACACCAGACTTCCACACGGTCACAGGTGGAAAGCATGATTACCGCATCGCTACGGGTTTGCTTACGCAGTTTAATGGTAATAGCACTAAGTTGTTCTTCAGTGAATGAGAATTTCGTGTGAATGGAAGGAGGGAATTGATCAAAACGGATTCCAACTACTGATACGCTTATCATTGCCTACCTCCTAGACGCTCACCATGGAACAGGTACTGTTGTGCAAGGGCTGCGTATGGGGCGAAGAATGTTTCATCTTTTGTGGGATAGTGCCGCTTCATTACCTTATTCATCCAGGTATCGATGGGAAATGCTTCCATATGATGGTATCCAAAAAGCAGAATACACGAGGCGACCTTTTCCCCCCCCACCCCTTTAATACTTTTGAGCAGCTCTTTTGCCGAGAGGTAGTCCATGGAATCGAGGGAGTCAAGAAGATCGGCCTGGGCGATGGCACTGATAAGGTAAGGAGCCTGAAGCCCATACCCAGTGCCCTGAAATCGGCTTCACTGACACGATCTAGCTGACTTGGCCGAGGGAAAGCAAAGGCACCAGGATCAACCTCAGTGCCATAGGTTTTAGAAAGGGTGCGATACATACCCCTTATTCGCTTTATATTGTTGTTCTGGCTCAGTAAAAAAAACTAACCAATACTTCCCATGGATCTTGATTGAGGATATGGATACTACGATACTGCCTGATCAGCGTGGCTAGATGAGGATCAAGTGTACTGAGTTCTGTCTCAGCTGCTTCATAGTCCCATTCCATATCGAAGTAAAGAGAGAGCATAGCGTCTTCTGCTACCAAGGTAGAAAATTCAGATTCCTCGAAAGTAATATGACGCCCCCCAAGCACCGCTTCATAGGTGGAGCCTTCCTTGGTCCAGGCAAAGGTTTGTCCACAGAACAACGTTGCTTCCAGATTAATCAGGGTATCATTCATAGCCGAAACAATATCAAAGCTCTTGGCATCTTGCAAGCAAAGCATCCATCACTTCTGTTAGCCATTTTTTCATCATTGTGCTATACTGCCTTTCATGAATCAAGCAAAGCAGGGTATACGAGCTAGTTTACGTGATGAAATTTTGAACTCTCGTTATCGATTCATGGTTCATGAGAAGGGAGAAATCCTCTCCTATCTTGACTTGGGCCAGATAAAAAAAACAGTAGCCAGTGTCCTATCTTCACTCGAAAATGACTCGTTTTCATTACACTATCCATTCAGCTTTGCCGACCTACACCTTCAAGCCTATCCAGAAATATCAGCAGTCTATAATACCTTGGATTTTGGTATGCAGTGCCAGGTACTGGATTGTGCTGCAGAATATGGGAAGGAAGGGATTTGTCAGGCCTTGGTTGCCGTTGACTACCAAACAGGTCTGGCAACAATCCTGGCATTGGGAAAAACCGAGGAAGAACTACATAAGAGAGCTCTTTCTTATCTCGAGGATCCCTTGGTGAAAACATTGATTGATGAATCATCAGAGAAGGATCTCTTTGATCTTCTCAAGCATATTCGGCATTCTCTTCAGCAAACAGAACCTACCCAAAAGCGATATGCCTGCCACCAGGTTGCATGCAGCGATGAATTTTTCCTCACTCATCTCTTTTCGATTCTACTCGATTCACCATTCTCACTCACATGGGGGTTGGAAAAAGACAGCCTTGGGCGTGCCATTCCTACCTATGTCACTGACGAGAACGTTTAGTTACCGGGATCAAACCATTAAACAGTGCTGTAAATGATCCATTCTGACTCGGTAGGGACAAATTTTGGGAACGGGTATTGCTGAACATCACTGGCGCAAAAAAGACCTTTGCCTGCTCCTCTGGAGCATGCTTGAGTACCTGCTTGGTTACCTCTTCCCCGAGGTGAGGACGATTGGGATACATGCCTACTCCGACAATAACCCACCAAAGCTTACCATTTTGCTTCTGTGCCTTAAGCTGTGGATATCGATCTCTACTTCCACTACGAAATACAACTGTATAGCCCATCTCATGAAGGGCTTCTTCGACGTACGCAACTCCCATGGCATAGAGCGCGTCGTCACTAAGCAGCTTATAGGATGCTGCTGTTCTTGCTGCCTCAATCTGTGGAAACCGGAACAACGCTCTCATACGTAATTATAGCACAATAGGAGAGGTTGCCTAGTCTTCTTCGAACAACCAGGTTGATAAATACCGTTCACCAGAATCAGGAAGCAGGACAACGATGGTCTTGCCCTTCCATGCAGGATCTGAAGCGTACTGGAGAGCGACATACATTGCCGCCCCGCTGGAAATACCAACCAGCAAGCCTTCCTGCTTTGCCAGAGATTTGGCTGTCTTCCCTGCCTTTGCATCCTCTACTGTAACAATCTCATCAATAACAGAGCGATCCAGATTCTTAGGAACAAAGCCTGCACAATACCTTGGATCTTATGAGGCCACCATAGCCTTCGCTTAGAACCGGACTGGTTGATGGTTCCACTGCCACAATCTTCACCTGGGGATTATGTTCCTTGAGGTACTTTCCCACTCCACTGATGGTTCCCCCCCCAGTACCGACACCAGCTACAAACATATCGACATTGTGTGCAGTGTCTTCCCAGATTTCCACACCCGTAGTACGGTAGTGGATAGCTGGATTGTCTGGGTTATCGAACTGGCTTGGAATAAATGCATGAGGGATTTGATTGGCGAGTTCTTCGGCCTTCGCTATGGAGCCTTTCATACCAAGAGCACCTTCGGTAAGGACCAATTCAGCACCCAATGCTGAGAGCAGCTTCCGTCTTTCAACACTCATAGTTTCTGGCATCGTTATAATTAGCTATAGCCTTTTACGGCTGCAACGTAGGCTAGCCCTACTCCGGTGTTGCCGCTGGTGGGTTCTATGATGACGGAATCAGGTGTAAGCAAACCACGGTGTTCAGCCCCCTCTATCATGGACAAGGCTACGCGGTCCTTGACACTTGAAAGCGGATTGAAGCTTTCCAGCTTGGCAAGTATGGTAGCGTCCCCATCATGGAGTCGATGGATCTTGACCAAAGGGGTATTGCCAATTTTCTCTGTAATGTTCTGGTAAATATGTCCGCTCATCAGGTAGCCTCCATTGTCTTAGCTGTATATCCTAGTAATTTTATAGTCTTTATAGTATTTGAAACACAGCGCTCTGTCAAGGCCAACCCTCAGATCATGTATGTGAACCACTCTGCCCGGGTAACTTCAGCCAAGGAAATGTTTTCAAATACCTTTCGCACTTCCTGGTCCAATTTCTGGTAGAAGTGCAACCTGATAACGCGTTCAATTGCAGATTCCTGCCCCTGTGTTGTTTCCTCGAACGTTATATTTCCTTCCAGAAGATCGAGTACATCATAAATGAAAATCTTCTCTGGGCTCTCTTTAAGCTGGTATCCGCCGCCAGCTCCCTTGATAGAGATTAAGAATCCACCACGGGTAAGCAGAAGTGCTACTTGCTGCAAGTATTTCTCGCTGAGTTCCTGTCGATGTGCTACATGCGAGAGAGCAACAGGACCTTCATTCTGGTGTTCAGCCAAGTCTACGAGTAATCTCAGGCCATAACGACCACGTGTGGAAATTTTCATATTCCTCCCCCCCCACTTCATGTTCAACCAAGTGCGAGGCAAGGTCCTCTATAAAAACCTGCTTTGAATAATCCACTACGGCATTTTGCAGCAAAGACCAAATCTGGTGAGTCTTGCAGGCTTCTGTTCGATTACAATCTTTGCAAGGAACCGGATGAAAATCACCTTCACTGGCATTAAGTACATCGTGGCAAGTAATACCGCTACGGGCAATACGATATCCACCTTGTACACCTCGTTCTGCAACCACGAGTTTTGCACGTCTAAGAGGAATCATCAATTGTTCCAAATACCCACTGCTGATACCAGTCGCTTCACTGATTGAGCGTATACTACAATTCTCCTTGCAGGTGGCCAGATAGACCATGGTCTGCAACGAGTACCTACCTTTTGTCGATAATTTCATATCTAGAAGGTATCAGTAGGCAATCGCGACGTCAAGCATCTGAGAGGCTCTAAAAATTGTATACAAACAGTTCACCAATCACCCCTTTCATGATACAATAGCTCCCATAATCATTAGATAGATGGTATACAACAATACTTTGCAGGAGCAATGCAATTCAAGGATTTCCATATGAATTTA
>JDSF01000516.1_pt1 | contig 11660 bp, 8 predicted proteins | sample 199441 | NCBI WGS metagenome assembly JDSF01 (sample SAMN02592751, study PRJNA231836) | bioreactor metagenome | isolation source: continuous culture bioreactor denitrification-DNRA | place: Germany: Bremen
CCACTCTAACAGCCTCTCCTACTTTTGCTGCATTAAGAATTTTCTCAATAAAACGTTTACCACTGCCAAACAACCAAGCCGTCCTAACGATAAAGACCCTATGACAATACTGACTAGCCATCATTTCACCCTCATATTTAGACTTACCATAAACTGTTATCGGCGAAGGTTTATCCGTTTCTACATAAGGCCTTCTGATACCATTCTCTACAATACCCTCACCGTCAAATACGTAGTCTGTTGATATTTGAACCAATTTAGAACCAGCACTTTCACATGCGATAGCCAAATTCATAGGACCATCACCATTAACAGAATAAGCCAAATCAACATTAGCCTCCAAGGCATCTACATTGGTCTTAGCAGCACAGTTAATCACCACGTCAGGGGTCGTTTCTTTAAAGACTTTTTTGATATCTGTAACAGAAGTAACGTCCAAATCTTTCTTACCCATAAACAACAACACGTCATTTTCTTTCCGACCTTCGTCGTTCCATTGTTTATTCCAGTATGAATTTATACCTTGGCCTAGTTGACCATCTGCACCCGTAACCAGTATCTTCATAATATACTCCTAGATCCCTATCCACACTAATACACTTTGAATTCACTACCATCTTATAACCTTAAGTTCTATGAACCTTTTATATAATCAATTACTTTTTGCCTATATTGATACAACACCGTCGCATCATCCAAACTAACATCATCCACTGTTATTATTTCATCCATTCCAATATCCCTTGTAATGATTGCACCTTCTGCCAACGATACTGGTAACACATCATAAGGTTCATAGACTTCATATCGATCGACCTGACCATAGAAGTCAAAACCACCAATCATGTCCAAAGTATCCCCCCTTCTTCAAAGGTCTTTTTTGCAAAAGTGGCAACATCAACTACAGGCTCATATGACAAAGGTTCAATTGTGGAAGCTTTGTTAAGACACATGTCAGCCGCTCCTACAAGAACTTCAACTGAACATAAATGGTATGGCCGCCAGAACAAATAATAAGGTCCATCACCCATTTTGTAATAAGCCATATCGGATATCACTTGTGGATGATCAGTTTTGGCAACAACAAATATACCTCCCGAAGGTTGAACCCCCGGCACGATATCCACAATACGCTCATGAGACAAGATGCCACCTTCTGAAGATGGTCTAAGCTGGTTGACAATGTCTTCCATCTCCATCTTCTTGCCATGCATACCTCTAACATCAGGCACATGACCTGTGGCATTACATACAAGTCCCATTTCAATATTCATTTTTTGTTCCGTCTGCAAAAGACGCAATTTTGTAAGGGTTCTGTTTGTAGGCATCCGACCAAGGTTTAACGGATTCTGGATTGGCGTGAACATCAGTGAAGTTCTTGAACTTTCCAACTGCCGTAATGTCTAGACCTACAATCGATACATAATCATAGAGTTGTTTGATAACGCCTGGTTCATCGCCATCTTGGCCAGAATAAACCACACCTTTTTCATCTGCTAATTTTTTCAGTTGGGTTCCAATGCAAATATCCATCTCCGGATTGGTGACAATGTGTTTGCCAGCCATAATAGAGTTGTAGGCAACATCCGCACCAAATCTTGGCGCCCCTGTTGTATCAACAACGATATCTGCATTGCTTAGATAGACCCTGTTGATGTCATCAACAAGTGCTATAACACCTTTATCTTCAGCATCTCGAAGATCTGCACTAGATTTGCATACTTTGTAATTAGGCTTACCCTTCATCTGACCGACGATTGGAATAAGCTTGTTCACGTCTCTACCATATATAATTGAGACCTTGATGCCTTTCATGTAAGAAGATTGTATAATCATGCCGCGCCCAATAAAACCTGTTCCAACAGCTGCAACACGAATGCTTCGTCCTTCCTTTTCAAGTCGACTAAGTTCTTTATATATAGCATTGTACATAGCTAGTGCCTCCTCACTTTTTAGTGAGATGAATCAATCGCCTAAGACCAAATATACCAGACTTGGAGACTTTGGGTCTCTCAAGTGGTATGTTGTTTATAATGCGTTTCGGATTATCTGTAAATAAGGTGTCTGCACACGCTCTCCCAAACCGACTCTCCACCACGTCATACGCAGCTTTCATTATAGGTGGTCTCTTGTCTATATTATGACCATCTGAGGCAATAATATGGACAAATCCTTCTTCAATCCATCTCAATGCTCGTTTACGCGTTTTTGCTTCTGCCACATAACGTGACGTCAGCTGGCCGTAAAAGCCTTTATCTATTAAGTTACCAAGTTTCTGTTCGTTTTTTCTAAAAATATGATAACGCTCTATATGAGCTATAATCACCTTGTAGCCTTCTACCTGCAAATCAAACAACATAGCTTCATGGAAAGGATAGTAGTGATGGAAGGGTAACTCCATAAGCACATAGTCACTATCACCCATAGTTCTTGCTGCGCCAGTCTCTAAACCTTCAACAGATTCTTCATTGACATGAATCTCATTACCAAGATGAATATTAAAATCAAGACCTTCTTTTTCTATGGCTTGTTTTAAGACTTCAAACTGGGCGTCAATCTCTTCGCTGACAAATACAGGTACATTATGGTGAGGTGTGAGAACCATCTCATCCACCCCTTGGGCCATTGCATCTTTCACCATTGCCATGGCCACAGTCAAATCTTTGGCACCATCGTCTACACCTGGCACCATATGAATATGTGTGTCAATCATTATCTTTCTCCTATATGTTTCCCATCTCTATTGTAGTAACGATAACATTCTATGTATGTATTACCTCTAACACCGAATAAGTATTATGATAATTGTTATCATTTAATTCTACTTATTACCATTATAGAGTTTAATACGTTACAATGTCAATGATATAATTGAATATAATTCTCAATTAGTCCATATTGTTCTTTAGCAATTATTACAAATAAGAAAGATGCTACGCATCTCTATGGGCTTCGCCCATTTTCGGTCGTTTTGTAGAAAATTTACCAAAGCACTAATGAAAACGTTACAATTTCATTAATTGAATTCAGAGAAATTAACTACAAAATAAAAAAATAAACAAAAAGAGAGCGGACCTATATCCGCTCTCTTAATCATTATATCATAGCTTGAATCATCTGGCATGAATAATTGTCTTTACTCACTAAGTCTTTCGACCTGTACTTCAATGACAACATCATCATTTTGAGCCATCCTGGACCCACTTGTTGGACTAGTTACACCTGCTACTGCAATCATACACATAAACAGTAAAACAATTACAACAATTAAGGGTTGCATCACTTTATATTTGAATTCATTTTTTGACATTAACCCATTCATAGTTTCACCTCATACTATTATTTACGAACTCCCCGTTCGTCTATAAGTATTTTATCAAAATGACTCCTAATGTCAATGGCTTTTAAGTGTCTTTTTGAATAATTTATAGTCTTTTTCGAAGCTTTGTTCCAAATGCTACACACGCTGTTCCAATTGCACCAATTACGAAGATTGGCAGCCCACCTGTTTGAGGTAGTGCTTCGTCTTCAATAACTGCTGGCGCAGACTCTGGAACCACTTCATCAAGTACCACTTCTTCTGGAGCTTCTTCTAGTTCTGGCTCTACTTCAACAATAATCTCTGCAAAATTAGCCGTTAATGTTGCATCTTCTGTCACTACTGCCAACAAATCATTTGATAGGATATCTGTATCTCCAATCCAACCTATAAACTCGTAACCTTCTTCAGCCACAAGAGTCATATTTATTCTAGTACCACGCTCGTATAATCTGGTATGCTCATGTCCCTGCACAGTACCTCCATCAGTTGAATTAATGGTTAGACTGTACTTTGTAACTGAAGGTTTGTTTGGAGATGGTGTATCTACCTGAGGCTCTTCTTTTTCTCCTTCTGTTTCCCCTCCTGTCTCTTCCACAGCTTCAGTGACAAAAGTTGCTAGTAATGTCAGCCTTTGGAAGTTGTACGGCATTGAATCAACTCTTGATTCACCATCAACGTATACATCGATATCACCATCAACCCACAATTGACTAGACATTATGGACTCTGCCATTGGGTAATACTCTATTTCAGATACCATAGATCCTTGATCAACTGCAACGACCCATCCATCAAAATCATAGCCTTCTGCTTCTTCATAAGACAAAGGCATCGCTGTATTCGTTACAACTTCTACATAACCTTCTACAGGCATAAGTGGTTCAGTAATCGTCCCTTGGCCTATATGGTCTGGATGAATACCAACTGTGATTTCATATGTATAAGGAACAAATTCAAAGATATACTCTGTGCCTCTAAGCTCTTTATTGGAATTAACAACAGGGTAGTTAATAAAATCTCTTCCTCTGAGATGGTGTGTGCCTTCAAGTTCATAGGCAACTTTTGGTCTTACTGGATTAGTTTGACCAGAACCATCACTCTTACTAACCTTTAAGTCGTCACCTTCACCCACAACTACAGGCCTATAGATCCTCACAAAGTAACCATCATTAGGTCTAATATAAAGGGTGTCTGTTTCATCACCAGGTGAAGGATTAACCATAATCTCACCATTTATTTCAATCATTTTCACATCATCATTATCCATAACATGAATTCTCTCAACCACTGAACCCGTTCCAAGATAGTCATTGAGTGGTCCATCTATTCTCATTTCATCTGTTGTATAGACAAGTCCATTTGTCGACGCTGCATACTCAAACCAATCTTCATAGGTATCTTCAAATATTGCCTTAAGTTGGTAGTAATGACCTTCTTCATTATTTATCTCGGTTAGTTCTAATTCAAGTTCGCTGTTCTCTATTAAGGCGCTCTCAATTTCCCAACCTTTGAATTCATAACGGCTATTAATACCCGTCATTCCTTCAAGCATTAAGCCTTCATCCGTCAATTCCACATAAGTGGATGTATCTTGTGTTATATACCCACTTGCGAGGCTAGCATCCACTCCGTCACCAGCACCTAATTCTAACGCTTCCTCCATTAGGCCTTCCCATTCTGGGCTACTAATCTCTATATCAATCTCAAGTTTGGCAAGGGCTATGGTTTCGTATTCCTTGTAGTGTTCAATAACGTTATCTACCATAAAGCCATTACTTGGGTATATTCTAAACTGATTAATTTCATCATTTGATAAACCATTTGCCTCAGTTAACACAATAGCAGCAGCATGATTAACAACAGCCGGATAACGTCCAATTAATGTACCACCACCATTTTCCATCTTGTAAACAACATACTCCGTGATGGTGACTGTTTCATCATTTTCTTTTTCCTCACTAACATACAAGGTTGCTTCATCCCGAGCATCTTCAAAAGATGAGAATTCAATTGCCACATTATTAATGGACTCAATTGACACATCCACACTTCTTTGACCCATTTCCTTTTCACCAATATAAGCTGTTACTGTTACTGTATAATCTCTAATGGCCATGCTTGTATCTAGATTGGCCATTGCCCTTTCACCTTTTGCCACAGAATCCACTCTTGCGTCATCAACAACCGCAGAAAAAGGATTATCTGACATTTCTATTACATAATCAACACTAGCACCATCCATCACGTTGCTAAGGTATGTCGATATATCCATTTTTGTTGTCTCATAATTGATTGCCGCATCAATCATGACTTGGTGGACTATATTTAGTGTATCAACACCTTCACCAACACATATATCAAGTGTCCCCTCGATATCTGGCACAGTCATATATGCTTCAACTTCAACTTTATAGGATGAAGCCCCTTCCACTTTATCAAAAAGCATATATGTTTCAATACTTTTGGCATTGTCATACTCAACGTCTAATCCATCTAAGAATAGTCGATAGATGTAAAAGACATCATCACTTGAAAAACCGTCGGATTCTTCACTATAAGCCTCTGTTCTTGCCGTTATATAACTTCCATCTGTATTCTCAATTTCTACATCTAGTGTGACCTTTTCATCATCTGCACTAGCCGTTATACTCATCATCGACATCATCATCGCAATAACAAGCACCATACTCCACATTTTTCTCATTTGTTGTTCTCCTCCTAAAATCATTTTCACCCTTTATAATTGTCTCTGAAAGCAATTATAGGTCTAGTTCCCTATCCTTACAACAGCTTTTGGCTTTGTCGTGACCAGACGCATCGGCATATAAAGAAGGTAGTGACTGTGGTCATTTTATCATTGACCACAGTCACTACCAACTATTACTAACGCTACTATATACTTAAAAAAATTAAGCTAATTCTTCATTTCATCTCTCACTTCAACAAAGGCTCTTACTGCTCTATTGATGTCCTCTTTCATATGGCAGCCGATATCTGAACTCTAATTCTTGCTTGTCCCTTTGGTACCACAGGATAGTAGAATCCAACCACATAGATTCCCTTAGCCAGGAGTTTGTCGGCCATCGTCTTAGCCATTACAGCATCATACAACATAATAGGCACAATAGGATGGATTCCCTCCACTATATCAAAACCATTTTGCATCATCTGGTCCCTGAAGTATTTGGTGTTGCTTTCTAGTGTGTCTCTGTAACTAGTGGTTAATGACAGACGTTCAATAATCTGTAGTGTGGTATATGCCATCACAGGTGCAAGAGTATTTGAAAATAGGTATGGCCTAGAACGTTGTCTAAGCATCGCAATAATCTCTTTTCGACCAGAAGTAAACCCTCCACTAGCACCACCAAGGGCCTTACCAAAGGTTCCTGTTATAATATCAACCTCGTCCATAACACCACAGTGCTCCGGTGTTCCTCTTCCATTTCGACCGATAAAGCCTGTCGCGTGTGAATCATCAACCATTACAAGTGCATTGTATTTTTTTTGCCAAGTCACAGATGCCTCTAAGGTTTGCAATAATACCATCCATAGAAAAGACACCGTCTGTTGCAATGAGCTTAATACGAGCACCGTCTTTGTCTGCTTCAATCATCTGAGTCTCAAGATCATCCATATCATTATTCTGATAACGATATCGCTTTGCCTTACACAAACGAACACCGTCAATAATACTGGCATGGTTAAGGGCATCACTGATAATGGCATCTTCTGGCCCTAGTATGGTCTCAAATAAGCCTCCGTTGGCATCATAACAAGATGAGTACAAGATAGTGTCTTCTGTCCCTAGAAAGCTCGATAATGATGCCTCAAGTTCTTTATGAACTTCTAGCGTCCCAACAATAAAACGTACGGATGACATTCCATAGCCCCATCTATCAAAACTATCTTTGGCATCTCTAATAACCCCATCATCAGAAGCCAATCCAAGATAATTGTTGGCACAAAAGTTCAGGACGCCTTCGACTGTATTTGTATCAACAATAGGACCTTGTTTAGATGTAACCACACGTTCCTCTTTCCATAAGCCTGCAGTTTTAATCTCATCTAACTTGTCTATATAGATATCTCTTATATTTTCTTTCATTATTCTTCCTCCCAACTAAGAACAACCTTACCCGCTTGACCCTCTTGCATGACTTTGAAGCCTTTTTTCAAAGTCTGTATAGTAGAATCTATGGGTAATGACTGGACTTATATCAAGTCCTGATTGAATCATCGATGTCATCTTATACCAGGTCTCATACATTTCTCTTCCATAGATACCTTTGATGGTCAGACCATTAAAGACCACTTTATTCCAGTTAACGGTTGTGTCAGCACCTTGTATACCAAGCATGGCAATCTTGCCACCATGTTCCATCACATCTAGCATACCATTGAAAGCCGAAGCATTGCCTGACATCTCAAGTCCAACATCAAAACCTTCACGCATACCAAGTTTCTTCATAGCGCCTTTTAAGGTTTGACCTCGAACATCAACAGTCATCGTTGCACCCATCTTGTCAGCCAGAGCTAACCGATACGCATTGACATCTGTGACAACCACATGTCTAGCACCTGCCTGTTTGGCTACTTTAGTAGCCATAATACCGATAGGTCCAGCACCTGTAATAAGGACATCTTCGCCAACCAAGTCAAATGACAATGCTGTATGGACAGCGTTGGCCAAGGGGGTCAAAACAACTAAGGACATCTTCTGATATTGATGGGTCAGCAAGCCATACATTTGTAGCAGGTATTACCAGATACTCAGCAAAAGCACCTGAACGGTTAACACCAACACTGCTTGTATTAATACATAAATGCCGTCTCCCTGCTAGGCAGTTACGGCAATGGCCACATACTATATGTCCTTCTCCAGAGACTATGTCTCCTATCTTGTAGCCTTTGATATTGTCTCCAACTTCAACTATATGCCCAACAAACTCATGGCCTATAACCATAGGAACAGGAATAGTTTCACTTGACCATTTATCCCAATTATAGATGTGTAAGTCGGTTCCACAAATAGACGTTTTATGAATCTTTATTTTAACTTCATTGATACCCGTTACAGGTTCTTCTACATCTTCTAACCAAAGTCCTTCTTTCTTATATCTTTTGACCAATGCTTTCATAGCACACCTCTTGTCCAATGTATTAAGATAGACACATTTACGCAGATTACTGTATCTCTCTCACTTACATTATAGCAAGTCGTGTGCGTATGTCAAATACACACAGAGACAACTGTCCTTGTGTTGAGGACAAACAAAGAGGGAAAACCATTATGGTTTTCCCTCTTTGTTTGTTTTATGATTTAATCTATTTTATCTTCTTACTATTTTCTTTTTCTAAATCTAGTTCCAACTGCAACGCAAGCCGTTCCTGCCATTGCAAAGAATGCAAATGGTAATCCACTTGTTTGTGGTAATTCCTCATCTTCAATCACTGCTGGTGCAGATTCTGGTACAACTTCATCCTCAAGAATTTCTTCTGGTTCCTCAACGATTTCTTCAAAGTTGGCAACAATAGCTGCGTCTTTTGAAACAATGGCCAGTAGGTCATTTGATAAGATATCCGTATCGCCTGTCCAACCAGTGAACTCATAGCCCTCTTCTGCTTCAATGACCATATTTACTCTTGTACCACTACTATAAGTTCTTGTACCTTCATGTCTTGGTACAGAACCACCAGCGGTTGAGCTGATTGTCAACTCATAATAAGTTGGTGTTGGTTTAGGTGGTGTAGGGTCACTTTTCTCTTTGAACTTAGCATACAAAGTAATCTCCATGTTGTCATCATACAACAAGTTAGAAGCCTGTTCAACTACGCTAACTTCTCCATCAACAAGGAATGTATCTGTAGCACTAAGTGATGATGTCATATTATAGATTGTATCCTCTTGTGATACCACCCATCCATCAAATTCATTGTTGCCGCTAGGACTGGCTTCAACACTTAACTCAGTACCATAAGTATAAGTACCACTTGCTGTTGATGGTTCTGCAATTTCACCCATTGCTTCTTGCCCCGGCATAACCTCAACATTCACTTTATATTGAATCTGTTCAAAGTCTACAACATATCTTGTTTGTGATGCGCCATAGTTTTGTTCAAGTTCAATCATAACACCATCTGTATCTCTTACATGCTCCTTAAGAACATAGAATGTACTAGGTCCAGTATATGTTCTACTTGAAACAGCTAAAAACTGACTTAAGTCCATCTCATATACATTTGCATATGATCCAAGATTTGGAATGACTTTTATGCTTACCCCTTCAGGACCTTCTGAGTCTCCATTAAGTTCAAAACCTCTTCCGCCTTCTGATATAGGGATTACTTTCTCAATACCATTGATCGTCTCATCAGCAACAATGCTCGTACCACGATCTTCTACTGGAATTGTCGTTATGGATCTAGCCGTTGTCAAAACATCATGGTTGCCAAAATCAACATCACCATGAGTCGTATTATAACCTACAAAGTAACCATCATAATACTCTCGGTAGTAATTTGCTCTGATATGAATACCATTGGTAGCATCAATAGCTAACAAGCTGACTGTAAAACTATCATCAGGTGCTGTACCAACGTAACTATTATTTATGTATATACTGCTAAGCCTAAGTTCTCCACTATCATGACTCATTCCAAGTAAATTATCTCTATTCGAACGTTCTAACAAATTCTTATTTACTTCTACATAAGTCTTATAAGTCTCTGAAATAAGGCTAGTGTTTAGTGGCGCACCTTCTCTATCCGTTAAGTTGATTCCAACGCTTGTATCAATTGGCAAAGGAACATTGTTGATGCCCTCTTGATTAACCGTTACAGTTAATACTGAAACACAGACTGTATTGGAAGTTGCCACTTCTGGTGGTAATGCTTCTGGTTGCTGAATATCGATATAAACCGCTGGTGGTGTTGTAACAATCGGTGGATCAATCGGTGGTCCTTGAACAACTTTGGTAATCTCAACATGATAATCGTTGAGTTGAAGTGGTAATAAAGTCGGACCTTCTCCAATATTCATTGTAATAGTGTTTGAATTAACTGGCATTGGTGGCGTAATGGCAATACCATTATGATACCAAATTGCAGTCATGCCTTCATAGACATCAATACCAATTATCTCTGCACTAAGGTCAATATAATCAACCCCTGCACCAACAAATGATAGGTTAACTGACCAATCAAGCTCTTCAGGGCCATCAGGTTGTGCTGATGCTGTGATACCAAACATAGACACCATCATCAATACTACTAGTAACATGCTTAATAACTTCTTCATACTTTTTACCTCCATATAAACTCTCAGTTGACAAACATCCATCAGAAGGCAATAAAAAAAGACTGCCATCTGAGCAGTCAAACCATCTTAGTTATTAGAGTTCTCTATCTATCTCTTTATAACCGTAGACTTTGTACTTTGCGTCCTTGCCTTTCGACAAGTTTGCCTAAATATATTATAGGTCTTAAGCACTGGTCTTTCAACAACTTTCATACAATTAGTGACTTTCGACTAGATTTTATGAACAAGTCATGACTATAGTCACTCTAATCTGTGAATAACTAAGACCTAAAGACTATTAAAACACAAGTCACCACATAAATAGAGCCAATCCACAGAAGTGGATTGGCTCTCATAGCGCTTACTAATATCAGTCTGTAAATGGATTCTCGGAACCTTCTTCTCCAAATGCACCTGTTGTAATCTCGAAGTAAGTTGTTGCAGCTTCAATATCACCATAAGCCCAGTGGCTTGGAGGTGCATCATTAAATGAATGTAATGGGTTCACATACTCTGGACGGTTGATTAAGTTGTTAACTGTATAAACGACTTGCTCACGAACCAAATCTTCGTTTGGCTTAAATGAGTTATCCTCATAACCTGTGATGAGTCCAAAGTTATAAATCTTGTTGATAGACTCTTTTGCCCAGTGACCATCAATATCATTCAAAACAGTTTCTGATGGGTCAGCTTCAAATTCCACGAATGACCAGTATCTTGAGATAATTGCAGCAATCTCAGCTCTTGTCATTGCTTGATCTGGCTTGAACGTTCCATCTTTATAACCATTAATTAGGCCAATTTCTTTGATAGCGTTGATGTTCTTATAACCCCAGTGTGATTCTGGCATGTCACTAAAACCTGCTGCTGGTGCAGCATCAACATCTAACTTAAGAATTCTAGCAAAGATTGTTGCCATTTCAATTCTTGATATAGCACGTAGCGGTCTGAAGCTAATATCTGGATACCCTTTGATATATGGCTCATAGAACTCTACAGTTCCAAGAGGAATCTCTGGGTCCTCGATTACAGTGGTACCAC
>JDSF01000518.1_pt1 | contig 11574 bp, 15 predicted proteins | sample 199441 | NCBI WGS metagenome assembly JDSF01 (sample SAMN02592751, study PRJNA231836) | bioreactor metagenome | isolation source: continuous culture bioreactor denitrification-DNRA | place: Germany: Bremen
TAGTTGGTGGCGAAACTGCTGAAATGCCAGGTATGTACAAAGAGGGTGATTTTGATTTAGCTGGTTTCTGTGTTGGAATTGCTGAAAAAGATGAGTTAAATAGAATTGAAAGAATTGCTCCTGGTGATACTTTAATTGCATTACCATCTTCAGGTATTCACTCAAATGGTTTCTCATTAGTTAGAAAACTTCTTTTAGAAAAATTAGGTATGTCTTTAGATGATGACTTCCAAGGGAAGCCTTTAAAAGATGTATTATTAGAGCCAACTAGAATTTATGTAAAAGAGTTCAAAGCAAACAAAGAAAATATCAATGCTTTAGCACACATTACTGGTGGTGGAATTACAGAAAACTTACCAAGAGTTTTACCTGATAATTTAAAAGCAGTTGTAAAAAGAGATTCAATCAAAGTATTGCCAATCTTTGAATTTATGTCAGAGTATGTAGAACTAGAAGAGATGTACAGAACATTTAACATGGGTGTTGGTATGGTTCTTGTAGTTAATCCAGCAAATGTGGATGCTGTATTAGCAAATACTGATGGATATGTTATTGGTGAAATTGCTGAGGGTGAAAAAGGTGTAGAGTTTATCTAATCTTTTTTCTCTTATATTAAAAGGCAAGTTCAAAAGAACTTGCCTTTTTTTATGCCTTTTTCATCTCAATAAATAAAAAATGTGAATTATCTATAGCTTTGACATTTAAACTTTCTTCATCTACTATTTCCATCGCATCGCCACTATTAAGCTTTATTCCATTTATTGCTGAGGTTCCAGATATTTGTACAAAGTAGACTTGTCTATTTTCTTCTATTTTATAATCTAAACTTCTATTTTCATCTAATAAACTTACATAAAAATTCACATCTTGATGTATTTTAATTTGAGCATTCCCTTTTTGTGAAGAGACGATGTTTAGGAGTTTGTTCTCTTTTTGCTCTTTTATAAATCTATGTGAACCATAGAGTCTTTTAAGTCCAGTTTTTGGCGGGATAATCCAGATTTGTAATAATCTTAAATCTTTTGATTCATGTATATTATATTCACTATGAAAGATTCCATCACCAGCACTTAAATATTGAACTTCTCCAGCTTTTAAAGTCTCTTCATTTCCCATAGAGTCTTTATGTGTGATTTCACCATCAACAATATAAGAGATGATTTCCATGTTTTCATGGGGATGCATATCAAAACCACTTTTAGGGTGGAGAATATCATCGTTTAAAACTCTTAGAACTCCAAAGTTAATATTATCTGGGTTTCTATACTCTGCAAAAGAGAAATGAAAACGGCTTTCTAACCATCCTAAATTGGATCTTCCCATATTTTCTTTATGTAATTTTTTTAACATTGTTTATTCCTTTTTTTAATCATGCCTTTGGCATATCAAAAGCAAAACATTCCATAGATATATTTGTATATGTAATTTCATGGTTAAAAGATATTGCTTTTTTATCTATTGCACTACCATAACTTATAAATAGAGGTAAAAAGTGTTCAGAGCTAGGATGATTTTGATAAAAAATATCTAAATTTTGAATACTTAATAACTTTTGTTTATCATCTTTTTCTAAAGCTTTTATTACTAAATCATTAAAATCTTTTGCATATTTTTTATTTCTCCAAATAGGTTCATATCTGATAAATTATGAGTGATTCCACCGCTACATATAATAAGAGCATCTTTTTTAAATATTTGTAATTTTTCTCCTAAATCAATTAATTGTTCAATTGAATAACTTAGAGGAATTGATAACTGTATTACTGGAATATGAAGCTCTTTATACATCATTGATAATGTAGTCCAAACACCATGGTCATAAGTATTTCTATTTGTATCAACTTCTATGTTAATATCTTGTTTTCTAAGTTCTTCTAGTATGTTTAAAGAGATTTCTTTGTTACTATTAATTTCATATTTAAAATTATATAATTCATCTTCAAATCCATAAAATCATACATTAATCCTTTTGCCTCATAATTGATGATTTTTAAATCTTTTGTAGTCCAATGGGCTGAAATTACAATAATGTATTTTGGTTTTTCTAAACTATCTGAAAATGTTTTTATATTTTTCTTTGTAAATGAATCTCCTAAAATTATATTAGGAGCTCCATGGGAAATAAATAGACTAGGGTTCATCATATATCCTTATTTTGCTACTTGTATAAATTGCTCTAAAATCCTTTTAGAACTATCAATTCTTAGGGGACTTTGATATGTTGTAATTATCTCTCTTGGCATTACAAGTGAACCTAGTTTTGTAAACTGGTTTCTCATTGCGTTACTTACATCACTTCCACCACTACCTGAGTGTGTGGCTAATTGGATTGGTTTTAGTGTAAATACATCTCTAAAATCATCTCCAACTCTAGAAATCCAGGCTACTGTATTTACTAAAACAGGAGGCAAAGAGAAGTTATATTCAGGAGAAATGAACACATATGCAGAGGCATTTTTCATATCTTCAATTAAGGATTCAATTTTTTTAGGAATACCATCTTTCTCCTCTTTAAAACTATCGTACATAGGAAGGTTTAAATCAACTAAATTTATTATTTGACTCTCTTTTCTTAACTCTTTTAATTGTGTTTGAAGAGTATTTGCTAACTTCATATTTTCATTTAAACTTGCTACAAATATTAAATACATTTTTTATCCTTTTGTTAGTAGTACTAACTAGTACTATTTATTTAAATTTTTTAGTTTGCTTTATAGACTTTATTTAAAAGGTCATATAAAGTATCTAACTCATTATCACTTAATACTTCAAGTGATTTATGTAAATTTTTAGCGTGATTTGGAAATACTTTTTCAATCACTTCAACTCCTTTTTCTGTAATAGTTAAGATTGAAGCTCTACTATCATCTGGATCTTTAATAGCTGTAATCCATCCATCTCTTTTTAGATTTTTTACTACAACTGTAATATTTCCAGGTGTACTCATAGTAAGTTTAGTAATTGAACCGATATTTAAGTCACCTCTGTGATAAAGTACCTCAAGTACTTTAAACTGATTAAATGTTAAGTCAAATTCATTTAAATAGTTAACCATGTTATTATGGAATTTAGTTCTAATTCTATCTATTCTAACAACTGTTTTCATAGATTTGTCTGTTCTTTTTCCATAACTTTTAAGTGATTTTGTATTCATGATCTTAACTCCTTGTTGAAATTATAGTACTAATTAGTAATAAATGTCAATAAGAAAAGAGTTTTTTATAGTACTAGCTAGTAGTAAATTGCTTTAAAAAACCTACTCTGTAGGCTCTAGCTAAATTTTGAAATTTATTAAGCTCTTTTTGCTGAAGACATAAAAACAGCTGCTAAGATTAAAAAAGCGCCTGTTATTCTATTTTGAATTTTCATTGCTTTTACATCTTTTATAAGGAATTTTAATTTAGATGCCATAGAAGAATAACCTGTCATTACAAAAATATCAACAGCACATAAAGTAGTAGCTATTATTGCAAACTGAAGCCATAAAGACTCATTTGGATTTAAAAACTGAGGAATAAAAGCTACAAGAAATACAGTTGCTTTTGGATTTGTAAGATTTATAAAAGTTGCCGTCAAAAAAGCTTTTTTTGCATCATATGATTTTATTTGTTCACTCTCTTCAACTAACTCTACTTTTTCAAATATTTTACTAAGACCTAAGTAGACTAAGTATGCCACTCCAATCCATTTTACAATATTAAAAATAAGTACAGATTTTGCAATAATTGCTCCAAGACCGATAACTACAATAAAAGTTTGTGCTAATAGTCCTGCTTGTAAACCAAAAATTGCAGAGTATGATTTTTTTAATCCATATTTAATACCATAGTTCATAGAAACTACAGCTCCAGCACCTGGAGAAACTGATATTGCAACAGAGGCTAAAAAAAAGTGTTAGCCATACTTCAAATTCCATAAAAATCCTTCACTTTTTAAAAATAGATAATATCATAAGTTCTAAATAAAACCACTTAACCTCTTCGTAATAAACTTTTAGATAAAATATCCCGTTTTACTAAAAGCTTGTAAAGGAAATTTATATGTTATTAACTCCAGGTCCTACTCCTGTACCAGAATTTGTAAGAAAGGCAATGGCTGATGTTACTATACATCATAGAACACCAGAGTTCGAAGCTATTTTTAAAAATACTAGAGAATTATTATTAGAACTATTTGACATGCCCGAAGCAGTTATGTTAGCTTCGAGTGGAACAGGTGCTATGGAAGCATGTGTTACAAACTTAACTCATAAGAAAGCACTTACAGTAAACTCAGGTAAGTTTGGTGAGAGATTTGGAAAAATTTGTGATGCTTTTGGGATTGAAAAAACTGAAATCAAAAATGAGTGGAATACCCCAGTATCTGTTGATGATGTAGTTGAAGCTATTAAGGCTGATTCAAATATTGATGCAATTTTTATGCAAATTTGTGAAAGTGCTGGTGGATTAAGACATCCAGTTGAAGAAGTAGCTGCGCAAGTAAAAGCTATTAATCCTGATATCATGGTTGTTGCAGATGGAATTACCGCAATTGGTGTTGAAAAAATTGATACAACAAATATTGATGCAGTAATTACTGGAAGTCAAAAAGCTTTAATGCTTCCTCCAGGTTTATCAATGATTGGTTTATCAAACAAAGCAGTTGAAAAAATTAACTCAAGACCAACAGGGTATTACTTAAATCTTGCAGCAGAGATTAAAAAACAACAACAAAATACAACAGCATATACGGCAGCTACAACATTAATCATTGGATTAGGTGCTATTTTATCTAACATAAAAGAAAATGGTGGGTTTGATGCACTTTATGCTAAAACAGCTTTAAGAGCAAAAGCAACGAGAGAAGCTTTAGTTGCTATAGGGTGTGAAGTATATCCATCAACTCCTGCAAATGCAATGACAACAATTTATACGCAAAATGCACCAGCTATTAGAAAGATTTTAAAAACTAAATATAATGTAAATATAGCAGGTGGTCAAGATCATATTAAAACTCTGATTTTCAGAATTAATCATATGGGATTAGTTGAAGATTATGAAGCTTCATGGGTAATCAACGCAGTTGAACTAGCAATGGATGAGTTAGGTCTTAGAACATTTGATGGAACAGCAAATAAAATATTCGCAAGCGCGATGTTTAAAGGGAACTAATTAATTATGGTTTTTGAACACGAAATTCCAAAAGGAAGTAGATTATACTTTGGAAAAGTAGCTAAAGCTAAAAGAGCTTTAGAAAACAGAGTATGTGAGATTTTAGATGAGAATGGTTTTGAAGAGATTGTTACTCCAAATTTTTCTTATTCTCAACATCAATCAATTGCAAATGACAAAAAACTTATCAAGTTTTCTGATGAGCAAAATGAGCAAGTATCTTTAAGAGCTGATTCAACACTTGATGTAGTAAGAATTATTACAAAAAGACTTGGAAGAACAACAGACCATAGAAAATGGTTCTACGTTCAACCTGTATTTACATATCCTTCAAATGAAGAGTATCAAATAGGTTGTGAGTGGATTTGCCATGACAACATTGTTGATATCTTAAATTTAACAGGAACTATTTTAGATAGTTTAGCAGTAAGTCCAATCTTACAACTATCAAATATAAATATTCCAAAGTTAGTAGCGAATCAATTAGATATTGATATAAATTTATTTAAAAATGGTGAAATAGCCAAGCTATTTGAACTAAAAGTTTCTTGGTTAGATGAATTAATTAAAGTAAAAAATATTGAAGATTTAGAGCAAGTACTTACTCTTGTACCTGAGTCTATTAAACCAGAACTTGAAAAACTTTTAACAACTGCAAAAGAGGTATCATATAAAAATATGGTAATTGCACCGCTTTATCATGGTAGTTTAAAGTACTATAACGATGTTTACTTTAGAGTAATACAAGATAATTATGTAATATGCAAAGGTGGAAAATATAGTGCTGATGGAATCAGTTCTTTAGGTTTCGCACTTTATACAGATAGTTTATTAAAAATTTTAGAGGATTAGGGAATGAGCGCAGATTTAATTGTTGGTATTCAATGGGGAGATGAAGGAAAAGGTAAGATGGTCGACATGCTTGCCCAAAATTATGATGTAGTATGTAGAAGTCAAGGTGGACACAATGCAGGTCATACAATTTGGGTTGATGGCGTTAGGTATGCATTACATTTAATTCCTTCAGGAGTACTAAACCCAAAGGCAATCAATATTATTGGAAACGGAGTTGTTTTATCTCCAGATTCTATTATTAAAGAGATGGAACAATTTGATAGTTTAGTTGGTAGATTATTTATCTCTGATAAAGCACATTTAAACTTACCATATCATGCTTTAATTGACCAAGCTAAAGAGAGACTTAAAGGTGATAAAGCAATTGGTACAACAGGTAAAGGTATTGGGCCTGCATATGCAGAGAAGATTTCAAGAACAGGTTTTAGAGTTGGGGAACTTTTAAATCCTGCAAAACTATGTGCTGGTATTATAGAGTATTTTGAACAAAATAGGGCAATATTTGACGTATTGGAAATTGAAACACCATCAAAAGATGAATTATTAGCACAATTAGAAAACTATAAAGAGAAGTTAGAACCATTTATTGCTAACACTACAAATATGGTATGGAAAGCTTTAGATGAAAATAAAAGAATTTTATTAGAAGGTGCACAAGGTACACTTCTTGATATTGACCACGGTACATATCCATATGTAACATCATCTTCAACTGTAAGTGCAGGTGCTTGTACAGGTCTTGGTATCTCTCCAAAAGATATTGGAGTAGTAACTGGAATTGTTAAAGCATATACAACAAGAGTAGGAAATGGTCCTTTCCCTTCTGAAGACTTTGGTCAAGATGGGAAGACTATGGCTGATGTTGGAAAAGAAGTAGGTACTACAACTGGACGTGGTAGAAGATGTGGTTGGTTTGATGCAATTGCTGTAAAACATGCATCTAGATTAAATGGATGTGACCAACTATCTTTAATGAAACTTGATGTTTTAGATGGATTTGAGAAAATTAAAATCTGTGTTGCGTATGAAGTAAATGGAGAGACTTTAGATTATATGCCATCAGATTTAGATGATGTAAAACCAATCTATGAAGAGATTGATGGATGGGATAGTGTAGTAGGCTGTAGAGAGTTTGATACACTTCCTGAAAATGCTAAGAAATATATAGAAAGAATTGAAGAGTTAACAGGTGTTAGAGTTGGAATAGTTTCAACATCACCAGAGAGAGACGATACTATTATTAGAGGATAAGCATATGAGAATGAAGTTACATCATACACCATATATTTCTAGAAGAATTGCAAGAGATTTAGTAAATTGCGATTTTGTAGAGATTAGAAAAACAAAAGATGAAATAACTAATGAAATAGAAAAAATTTTAGATGCAGATATTGATAAAGAGCATGAATTAGATGAAAAAGTAGCTGAAATCTTAGAAGACCAAGAAGAGAATATTGAATTTTATAATGCAGACTATAGACAGCTTTTCTGGTTAACTAAAAAAAGAATAGCTAATGATTTTGGAATCATCTTAAACAATGAAGATAGATTTTCAGACATGGCTCATAAAATATTAGATTTCTTATGGGAAGAGGATTATATCCATTATACTTGTTCTGATAACCAAGTAAAAAATGTAATTTTCACATCTATTGATGAATTTTTAAAAGGTTTTGAAGACTCTGATGCAGCTGTATTAGAGAAACTAAAACATTATAAGAGAAAATTAATACCAGGAACTGAAGAGTATGATATTGTATATCATAGACTATATGAGGAAGAGTTAATAAAAAGAGGATTAATGTAATATGCAAAAAGTATGGATTTATTTAGAAAATGGAACATTTTTAGAGGCAAATTCTTTTGGTGCTACAGGTACATCTGTGGGAGAGATTGTATTTAATACTTCATTAACAGGGTATCAAGAAATTATCACTGACCCTTCATATGCAGGACAATTTATCACATTTACAATGCCAGAAATTGGTAATGTAGGTGTAAATGCAGATGATATGGAAAGTAAAACAGCATACTGTAAAGGTGTGTTAGTTAGAAATTATCACCATGAGTACTCAAACTATAGAGCTGAGGGTGATTTAGATTCACTTTTAAAAGAGCATGGAGTATTAGGTATCACTGATATTGATACAAGATATTTAACTAAAATGCTTAGAGATGAAGGTGCTATGATGATGATTGCATCTAGTGAAATCTCTGATAAAGATGAGTTAGCTAAAATACTTTCAGAGTCTCCAAGAATTGAAGATATTAACTATATCGAGCAAGTATCTACAAAAGAGTCTTATGTACATAAAAATGGTGCATGGAATCACGAAGCAAAAGCTTATAACAAAGCTGTAATGAGTGATAAGAAGATTGTAGTAGTTGACTTTGGTGTAAAAAGAAATATCTTAAATGAACTTGTTCAATCAGGACTTGAAGTAGAAGTTGTACCTTCAACTTTTAGTGCAAATGATTTAATCGCAAGATATGAAGCAAAAGAAATCGGTGGAATCTTCCTTTCAAATGGACCAGGTGATCCATTAACTTTAACTGAAGAGAAAAAAGAAGTTCAAAAACTAATCAACGCAAATATCCCAATGTTTGCTATTTGCTTAGGACACCAAATGTTATCTATCGCTCATGGATTTGATACATATAAATTAAAATTTGGACAACACGGTGGTAACCATCCTGTTGCAAATCCTGAGACAAGAGTAGTTGAGATTACAGCACAAAATCACAACTATAATGTACCAGATGAGATTACTCAAATAGCAGAAATCACACACAAAAACTTATTTGACAATACTATTGAAGGTGTTAAATATAAAAATAAAGAGATATTCTCAGTACAACATCACCCAGAAGCAAGTCCGGGTCCACATGAGTCGAAGTATATATTCGACGAATTCGCAAAAATTGTAAAATAGCTTACCTTTTTTGCGCAATCTCTGCGTTGAAGTTTTAAATTTGTTCGTCACGTACTTGCGTGTACACTCCTCTTAAATTTAAAACTTCGCCTTGACCTTACCCAAAAAGGCAAACTCTTTTACAATCTTTATTCGTTTGTGCATGCTTCTATAAATGTTCTTCCTAATGAGGTCAGTGAGTAAAATGATTTTTCTATTTCAACACGAACACAACCTTCTAAATTACCATTGTTTAAATTATCTAGATAACGTTCTTCTGCTTTATTATATAAACTGATGATATCATCATAAAGGTTTTTTTGTACTCTCCATGAGCCCTCATTATCTTTTAATATGTTTAAAGATATTAAGTTATTAATATGAATATCAATAATTTCAGGAGTAAGATTTAAATCATGCTCTAAACCTGTAAGTTTATATGATAATCGCCTAATACCATTTTCTTTTGTATATGCACAAAATATGATATATATAATGTCAGGAGAAGATTTAAGTTTTTCAAGAATTTTTACTTCATCAGGAGCCATGTTATTTATTTTATTGATAAAGCCAGGATGTATAGAATTGATTTTATCAATATTTGAGGCATTTGCAAGTAGATTTGCGTATGTATTGGCTAAGTCTTAATTTGATGTATATGATAACTTTTCAAATAAAGGGATACCTATTTCAGGTTCAATATTTTTTATTTTTTCTTTTGGTATTTCATTTATTTTTTGATTTAATTTATCAAAGTTTCTTTTTGCATAATTATTTGCAAGTTTTGCTGGAAGTGTTGCTGTATTTAGTATTCCAAAAATATTTTCAAAAGCTTGTCCTAGTTGTGTTGCTGCTGGTAATGCAAGCTCTTTAAGAATTTTATTTGATGATTTTGTTAAATCAGCTTTAATCTCAGGTTCAATCATATAACTCCTTAGAAATAATTATACAAAAAGTGTGTCACAGTTTGCGTCACAAGAATAAAAAATTTATAAACTTTTTATTAAAGTCCTGGTGCTTTCCACATAGATGTAGTTAAACCTTGGTCAACAAGTTCTAACTGTTTTTTATAAACTTCTTGCCATTTTTCTTTTATCTCATCATATAGCTTTTTATTTTCCATATTAGGAAGGTACTCTTTATCCCAAACTACTAGTTTTTTTGCTGCGCTTGTTAGGTCTTTGTATATTCCTGCTCCAACTGCTGCACTCATGCTGCTCCTAGTGCTGTGGCTTCTGTAACTTTTGGTATCTTTATTTTACATCCTGTTACATCTGCTAGGGTTTGGCTCCAGAGCTCTCCTTTACTTGCTCCTCCTGCAAATACTATTTCATCTATTTGTAGGTTTGTAAAGGCTTTTATTTTATCGAGGTTTATTGAGCTTACTATACAAGCGTTTTCTTGTAGGGATTTAAACATACTTGCTTTATTGCAAACTTCTGGGTCTATTGATAGATTTAGAAAACTTGGACTTGCGTGGTACCATTTTCCATAATTCATACTATCTGAAAATATTGGTATGATGCCATGTGAGCCTACTGGTACTTTTTTTGCTTTTTCTTCTAGTATTTCATATGTATCTATTCCTAATTCTTGGGCTTCTAGTTTTTCCATATCACAAAAGGCATCTCTAAACCATCTCATAATTAGACCACTAAAAAATGTGATTCCTTCTGCTTGGGATTGATTTGGGATAACGTGTGGGTTTACTCTTAAACTCATATCTTCAGGAAGTTTTGCATTTGAGTCTATATTTGTGATTTGTTGCCAAAAAGAACCACCTAGAATAGCTGTTTGTCCAAGTTCTACTACTCCAAGACCAGCAGCTCCTAGTTGTACATCTCCTCCACCCATTACTACTTTTGTAGAAGTTGAAAGTCCTGTTTGGATAGAAGCTAATTCCGTAACATTTCCAATAACTGTACCTACTTCAAGACATGGGCAAAAAATATCATCTTTGATACCAACTTTTGATGCCATAGATTTATCCCATGTTCTATCTTTTAGTGAGAAGATTCCTGTTGTTCCACCATTACTTGGATCAGTTGCAATATTTCCTGAAAGTCTTGCTAATATCCAATCTCCTATCATAGAGATATTTGTAACTCTTTCATAAACTTCAGGTTTATTGTTTTTTAGCCACATTATTCTAGGTAATGCTCCTAAGGCAAAGGTTTGACCAGAAGTTTTATAAAACTCCTCTTCAATTCCTTTAAACTCCTCTTTTAGGAAAGCAACTTCTTTTGAAGCTCTTGCATCCACATTTGCAACAGCCCAAAGCTCATCGCCATCTTCATCATATAAAACAATACCTTCTCTCATACTAGTAGCACTTAAAGCTAGGATATCATCAGGATTTATTTCTGCTTTTTCAACAACTTCTTTGATACAGTTTTTAGTTAGTTCCCAATTTGAATCAAAATCAAAGGACATAGAGTTTGGAACATTTTTTTCTTCTAAATGAGTCCATTCACTTTGACTAGATTCTATTTGATTCCCATCTAAATCAAAAAGTACAGCTCTAACACTTCCTGTCCCTGCATCAATTGCTAATAAGTATCCCATGGTATTCCCTTTATTTCTTTAATTTTGCCTGCTCTAATTCCCAATATTCCATTTCAAAACTATCTTTTAAACTGATACTCTCATATCCACCT
>JDSF01000519.1_pt1 | contig 11548 bp, 16 predicted proteins | sample 199441 | NCBI WGS metagenome assembly JDSF01 (sample SAMN02592751, study PRJNA231836) | bioreactor metagenome | isolation source: continuous culture bioreactor denitrification-DNRA | place: Germany: Bremen
TCAAGCAATAGAAAATTTAAACAGCATCTATGGAGTCTGTTTATCTTTTCTAAATGGTATGAAAAGACTTATCTTTAGTTTATTGTATAAATTGTAAGTGCAAAAACACCTGGGATAATTGAGAAAAACATAAGAGATATAATATAAAATATAATAGCAAATAATGTCACCCATGAGTGGTAACCTCCAAGTTTGCTTAAATCTTTTGAAACCTCTTCTAAACTTCTATTTTGATAATCACATTGTTGTAAATCATCATAAAACTTTGTTGTATAAAAGTAAAAAGCAGATGCTCCTGAGATAATTGATATAATCAGACCTCCAAAAGGAATTGCAGTTACTGCTAAGTTTAGTATAAAAAATATTATTGCCATTAGATACATTTTTCTATATAGAAAAAATGCCCAAGTCATAAAAAATGCCCACCAAGACCAAGTAAAATTAAACTTTGGCTTATCATTTACTAAGTTTTCTTCTACTCTTGGAAGATATACATATACTTTATCTTCTTTTTGTAAATGTGCTGATAATAGTTCTTTTAAGTTCTGCATTCTTTCTCCTAAAATATAATTATATTATAATAGATTATAATTTTTTGTTAATTACATATTTTTTAATAAGTTGTAAAAATATATAATAAGAACTACACTTTAAATAATATCAAAGTCAAATAAGATATTATTCAAGAAATGTGTAAAAAAAGGAATATCATGAATTTATTAATCCCTGTAGATTGTAATAGAAGACAATGAAGCATTAATAACAACATTGGATAGTTCAGAAGATTGGGCTTTTATTGAGTTAGAAGAAGGACAAATTGTAAGTTGTACTTTTTATAAAGATAGAAATGAAATTGAAGCATGGGTTGAAACTGTGGTTGTAATAAATGAATCTGAATACGTATGGCAATTCCAAGAAGAAGGAATAGCGGTACTTGTAGCTCCTTCACAAAGAAGTATTGATGAAATAGTTGAGGCTTTTTTATTCAAAGAACTTCATGATTTAAATATATAAAACTTTTAAGTTTTATATTTGGTCGTATAACTCAGTGGTAGAGTGCCACCTTGACATGGTGGTGGTCACTGGTTCAAATCCAGTTACGACCACCATTTTTATTATATTTCTTCAAATTATTCACTTCTTATAATATTTTCTAATACATTTAAATCTTTTATGATAAAATTTTTGTTCATATAAATGCTTATAGATTTACTAAAGTATTTAATATATATAGGAAAGGGAAAAAATGAAATTATTACTAAAAATTACACTTTTAGTTTCATTGTTAATGACTTCTTCGCTTTTTGCTAAGAAAGTTTATAAGTTAAAGATGGCTACAACATGGGGTCCAACACTATCACCTCTATTTGATGCAGCTGAAAATATGGCAAAAATTGCTGAAGAGATGTCAAATGGAGAGTTAAAAATTAGAGTTGATGCTTCAAATAAGCATAAATCACCGTTAGGTATTTTAGATATGGTAAAGGGTGGTCAATATGATATGGGACACTCTGCTTCATACTATTGGAAAGGTAAAGATATTGCTACTTTACCTTTTACTTCAATGCCATTTGGATTAACTGCACCTGAACAGTATGCATGGTTTTACTATGGTGGTGGATTAGAGTTAATGCAAAAAGTATACGCTAAACATAACGTTCTATCTTTTCCAGGAGGAAGTACTGGAGTTCAAATGGGTGGATGGTTTAGAAAAGAGATTAATACTCTTGATGATCTAAAAGGTCTTAAAATGAGAATTCCTGGATTTGCTGGTGAAATTATGGCAAAACTTGGTGTTCAAGTAACTAATATTGCTCCTGGTGAATTATATACTGCTTTAGATAGAAACAATATTGATGCATTAGAATGGGTTGGTCCATCAATGGATATCAAAATGGGATTCCATAAAATTGCTTCAAACTACTATACAGGATGGCATGAGCCAGCTTCTGAGATGCAATTTTTAGTAAATAAGAAAGCTTTTAATAAACTTCCTAAGCATTTACAAAAGATTTTAACTATCTCTATGAGAGTTGCTGCGTATGATATGTATGCTCAAAACTATGATATGAATGCAACTGCATGGGCTCAGATGAAAAAAGAGTTCCCTAATATTCAGGTTAAAACTTTTTCAAAAGAGATTATGGATGCTATGAAAAAAGCTAATAAAGAGTTAAGAGCGGAATTATCTGCAAAATCACCAGAATTAAAAGAGGTTTTAGATTCTCAAGATGCTTATATTAAAAAAGCTAGAGAGTGGACTAAAATGTCTGATTTTCTTTATGTTAAAGATAATCTAAACTAGAAATTTTCCTCTCTTTTGAGAGGAAATTCTAAAATCCATTGGGATTGAAACCTCCACTTGGGTCAAAGCCTGTATCAAAACTGTTATCAAATCCTCCAAAAGCTTGTAAGGATTTATCTTCATAACCATTTTGAACAGATTTCATTCTTAGATTCATAATATCTGTTTTAGGATCAATAAACTGTGGGCAAACAAGTGTGCAGTTTCCACATAAAGTACAATCCCACACACCATTATCTTGAATTGAAGCTATTATAGAGCCTTTATCTGCTTCTTTTTTATCATCTACATATCTTAAGGCTCTAGTTAAAGCATAAGGGCCTAAAAACTCTTTATTTACTTCATATACAGGACATGAACTAAAACAGTTTTGGCATAAGATACAATTACTTTGTCTATCAATTTGTTTTTCATCGTTACTATTGATTATTTCTTCACTATTTTTGTGAAGAAATGCTTGAGTATTTTTTAAAAACTTCTCTTCATGTGATAAATCAACAACTAAGTCTTTAATTACTTCACTATTTTTAATAGGTTCTATTAAATCACCTTCATTTAGATGTGTTTTACAGGCTAGTTTTTCAACTCCATTAACTCTTATAGCACAGCTTCCACAAACTCCTGTTTTGCAGCCACATCTAAAGCTAAGAGTGTGATCTTGCCTATTTTTTATCTCTTGAAGTGATTCTAATATTGTATTGTTATGTTTTACATCAAATTGCTCTATAGAGTTGCTATTTGGGTTTTCAGAACTAAATCTTTTAATATTTATTTTCATGAAATATCCTCAAACTCAATAACTAAGGTGTTATCTTTTATAAAAGAGATACTATTTTTATCAAACTCTTCTTTCTCTTCTTTAAAATCAGTTCTATAGTGAGCCCCTCTACTCTCTTCTCTACTTATCGCTGATTTTATTATAGATTCACTAATTTCTAGTATATTCCTAAATTCTAATAGTTCTACAAGATTTTTATTATAAGTTTTTGATTTATCTTTTATTCCAAAATCTTCTTTTTTTATGAGTTGTTTATTTATATACTTTAAAAGCTCATTTAGTTTACTCTCTTCTCTAAACAATCCAGCATTTTTAAAAAATAGTTTTCCAAGCTCTTTTTTTACACTATAGAAGTCTTCTTTTTTTTCATTTTTAATAAATCTTCAATCATCTTTTTGTCAATTTCATATTGATTTGATGACACATCTTGATTTTCTGATATGCTTTTAGCATTTTTTGCTGCATTTGTTCCTGCAATTTTACCAAAGGTAATAATCTCTAGTAATGAGTTACCTCCAAGTCTATTCGCACCATGTATTCCACTTTGAGAACACTCTCCACAAGCATATAGATTTTTTATTGATGTTTTTGTTTCAATATCAGTTAAAACACCACCCATAGTATAATGGGCGGATGGATTTATAGGTATTAAGTCCTTCTCCATTTTCAATTGCATAAACTCTTCTACTAAACGTCTCTCTTGTGGCATCGTTTCATTTATTTTATCAAGCCCTAGATGTCTTAAGTCTAAAAATACTCTTTTCCCTAGATGATTTTTTTCATAAATAGCACGTGCCACTTCATCTCTTGGTTTAAGCTCTTCTATAAATCTATTTTCATCTTCATCTACTAAATACCCACCTTCTCCTCTTGCACTTTCACTAATTAATACATTTTTATTTTCTAATGCAGTTGGATGAAACTGTACAAATTCCATATTAGATAGTTTCGCACCTGCTCTTAAGGCTATAGCTATACCATCTCCTGTAGTGGCGTAAGAGTTAGTTGTAAAATTATGATAAATTCCTGCATATCCACCACTTGCTAATATTATTGACTTTGCATTTATTTGGATTACTTCACTATTTAAAATATTTAGTGCGGTAATTCCTTGTATTTGATTATCTTCTATAATAAAGTTTAGTAACAAGTGTTCATTTAAAAACTTTATATCTTCTTTAATACATTGATCATATAGTGTATGAAGTATTTTAAGACCCGTGTAGTCTGAACTATAACATGTTCTTTGTGCTTTTGTGCCACCAAATTTTCTTTGTGATATATTTGAGTTTATATCTTTAGTAAAAGGTACACCAATTGTGTCTAACCATTTTATTGTCTCTTTAGATTTTTCACAGAAAAGTTTAACATGCTCTTTATTTGAAAGTTTATGAGAGGCTTTTATTGTATCGTTAATATAGTCTTCTATGCTATCATCTTTTGTTGTCTCTAAAACGGCATTTATTCCACCTTGCGCTTGGCAAGTTTGTGAATGAGTTGGAAATGTTTTTGATAAAACAAGTACATTTTCAGTCTCTTTCTTTGCATTTATTGCAGCACTTAATCCTGCTCCTCCTGAGCCAATTATTAATACATCAACTGTCATTTTATTCCCAAAAATCTTTTAAAGGTTCTCTCTCTTTATTTTCAAGTTGTAAGTCTTCAAGAGTTTCTATATCTAATTCATCAATTTGAGCAAGCGCCTCTTCCAAATCTTTTTCATCAAGCTCTTTTATATCTAATATCTCTTTTCTCTCATCAATTTTTGGTTTTTCAATAACTTTCTCAATCACGTGAGATTCTTTCTTTGCACCTGTTTCTGATTTTAATAAAAGATACTCTTGCATAAGTTTCTCATACATTGCAAAATCTAAAAGCATAAAACTTGGTTTCCCATCTCTTAGTATAATTGCTTTTTCAATATCTTTATTATGAAGTTTATCAAAGACCATTTTACTTTTTCTAATAAGCTCTGTAGATGAGAACATCTCTTCTGAAGTGTATTGTAAAGGATTCATATCTTCTCCTATGCGTGTTGTAGTATGTATTATACTATGAATTTATTTATGTTGTCAAATATTGTATCAATAATCTTATTTCGTGCTTCAATAGATGCCCATGCAATATGCGGTGTTATTACTAATCGTTCTTTATTTTGAATAAAATTTAGAGGATTAGTTTTTTTTAATTGGCTCTTCATTTACTACATCAAGTCCACAAAATAAAGCTTTTTCTTTATCTAATGCATCTGCTAAAGCTTCTTCATTTATTATACCACCTCTGCCAACATTTATCAAAATTGCTCCGTCTTTTAGCATATGTAAATTTGATTTATTTATCAAATTTACAGTTGTATCATTAAGTGGAGAATGTATTGAAATTACATCTGAAGTCTTTAAAAGTTCTTCTAGTTGCATTTGATTATATTCTGTACTAGAATTCTGTCCTGATGTTGAATAGTAGTTTACATTACATTCAAAGGCACGAGCAATATTTGCTACTCTTTTACCAATATTTCCTAAACCAATTATTCCCCAGTTTTTGTTTTCTAATTCATAAAATGGTTTGTCTAAGTGTGTGAAGATATCTGCCTTTTCCCATTTTTTGTCTTCTACATATTTTTTATAATAATCTAGTTTTTGTATAAAGTGTAAAGCTAAAGTTATAGTATGTTGAGCCACTGTTGCTTTTGCATAGCCAACCACATTTTTTACTTCAATTCCTCTTTTTTTAGCGTATTCTAGGTCTACATTGTTCATACCAGTTGCTGCAATACAAATAAGTTTTATATTTGATTGTTTCATTATATTTTTATCTATGATTACTTTATTAGTTACAACTATATCTGCATCTTTAACTCTAGTTAGTGTTTCTTCTTTAGTTGTAGTTTGATATATACTTACATCACCTAAAGAGTTAAATTTATCTAGACTAATGTCATTACCTAAAGTCTTTGCATCTAAAAATACGATTTTCATTTTGAGTACCCTAACATATTTATATATGTAAAGGTATCAAAAGTTAGTTTAATTGAGGATTATTTATTTTTTCTTGTAAAAATTTGTTCAGCCCACTCAGTAATTGGACCTCTTAATACTTTTTGAAGTCTAATAGCAAATATATTTACAAGTTCACTTGTATCTTTTGTAGATTTTAAAAGAGTTGTTAATGAGTTTGTATATTTATTTACATAAAAGTTATCAATTTGTTTGTTACTCCCTAAAATAACAACTTTACATGAGTTATCTATTCTTGAAAGTACCATTTGCATAGTTTTATTAGACATATTTTGGGCTTCATCTATGATTACAAAGGCATTTGAAAGAGTTCTACCTCTCATCTCTCCTACCCACATAGTTTCAATTCCATAGTTTTGAATCATTTGTTCTATTCTTTGACTTACTTCTTGGTCATCAAGTTCAGTAATATTTTCTTGATTTTTTTTATTTGATTGTTTCTTTTTATACTCAGTTCTAATAATATAATCTAAACTATCCATTAAAGGATGATTATAAATTTTAAACTTCTCTTCAAAACCTGGAAGATATCCAACATCTTCACCTTTATCAAGTGATTCAATTGAGTTTCTAATATATATTATTCTTTGAAAGTGTTTTTGACGTACCAGTTTTAAAGCACCACTTAAAGCTAATAAAGTCTTTCCTGAACCAGCTTTAGCTTCAACTATCAATACATTATAAAAGTGCGATAAAATGGCATTTGAAAAGAAAAGTTGTTCTTTATTTAAAGGTACTATTATTTGATTTCTTACTTCACCTTCATCAAGAAGATATATTCTTTCATTTTGTATTGTAGCTAAGATTATTTGATCTGAACCTTTTACTTTAAAACAGTAACAAAAGTTGTGAGCTTTATACTCTTTGTCAAAATCAGTAATTAACGCATTTTCTAAAAACTCTGTCTGTTCAAATTTTATTTCAATTGTTTTGACAAACTCATAATCAAACTCATCTTTGTTTGATCCATTTAACGAATCAGTTTTTATATCTAAGCTCACAGCTCTTGTTCGAGCCATAATATCTAGTGAAAGAAAAGTTACTTCTACTTCATAATACTCTTTTGCAAAGTTTGCAACTTCAAGTATTTTTCTATCATTTATTATATTGGGGGCACTATTTTTAATACTTATTTGATAATCTTCTTTTGATATTACATCAATTATTGCTGTTGTAGAGCCTATTACTTCAAGTCTTATTATTTTACATTCTTTAACTTTTTTTGATTGAATAATTTTTGAGTTTTCTAGAATTCTCGCAAATTCTCTTGCTTGAAAATTAATCTCTTCAAAACCACCTTTTTTTGTATCTATTTCATCTAACACAGTTTCAGGCAGGATTATTAGGTTTTTACTATCATCGCTTAGTTTAAAGATATTTGTAGCATCTTCAAGTAAAATATTTGTATCTAGGATATAGGTTTTTTCGAAATTCATTTTTCCCCTTCTAAAGAAGTATTATCATCTTTTGGTTTTTGGTTTAAAACTTTATAAATAATATATACACCAATTAAAAGTGTTATAAATGTAAATGCTAAAGAGAATGTTTTGGTTATTACGTATCCCACAATTAAAAGTGACAATACTGTTGGTACTTCATTATATGCTCTAAAAAAGTTTCCACTATTTGGATATTTTTCTTGAGCAAGCTGTTTTCTAAAATATTCTAAAGAGAATGAGTATACCATTAGTAAAACTACAAAAAACAGTTTTGCATGCATCCATCCATCACCTTGAAGTAAATCAGGTCTTAATACTAACATTAGGATTCCACTAAGTACTGTAGCTATTTTAGCAGGAAAACCAATTACCCTATACATTTTATCTTCTTGTATTTTAACTACTTCAACAAAATCTTTTTTATTTTTGTGTTCAGTATGATAAACAAAAAGTCTTGGCTGATAAAATAGCATTGCCATCCATGACATCATTGCCATAATATGAAAAATAAGTATCCATGTGTAATACTCTAATAGAAAATCCATTATTGTCCTTTTATTTTTTTAATCCATTCATGTAAAGTTTTTTCATACCCTACATTTATTGATTCATATAGATTCAGAGGTTCTTTTAAATATTCTTGTTCTACCCATCCTCCAAAATCATGTGGATATTTATATCCTAAATGTTGAGAGTCTATATGTTTTGGTATATCCAGTATTTTACCATTTTTTACTTCACTAAGTGCTTTATTAATTCCAAGGTAAGCACTATTTGATTTTGGACATGATGCTAAATAAACTGCACATTGTCCTAAAAGTATTTTACTTTCTGGATATCCAATTTTGCTACATGCAGTCATTGTACTTACAGCTAGATTAAGAGCGTTTGGATTTGCATTTCCTATGTCTTCACTGGCAAATATAACTAGTCTTCTTGTAATAAACTCTACACTCTCTCCACCATTTATAAGTCTTGCTAGATAATATAGTGAAGCATCAATATCTGAACCTCTTAAAGATTTAATCATTGCACTTGCTAAATCATAATGAGAATCAGAAGAGCTAACTCCATCACCAATGACATTTGTTCTTAATTCTTTTAAAGTCTCTAAAGATATCTTATCTTCAATTTTAGAAGCGAAATTAAGTAAATTTAGCATTGCCCTTGCATCACCACTACTTGAGATGATTAAATACTCTCTTGCCTCTTTATTTAACTCTATTTGCATATCTTTAATTGCTCTATTTAAAACTTGCGACATCTCTTCTTTTGTAAATGGTAGAAATTCATAAAGAAAAGATCTTGATCTAATTGCATTTGTCAATGTAAAAAATGGATTTTCTGTACTTGCGCCTATAATTATTGCATCGTAGTTTTCCATTATTGGAAGTAAAACTTCTTGTTGGTTTTTAGACAATCTGTGTACTTCATCAATAAAAAGTATAGGTTTTATAAATGAGTTATTGTATTTAGTAAATACTTTTCTTAAATCATCAACTTTTATTGAAGTAGCGTTAAAGTAGTAATAGTCAGTCTTTATATGTTTTGCAATAATTTTTGCTAAAGTAGTTTTACCAGTTCCTGGTTTTCCATAGAAAAAGAGATGTGGTATCTCTTTTTCTCTAATAATTTATAAAGAGCTTTTTCTTTTCCTATAATATGGGATTGACCAATAAACTCTTGAAGAGTTTGTGGTCTTAGTTTAGATGCTAAATCAGTCGTCATTACCATTTAAGAAACGTCTTAAGTCTCTGTACTCATCACGAGTTAGATATCTAGTTTTTCCTGTTGGAAGGTTATTTAGTGAAATACCACCAAATTCAAATCTCTTTAAATCCATTACATCTAATCCAAAGTGTCCAAAAAATCTTCTAAGCTCTCTATTCTTTCCTTCACTAATAGCAACTTTTACTTTTGAAAAGTTTTGACCATTTGTAAGAATTTGATAAGCTATAAAAGGTTCAAAATTCATTGATTTGATTTTTGATTTCTCATGTGCACCAGTAGTTGCATCTTCAAGCTCTAGACCATGAATCATTGCTTCTTCTACTTTTGGATTGATTGGTCCATTTACTTTAATTTTATAGATTCTTTCAAGTTTTGAGTGCATAAGTTTATTTGCAACATCTACTGAATCAGTTAATAAAACTAATCCTTCACTTGCGTAGTCTAATCTTCCAATTGGTATAAAGTGTTTATATTTTTTTTTCAAGACTATCAAATATGATTTTTCTACCTTGAGGATCATTTTTAGTTACTAACTCACCTTTTGGTTTATTGTAGATGATTACAGTATACATTTTGTTTTTGTCTTCTTTAATAAGTTTTTTACCAATCTTTACAACATCTTCAGGTGATACTTTAGTAGCTAGGTTTGTTACAGGTTTATTGTTTATTGTAACTTTACCTTCTTCTATAATTTTATCTGCTTCTCTTCTTGAGTAGTTACTATTATGAGATATAAATTTATTTAATCTAGTAAGTTCTATATCTTCTTGTTCTTCTTTAGCCATTATTTGATTCCTGCCTCTATTAAATCATGTATATGTAATACACCTACAATCTTTTTTTCTTTATCTGTTACTACAAGAAGTTGAATTTTATAGTCTTCTATTATATTCAAAGCATCACTTGCTAGCAGATTTTTATTATCAATTGTTTTTGGGTTTTTAGTTGCTATATCTTCAACTAAACAATCAATCGTAAACTGAGGATTCATTAATGCTCTTCTTAAATCACCATCACTTAATACTGATGTTAATTTATTGTTTTCATCTATGATTAGAACATTTCCTAATCTTCCTTCACTCATAATTACAATTGCATCTTTTAATTTTGTTTCACGTGAAACAATTGGAAGATTTTCTTTTCTTAATAAGTCATCTACTTTTACAAAAAGTTTTTTACCAAGCTTCCTCCTGGATGAAATGATGCAAAATCTTCTTTTTTAAAATCTCTTTTTTTCATTAAACATACTGCAAGTGCATCACCCATTGCCATAGTTAATGTAGTAGATGATGTTGGAGCAGTATCAAGTGGACAAGCCTCTTTTGACACAGAAATATTAATAAAAAAATCAGAATATTTTCCAAGTGTAGAGTTACTATCTTTTGCCATAGCAATAAGTGGTATATCAAATCTTTTTAAATGTGGAAGAAGTTGAATAAGTTCTTCACTTTCACCACTATAAGATATACCTAATACTACATCATTTTTACCAATCATTCCCAAGTCACCATGCATGGCTTCTGTTGGATGAAGGAAAAATGATGATGTTCCTGTACTAGCAAGAGTAGCAGCAATTTTTGCTCCTACTAAGCCAGATTTACCAACTCCTGTAACAATAAGTTTACCTTTACAAGAGATGATTAAATCAACAGCTTTTTCCAAATCAAAAGATGATATATTTTGTGAAGCAAGCTTTAATTCGTTTGCTTCAATATCTAATACCTCTTTTGCAATTTTGTTAAAGTCCATAGTATTTCCTTATTGTACAAACAGTGTCGGTACAATCATTGGGTATTTTTTATATTTTCTAATACAGTGTTTTCTAACTACTTTTCTAATTTCATCTTCTAAAACTCTATTGTTTTTAAAGATACCTTCTTTTGCATTTTGTAAGAAAGTTACTAATAAATCCTCAATCTCTTTTGAAAATGCTCTATCTAATTTATCAGGTACTAAACCAAAAGATGTAACTCTTGGTCTTTGATCCATTTTTCTATCATTTGCATTGATTTGACCAACAATCATAACAACACCTTCATTTGCCATTGTTTGTCTATCCATAACAATATCATCTGCAATTTTATTGTTTAATTGGTTATCAATATAAACTTTACCAGTCTTAACTGATTTTACTTTTTTAAGATATTTTGGAGTAACTTCAATTTGTTCACCATCACTCATGATATAAGTATTTCTTTCTAATACACCACAATCAATACCTGTTTTTGCATGTTTTACTGCATGGTTATATTCACCGTGAATTGGCATAAAGAATTTA
>JDSF01000520.1_pt1 | contig 11547 bp, 8 predicted proteins | sample 199441 | NCBI WGS metagenome assembly JDSF01 (sample SAMN02592751, study PRJNA231836) | bioreactor metagenome | isolation source: continuous culture bioreactor denitrification-DNRA | place: Germany: Bremen
GTGATGATTTTATCACTTATACTTGAATCTGGATTTTTTATATCAAAGGCGTAGTATTCTTCTATTTTATTGAATTTTCTTGAAGGTTTCAGGGGTTTGTACACTTTTTCTAAGAAGTTATCTTTTGATTCTCTTAAAAGGTATAAATTGTATTTTTCTTTTATCTTATTTTCTTGTTCTTCTTTTATAGCTTTTTTAGTTGGTTCATCTTCTTTTACGGTATTTTTATCTTTATGTAAAGAGTCTGCTCCTGATACTGTTTGTCCAGGAAAGCTTAAAGATATAGCAGCACCTTTATTTGAGACTACTCCTACTATATCTAAAGCTGGGTTTACATCTGTTGCTCTTATATTCATCTCAGCACAGCCTGTAGTGAAATTTGCAACTGCAGTACAAGGGTTTTTTTTTAGGACAACCAGATATTGGTGTTCCTGGTAAATCTTGGATGTTTACTTGTGGTATTCCTGCACAAACTACTCCTGGAGTACTTGATGTACCTTTAGGTTTTACTACACCTCCATGGGCACAATGTGCCACATAATCTTCTGTTAGATATAATCTTTTTGCCAAGGGAGTCCTTTTTTAGATTTTAAATTTTTAGAGAGTTTTTTTATAAGCCATCTTTATATTTTAGATGTTCAGGAATATCTTTTGCTTTTAGCTGTTCTTCATAGCCTTTTTTTATAGTTTCATCATCTAGGTTCCATTTTACTTTGAAAAATTTTATTAGTTTTTCTTTTGGGTATTTTTTATTTGCTAAGGGTATATAGTATTTTACTGCTTTTACATCATCTTTTAATCTATGATGATATAATCTAGATAAATTTTTAAGTGCATCTAAATTATTATTCTCATTTATTGCTTTTAAATGCCAAAATATAGACATTTCATAGTTGTTTAAATCTTCATATAAGTTCGCTAAGCTAATTGTTGCATTTTTATCTCCAAATCTATCAGCTTTTTTATAAAAAAATATGGCTTTATCATATTTTTTATAGTTTTATAAAGTAAACCTAAACTAAATAAAACATCTGAATCATTTTTTATAGAGTAGGCTTTTTTATACCAAAACTCTGCCTTTTCATAATCTTTTATTTCTTCTTTATAAATAAATCCAATATTAAAAGCTCCAGCTTCATCAAAATCAGAAATATCATACCACCCTCTAGCCCTAGAGTCTATATCTAGTCTAGTATCATATTTCTGGTTTTGGATAAGACTTTTTTATTTCATTTTCTAAGTTTAAATCAGAAGTTTGTTTTTTTTTCTTTTTTTTATATTTTGTTCTGATTGTTTTGGTTCTTCTTGGCTAGTTTGTGAAGCTAGGGCAAGTATTATGCTTGCTAATATTAGGATTGGTATTACTATTTTTTTCACTTATTTTTTCCTTTGTTTTTCTATTGTTTTAGTAGGAGTTGCCACCTAAAAGTAAATAATTATATTATTTACTTTTAGCTTAAAATCTTATGAACTATTGTTATTTAAAATAAGAATAATCTATATCTTTTTATATTGTTTAGGTAAAAAATCTAGTTCTAATTGAGATAAATAAGCTTTTTTAACACTTTCTTTGTCTAGTTTTAATTGATATTTTAAAACATAAAGAATGTCTTCTTTTTATATGGAGTATTTTCGTACGCTAGTAAGTTTATACATAGTGCAGCAGCTAAATTTGTTTTGTTAAAATCAAAATATAAGGTGCTTAAGGCACTAACTGATAGATGACTTCCTTTTGAGATACCTTTTTTTAACCATTTTTCAGCATTTTTAAAATCACTTAACTTGTTTTGGTAGATTAAACTAATATTTACAGCAAAATTACTATCAATAGAAGTAAAGGCCTTTTCATACCAATATATTGCTTCTTTATATTCTTCTGATTCTTCATAGATTATGGCAAGTTGTTCAAAAGCAGTGTTGTTACCATGTTTAATAGTTCTTTTATACCAAGGTATTGCTTTTTTATAGTTTTTCTCTTCAAAGTATAAAGAAGCGATATTGTAAGAGGAGTTTTTTTTTAAACCAAGTGAATAGGCTATTTTAAACCAGTATCTTGCTTTATTATAATTTTTTAATTTATCAAAATAATTGTAAGCTATATCAAAAGAGTAGAGTTCATTTGTATAGGCATTATCTATTTTTTCTGGGGATATGTATTTTTTAATATCTGATAAATCATCTTCTTCTATGAAGTTGTATATAGATAATTTTTTATTTGGCATGAAAAACCTTTATTTAATAATATTTATTGTTACATATTTTTGATAAAACTTAGCGAAAACCAAAAATGCTATTTTAAACTTACTTTTTTTTAGTAGAATGTTAAAAATATATAGGGATTAATTAAAATGAATCAAAAAGAGTTTTGGAATGGAAAATTTATAAGAGATGGATATCTTTATGGAAAAAAACCAAATGCTTTTATTGAGTCGTGTGCAAGTAATTTTAAAAAGGCTCATAGATTTTTATGTTTAGGTGAAGGTGAAGGACGAAATGCAGTCTATTTTGCAAAAAGAGGTTTTGAAGTTGCTGCAATAGATGCTTCTGATATAGCTTTGAAAAAACTTGAAGAGTTTGCAAAAGAAGAGGGTGTTTATGTTAAAACAAGATGTAGAGATTTAAATGAGTGGACTCCCAAGAAAAAATATGGTTCGATAATTGCCTCTTATTTACATATGTACAAAGAGGATAGAAAAGCCTTGTTTGATAAAATTGATTCATGTTTAAAAGAGGGCGGTTTTTTATTGGAGAGTTTTTTTCTGTAAATCAATTAAATTACAATAGTGGCGGACCAAAAGATGAGAATCTTTTATATACTGAAAATGATTTTCTAGATAACTTTCCAAACTTGTACAAAACATAGAGTTGAAGAGACTGAAATAGAGTTAGATGAAGGAAAAGGCCACCAAGGAAAGGCCTCTGTAATAAGAGTTATAATACAAAAGAATCAGTAGATTGAATACTTTTAAAAAGCAATTAAAACTAAGCTAATTAGTCTATTTAACGACTTTTTAACAAAAAATTAAATAGACTATCAATAATACATATTAATAATAATTATAATCACAAATAAATAATCAAAAATAGAGTAGAAGATGTTAGAGAAAATAAAAAACTTAATTGATAAAAAAGTAGTAATAATTGATGGTGCAATGGGAACACAACTTCAAATTGCTGATATCAAAAATGAAGCATGGCAATATGAGGGTGAGGATTTAGAAGGTTGTAATGAACTTTTAAATTTAACTGCTCCTGATATTTTAAGAACTATTCATGATGCATATGCTGTATCAGGTGCTGATTTAATTACAACAAATACTTTTGGTTCTATGCCTTGGGTTTTAGATGAATATGATATTTCACAAACTTCTTATGAGTTGTCAAAACTTGGAGCTTCTCTTGTAAAAGAGTCTTGTGAAAAATATAGTACAGAAGAGAAACCAAGATTTGTTTTAGGTTCTATTGGCCCTGGAACAAAACTTCCTTCTCTTGGGCATATTGGCTATGATGAGATGTATGATGGTTATAAAATTATGGCAGAAGGTTTAAGAGATGGTGGAACAGACATCTTCTTACTTGAAACTTGCCAAGACCCATTACAAATAAAAGCAGCACTTCATGCTTTAAATGATGTTGCTCCACAAATTCCAATTATGGTATCTGTTACTATTGAGATGTCAGGAACTATGTTAATAGGAACTGATGCATTAACAATTGCTGCAATTTTAGAACCGTTTAATATATTATCACTTGGATTTAACTGTGGTACAGGACCAAAACAAGTACATAAACATGTAAAAACATTAAGTGAAGTTTGTAAATTCCCAATTTCAGTTCATGCAAATGCGGGACTTCCTCAAAATAGAGGTGGTGTAACATATTATCCAATGGGACCAGATGAATTTACAGCACTTCAAAAAGAGTTCTTAAATATAAATGGTGTTTCATTTTTAGGTGGTTGTTGTGGAACAACTCCTGAACATATTCAAGCTTTAAGCAAAGCAGTAGAAGGTATAAAACCTAAAAAACCTTGTGGGTTTTTAAAAGCTTCATTAGCTTCACTTTTTAACACAGTTCCTCTAAAACAAGATCCTGCACCGTTACTTATTGGTGAGAGATCAAATGCAACTGGTTCAAAAGCTTTTAGGGAGTTACTTAAAGCAAATGATTATGAAGGAACATTATCCGTTGGACAACAACAAGTAAGAGCAGGAGCACATGTAATTGACGTGTCTGTAGGATTTGCAGGACGTGATGAAAGAGAAGATATGGATAAAGTGGTTTCACTTTATTCTCAAAAGGTTTCACTTCCTTTAATGCCAGATTCAACTCAAGTACCAGCATTAGAAGCTGCACTTAAACAAATTGGTGGAAGACCTATTATAAATTCTGTTAATCTTGAAGATGGTGAAGAGAAATTTGATGAGGTTTGTAAGTTAGCTAAAAAATTTGGAGCAGCACTAGTTTGTCTTGTAATTGATGAAATAGGTATGGCTAAAACACTTGATAGAAAACTTGAAGTTGCAGAGAGAATCTATGATTTATGTGTAAATAGGCATGGCTTTAAACCAGATGATTTAGTATTTGATATGCTTACGTTTACTATTGGTTCTGGTGATGATGAGTATAGAACTGCTGGAGTTGAAACACTTGAGGCAATTAGAGAGTTTCAAATAAGACACCCAGAAGTTGGGACAACTTTAGGACTTTCAAATATCTCATTTGGACTTGATATAAAAGCAAGAGTCTATTTAAATTCTATTTATCTTGACCATTGTGTAAAAGCTGGATTAACATCTGCAATTGTAAATGTTAAACATATCCTACCACTAAATAAAATATCTGATGAGGATAGAAAAGCTTGTGACGATTTAATCTTTAATAATCAAGAAAATTCAGATCCTCTATTTGCATTTATTGATCACTTTTCAAATGTAGAAGCACAAGATGATACAAGTGATGAAGAGTTTCAAAAACTTGAACCAATTGAAAAAGTAAAAAAACTTCTACTTGATGGTGATAAGGAAAGAATGCTTCCTTTAGTTGAAGAATTAAGACACAATGTAAAACCTGAACTTATAGTAAACGAATGGCTAATTGATGGAATGAAAATTATTGGTGAGTTGTTTGGTTCAGGTCAAATGCAATTACCATTTGTACTTCAAAGTGCAGAGACAATGAAAGCAACAGTAGATGCTTTAAATCCATATTTACCAAAAGAGGAAAAAGCTTCTGAAACGGTATTAGTTTTAGGAACAGTAAAAGGTGATGTTCATGATGTTGGTAAAAACCTAGTTGATATTATTCTTTCGAATAATGGATTTAAGGTTATTAATATTGGGATTAAAGCTGATTTAAATGATTTTATCATTGCAGTAAAAGAGCATAAAGCTGATGCTATTGGAATGAGTGGATTACTTGTAAAATCAACAGCTGTTATGAAAGAAAATTTAGAAGAACTTCAAAATCAAGGTATAGATATTCCTGTACTTCTTGGTGGTGCTGCACTTACAAAAAGTTTTATCAATGATTATTGTAGACCAATTTATGATGGTCCAATTTTCTATTGTAGAGATGCTTTTGATGGTGTTGTTTCAATGCAAAGAATTGAAGAAGGTGATGATAATACTGCATTAGCTGCGGATTTAGTTACATCAGAAGAAACAGTTGCTAAAAAAGAAGTTGAAGAAGTAATTATAGATGAAGCAGAAGTAGAAAGACCTGATGAAGGTACTTTTACTTTCCCTCCTTTATGGGGAAGAGTTGCGAAAAGTGCAAATGAGATTGATAAAGATTTAGTATTTAAATGGATTAATCATAGAGTACTATTTAGACAAAGATGGGGATATAAAAGAGCTAAACAAAAGAGTGAAGATTTTTTAAAGCATGAAAAAGAAGTTGTTGAGCCTTTATATGAAAAGTTAAAAGAAGAGTTTATACAAAAAGAGCTTTTTGATCCAATTGCCATATATGCATATTATCCTTGTATTGCAAAAGAGAATAAGCTTTATATTTTTAGTGAAGATTACGCTTTCCATTCTATTGAAGAAGCAAAAAAGGTACCATCTTTAGAAAAGGCAATAAAAGTATTTGAATTTCCTAGACAGAAGAAAAAACCTCATAGATGTATAGCTGATTTCTTTGCTAATGATAGACTTGATGTAGTTGCCTTTTCTCTTGCAAGTGCAGGATTGAAACTTAGTCCTTATGAGGCTGATTTATATAAGCAGAGTAAATTTACTGAGTATTATCAAGTTCATGGACTAGGAGTTGAGTTAGCAGAAGCTTTAGCTGAAGTGATACATAAGCAAGCAAGACTTGATTTAGATATTGTGCCTAAAGAAGGACATACTTTACATGATGTCCAAATGAAACAATATGTAGGTTGTAGATATTCTCCAGGATATGCAGCTTGTCCAGATTTAGAGATGAGTAGAGATATTTTTGATTTATTGAACCCTGAAGAGTTTGGAATTGAGCTTTCAGAGACATTCCAAATTCACCCTGAACAATCTACTTGTGCAATAATTGTACCACACCATAAAGCAAATTATTACAATATTTAAAAATTAAAAGCCATCTTTAAAAGGAGAGAGAAGATGGCTTTTATATAAAACTGACAAATTCTAAGAAATGAGTATTTGAAGTATAAAATAAAAAAATCGAAAAAAAATCGAATTAGCAAATTATAATCTAAAATAATGACTATGTAATATAATAGTAATTGGATATTCAATTATATAAAAGTTGCTTTTAATATAATTTAACAGATGAAAAATTTAAAGATAACCCTATTTATAATATTTATAGCAATATTTTCTACTGTGTATCTTTTCAATACACTATATAAAAATAAACAAATTTCCATTGAATTAAATAATAGTATCAATAATTTGAAACTTCATTATAATATTACTTCTTATTATAATAAAAAAAATGCAGATAGTCTAATTTTAGCAATTAGTAGAAAAAAAGAAATTCTTGAACTATTAACGAAGTCTTTGGATGCAAATGAAGAAGAGAAAAAAATCATCAGAGCAAAAATATATAAAATATTTAAAAAAAAAGTTTGATCTTTTAAAAAGAGAAGGTGTAGAAATATTCTTATTTGCAGATCCTGATAATAGAGCTTTTCTACGAATGCATAAACCAGATAAGTATGGTGATGACTTAAAAAACATTCGATACAGTGTTGAGTATGTTAATAAAACAAAAAAGGCTGTCTTTGGTTTTGAACAAGGGAAAATATCCCATGCATTTAGACATGTATATCCAATATATAATGAATATGGAAGATATTTAGGGTGTATTGATGTATCTTTTTCATCAGAATTTATGCAAAGAACAATAGATAATATCAATAAAATGCATTCCCATTTTATTGTAAATAAAAGTATTTTAGATAAAAGAATATGGGAATCAAGAGAAATAAATAGTTTTTATAAACCAAGTATAGAACATGAGAATTATATGATTTCAGAGATAAAAGAGGTAAATCATATAAGAAAAAATATTTCTAAACAAATTATTGAAGATAATAAAGATTATATAGAGATGAAAATCAATAGTTTAGAAGAGTTTGCAATTTATGGAAGTATCAAAGAAGAGAGTATTGTCATCTCTTTTGTTCCTATTGCAAATATAAAAGATAGAAATAAAGCTTCAGCTTATATTGTTTCTTACACAACAAATAGTGAGATAAATAATACACTTAACTCTTTTTATGTAATAAATCTAATCTCTTTTGTTTTAATTTTAATTGTTTTATATCTAATTTATAAACAAATTATTCACAAAAAAGAGTTGAGTTTAGAAGTTTATGCAAAAACTAAAGAGTTGAAAAAATTAAATGAAGAACTTGAAGAAAGAATTTTAATAGAGAGTGAAAGAAATAGAAAAAAAGATAAACAATTGTATGAACAATCTAAAAATGCACAAATGGGTGAAATGATTGGAAATATAGCACATCAATGGAGACAACCTTTAAGTATAATAAGTATAGTAGCAAGTGGTTTAAAGTTGAAATTAGAATATGGTATCTTTGAACATGATGATGCTGTAAAGGATCTAGATAAACTTAATAATACAGCCCAACACTTATCAAAAACAATTGATATTTTTAGAGATTTCATAAAAGATAATAAAGATTTAAAAGAGTTGATTATTCAAGAAAGAATAAATTATTCTTTGACTATTGTTGAAACATCTCTTTTAAATAATCATATAAAACTAATAAACAATGTTGATTATAGTAATCCTTTAAAAATAGAGTTAATTGAAGGGGAGTTATCTCAAGTTTTAATCAATATTATTAATAACTCTATTGATGCATTAAAAAATACTAAAGATGATAATAGGTGGATAAAAATAAATTTAGAAGTTAATGAAAAGATAGTCAATATTATAATTGAAGACAATGCGGGAGGTATCCCTAAAGATATTATATCAAAAGTGTTTGATCCTTATTTTACTACAAAACATCAATCGCAAGGTACAGGAATAGGTTTATATATGAGTGCTCAAATTGTTGAAAAGCATATGAATGGAAAGCTTTACGTAAAAAATACAAACAATGGAGCTAAGTTTTTATTCAGATACCAGATAAATATAATCTTCTCTTTTTATAGGTAGTTCAATCCTAAATAAAGCACCGGAATACTTTTTATCCAAGTATTTAAAAGTATGGTTTTTTACACTAATAGTACCTTGCATATTATTTGTAATAATTTGTTGGCTCATATATAAACCTATTCCTGTACCTTGCGATTGATGTTTTGTAGTAAAATATGGTTCGAAAATTTTATCAATAATTTTACTATCAATACCTCCTGCACTATCTTTTATATCAATGACAACATGATTTTCTTTTTTATAAATATCAATAAATATATATTTGTCATCACTATTATTTAAAGCATCTATTGCATTATTTAAAATATTTAAAACAACTTGAATTAGCTCATTTTTTAAATTTACAATCTCTATATTTTCAATCTCTTTGATGATATTTATTCTATTGTTTACTGTAAATTTGAACCTACTAAAACTATAGTCCTATCTATTATCTCTTTAAGATTAAATTTCACACTTGCTTTATCAGTATTAAAAAAGTTTCTAAAATCATCAATTGTTTTTGAAAGATATAGTGCTCTTGCATTGATTGTCTCTAAGTTATTTACTAAAGAATCATCATCAAGTGTATCAAGTTGTTTTTGTAATAAAACACTAGAAGCACAAGCAGTGATACTTGATAATGGTTGTCTCCATTGATGTGCAATATTACTTAACATTTCACCCATTGATGCAAGTTTCATCTGTTGAGATAAAATATTTTGTTGTTCAATTTTTTCATTTAGATGTTTGTCTATATCTTCTTTATATTTTCTAAATTTTTTCTCAATAGTTTTTGCAAGAATTAGTGATAAGATAAGTAATATAATAGTTAAACTAATTGATATAAGAAGTGTATTTCTTACATAGTTATAGAATATTTTATTAAATTCAGTTTTTTTCTCTTCTATCATGGCATTTATATCATCTTCATAGAACCCTGATCCTATCATCCATTGCCAATCGTTGATTCCTTTTATATAACTAGTTTTCTTTACATTTTTTTCATCTGTAAGAGGTCTTTTATTTTGGGTATAACTTATATAACCACTTCCTTTTTTCGATAGTTCAATCATATTTTTAATATGTGGGAATTCTTTAGTATTTAAAACATTTTTGTTGATATTTGACTTGTTAAGATGGCTTAAAATTTTACCATCATAGTTTATTACAAAAATGTAGTTGTCATTTTCGTATTTTATTGTATTTAAATCTTTTAAAGCTTTCTCTTTTTGTTGTTTTTCAAAGTCAATTACATATTCACCTGTTCCAATAAACCAATTAAAAGGTTCAAAGTTTTTAATATAACCTATTTTTTTATATTGAGTTTTTTTATCTTTTGGTTTATACCAGTACCATTCATAAAATGTTTCATCTTTCTCTCTTAAAAGGGCATGCATCTCTCTTATAATAAATTTACCTTTTGCATCTTTTACATTATAAGAGTTTTTATTTTCTAATCTAGGCATTATAGGATGCATTGTATTCGCAAATTTACTTTTGTCATGTATAAAGAAATAACCCCTGCCATCGTTAAATTTAATAACTCTAATAGCATCTTTTATTAGTTTTTTAATCTCTTCACTAGATTTTATTTCTTTATTTTTCTCGTAGATTACTTTAGCAATTGAATATACTTTATTCATCTCTTCTTTTAGGGATTTTTTAAGTTCATCCTCTGTAGATTTTTGTAGGTTTGTTAAATAATTATAACTATTTTCAACTCTCTCTTTTATAAGGGCTTTGTTTTTTAAGATGTGATTAGTTCTAATTTGTTCTTTTTGATAGTTAAATGTTTTTATATTTTCATAATAAAAAAATATAAGAATTATAATACTTATTAAGATTAAGAAGAGTGCAGGTGCATACTTAATAATTTTTAAAATCTGTTTTTCATTTTGAAATATCATAAAACTCCAATTAATCAGGAGCGATATTATATAGGGAAAATAGTTATTATTTGATTAACAAATCAAGATTTGGCTTAGAAGATAAAACTGCCAAAAGAAACTTAGGAGAACAAATGACTAAATTTTGTGTTTCAAAGTGACAGTTTTATCTTTTAAACCAAATCCCTCAAAAGAGGGATTTTCTTAGAAAGAGTAAGTTAATGTAAGATTAAGTTGATTATAATCACCATGTGCTGCTGCGTCAGTTTCATTTACAATTGTATAACCTAGATTTGCTTTTAAATCTTTTGTAATAGGATATCCTAACCATAGAGTAGTTTCATCCATATCTAACTTATCATTATTTGCATCAAGATATTCAGTCATACCATAAAGTAATGTTGCACTTAAGTCACCAAATGATTTACTAACACCTAAATAGAAAGTCTCTGCACCTTTGTTATAAATGTAATCACCCTCTTCAAATGGATCAATAGTCTCACCAGAACTTGTCCATCCTGGAAAAGCTGCATCATCATCAATTTTGATATAGCCTACATATGGAGAGAAACCTGCAATAGAAGTACTTGCTGTAAAATGCATTAAGCTTGATTCTTCAATTGATGAGTTGTCTTCTTTATTTTCTGCATAATGAGCTCCAAGCGAGAAGTCTCCAAGTTTTCCATTGATTTTAGCACCATAAATATCTCTTACATCAGGTTCAATTCTATCATATGCAGTTACTGAAAGCATATCATTAAATTTATGACTTAAAGCAACTTGGTAAACACCTTTATTTTCATTTGTTTTCGTCATAGGTCTATAATCTCTTGAGTAGATTCTACCATGTCTTGCTGCCCAAATTGCTTCTAAAGAAGTATTCCCAAATGAAGCATCAATTTTTACTGCATCATTAGTTTTATTTACCCAATGAGACGAGATAAATTGTCTACCTGCTTTTACAGAAAAGTTATCAACTTTATATGTTAAATATAACTCTTCAATATCAGTACTTCTATTACTTCCATCTTTTTCCCAAAATCTTTCA
>JDSF01000521.1_pt1 | contig 11525 bp, 19 predicted proteins | sample 199441 | NCBI WGS metagenome assembly JDSF01 (sample SAMN02592751, study PRJNA231836) | bioreactor metagenome | isolation source: continuous culture bioreactor denitrification-DNRA | place: Germany: Bremen
CCCTAAGTTTTAGGGAATAATTTCAGAAAATACTAATATTAAAATAGTTAAAAAAGCAGAGATATAAAACATATACTCTTCACCAAAAAGTTTTGCTGCTTCGGCACCAACTCCAGCAGCACCTAAAGTATGTGCAAATGTGTTTAAAGTAAGAATAGCAGCAATTGAAAAATCCATATTCTTTTTTTGCTTTTCCATAAGAGTACCAAGTTTTTCATTTTTTTGTTTTACAAGCTCAATATGAGAAGCTGTAATAGACAAAAGTACTGCTTCTAAAATAGAGCATAAAAATGAAATACCTACTGCTATAAAAAAATAAAGCAATATCAACATAAATATTCCTAGAAACTTATTTTAAAATATTATATAATGAGTTCATAAATACATTGTTTAATAAAAAAGGTTATATATGAAAAATAATTATATTCCTATATCATGCGCTTTTTATGATGAATTTGAAGCTGCAGCAGTAAAAAAAAGTGCAATGCGAAATAGTCTATTTAGAAGATGATAAAAAAAAGAGTATTTCTGCAAAAGTAATTGACTTTAAAAATATAAATAAAGAAGAGTTTATGATTTTAGATAATGATCTAAAAATTAGACTTGACAAAATTTTACTTTTTAATGGTATCTCGCCTAAAGATAAAGACTACTGTTAAAAAATACTTCTTCAAACTTAAGCATTGACATTTTTTGTTTGCTATTAATAAGAGTTACTCTTATTAATATATTTTAAGCTTTAGTAAATGATATAATATTTCATCTCTAAGCTATTATGAGTATAATTTTGTTATGAATATAGAATTAAGATTTTTACAAAAAGCAATTGAGGATAAAAACTATATAAGTTTTTCATACAAAAATACAAAATATGAAAAAATCAAACCTACAAGTCTAAAGATTATAGATAATAAATATATATTAAATACAAACAATGGAAAATTTAAATTTGATAAAATTTTAAAACTAAAAATCCTAAAAGATAGATTTTAATAAAAGAAGTTCATCTATAACTGAATTTTTCAAAAGGTTTACTTTTTTAACAAAAGTAAATCTTTGAAAATATTAGTTTCTCTATTTATTCTCTTAGCTCACTTAATCTTTTTAATAAATATTCTAATTCAGCTCTTTTTTCTACTTTCTCATGAACTTTTTCTTCCAAGAAGTCAACTACATTTTTATGTAATTTTACTTTAGATAATTTATTGATATTTGTAATACCCCCAGGATTTAAAACATTTACCTCTAATATTTTATCTCCAATCATATCAAGTCCTGCAAAGAAAATACCATCTGTTAAAAGTTTTTTACCTACTTTTGTACAAATTCTTTTTTGTGAATCTGTAAGAGTATACTTATGTGCACTTCCACCTGTTTGTATATTTGCCCTATGCTCACCTTCAGCTGGTTTTCTATGATATGCACCAATTGCTTTTCCATTTAACATCATTACTCTAACATCACCATTTTCTGCTCCTTCAATATACTCTTGAAGAATTACATAATTTTCACCAGAATCATCAATATAAAAATCTAATAAAGAGTTTATATTTGATTTAGCTCCCTTTTCAAGGACAATAACACCTCTTCCTCCTGAACCATCTAAGGGCTTTAAAATCATTTTTTCATCATCAGATTCATCAATAATTCTTTTAATATATTTTTTACTACCTGATACATGAGTTCTTGGAAGATAAGTATTTGTTGGATCATGAAATGTTGTAGTATATAGTTTATTATTTGCTTTTCTTATTCCATCAATATCATTGATAATAATAGTTTCATCTTTTACTGAATCTAAAAAATTAAATACTAAAGGAGAAATGGGAGGATCTTTTCTAATCATAATACAATCAAAAGCATGTAGTGCTGTAAGCTTCACAGCATAAGTGGTTTTTTTATAAAAACTTGTTACAGATTCTGGTATTTTCCCTTCAAACTTTAAAGTTTTTGCAAAACCATGGACAATATTATTTCTTACAGTTAAATCATGTGTATAAAGTACTGATACTTTATGTCCTCTTGACATACACTCTTTAATTACAACTAAAGTCGTACTTTTTAATGGCTCAATATTTGCCCAATTTTCTATTATAAATGCTACGTGCATTATCTTTTTCCTTATTTAAGATTTAATTTCTAGCCTCTATTAAAGCATCAGCAAGTTTTGCAAGCTCAAGTTGAGTGAGTTTAATTGTTTTTTCATTAAGCTCATCAAGTGAAATAAAATTGTCTAACATAATTCTTGAAGCACCTTCATAATCTTCTCTATGTTTTGCTAGATATACTATTTGATGAATTAATTCATTCATATGTAAATTATTAGAATCCCTTTTAATACTCTTCATCATCTATACCAAAATCATATGAATCATAATCAACTGTAAATATCTTTGGATATCCAAGTTTTTCAAGTTCAATATCAATATTTTCTTCAGATATTCTATTTTTAACTTTTTCCATTATTGTTTCAATATCCTCTTCTTTTATATCATTTGCTCTTAATTCATAAATTATAGAATCCATCTTTTCCTCTTCTATTATTTTTTTATTGAAATTATTTTATTTGCCAAATTAATAATTTGTCTATTTGTTAAGCGAATAGTAGTACTTGCAATATTTTCTAATTTTAGGTTATTCTCTAAAATTAATTTTATTGCTGAATCATAGTCATTATTATTTTTTATAAGATTTGCTATTTGAGAAATTACTTTATTTATTTGATTTTCTATTCGATAATTTGAAATCAAATCTTCTAAATAACTAGCCATAATTAACTACCTATAATATTATTTCTTTAATTTAAAATATCATTTGTCTATACATTTATCAAATGCTACTTCACAATTAGAATAACACTCACTCTGTTCTACTTGAGATATTTTTTCTTCACAATTAAAACTGCAAGTCATATAGGAGTCTCTACATTCTGAAATTTTAGAATCATTCTTTTCACCCATCTCTTCTTTGCACTTCTCATATAAAACTGAACATTCAGTAAGACAATTTGTAAAAGTAGGAGGACTCCCTTTTTCACATTCATCAATACAATCATTATAGATTTTTTCGCAAATAGTGGGTTCTGTAAACAATTCATCATTTGATAATGTAGGAAAATCATTTGAAGATAGTAAAGAATATGATATCATTAATACCATAAGTAATTTATACATTTATACTCCTACTTAACTAAAGACTAAGTTTAATTTGTTAGTATAAATGTACTCTAATTATAGAGTACACCATAATTTCTGAAAACTTCTTCAAATATGCACGGCCAAATGCTTTGTTGGGTTTTCAGGAATTCTCAATTTGTTAGAATAAATTCTAATAAGAAATTATAAACCAAAAAATCAGAAAATACACTAAAATCTACCTTAATTTCTTTTTGTAACCATGAAGTAACGTTTTTTAGGCACTTTGTAAATAAAAAATATTTATAAGATAAAACTATTTTTTTAAAATTATTTTTGCTAACTTATAAATTTTATTGTTTTTTATAGATTTTATATAATATTTATAAAGAAGAAATTTGTTTTTAATATCTATATTTTATTCTTTTGTTTTAATACTTAGATTAACTTCTCCATTTTCAAAAAACATTCATCTTTTAAAATTCTTACAAATATATCTTTAGAGAAAAAAGAAATTAAATAGTCAATCATTATATGCAACCAATCTTACTTTATTAAATTTTTCCCAACCATATATCCTGAAGCCCAAGCAAAGTGTAGATTATATCCACCCCTATTTCCAACTATATCTAAAACCTCCCCTGCTAGATACAATCCTTTGCATTTTTTACTTTCATAAGTTTTATTGTCTACCTCATCGACTCTTACACCTCCGCCACTTGCTTCTGCGTGTTTGAATCCTTGGGTGTCTGTTACTTTTACTCTCCAGTTTATTAGCATATTCACTATTACTCTTATCTGTTTAGCATTTATATCTTTGGCTTTACACTCTTTATCTATTTTGCATACATCTAAAAGAATAGGTGCTAGTTTATTTGAGATTATTCCTGTTAGTAGTTGTACTGCTTTTTCATTTGGTAGGGTTTTAAAAAGTGTCTCAATCATTCCTAAGACTTCATTTCTATTTTGTTTTGGAAATAGATTTATAGCTAAGGATACATCTTGATATAGTGACAGCGGATATACTGCATATTGAGAGATATCTAATATTGCAAATCCTGATACTCCATATTTAGTAAAAAGTACGTCACCAAATATTTCACACTCTTTTTGTCCATCTATATATAAAGATATATTTGCCTCTTTTTTTACACCTTGGATTCTATTGTTGTGTTCAAAATCTGTATGAAGTCCTACAAGAGAAGGATATGTCATATTAAATGTATGTCCAAACTTACAAGCTATATTCATACCATCTTCTGTAGCTTTTAGTTGTGGTGCGGCTGCTAGTCCTGATGAGATTAGGACTTTATCATAAGCTTTAAGTTCTTTATCTTGGGATACTACTATAAACTTATCATCATCTTTTTTTATATCTTCTACTTTTGTATTTAGTATTAGATTTATTCCTAAACTTTGTACAGCTGATTCTAAAAGTGTTACAACTGATTTCGCTTCATTGGATAGTGGATATACTTTATTTGTCTCTTTTATATCAAGTAGCAGTCCAATACTTTTACAAAACTTTTCAAAGGCTTTAAAATCAAACTGCTTTAAAGCATACGATACAAAAGAAGGATTTTCACCTATATAGTTTTCTACTTTTACATCTGTATTAGAGATATTGCATCTTCCATTTCCTGAGGCTAATATCTTTTTTCCTATACCATTGTTATAATCTATTAAATCTATTTGTAAGTTCTTATTTTCTCTTTTAGCTGTGATTGCAGCTATTATTCCAGCAGCTCCAGCTCCAATGATTGCTATTCTCATCAATTTCCTAAGTAGTTTGGTTCTCGTATTATACTTTATATTAGTAAAAAACTGCTAGCCATATAGTTGGTTTATCTTTTGAAGTATATTTAACTCTATGTTTTATATGAGCTTTTATATCAAAGCAATCTCCTTTTTGTAAAACTACTTCTTTTTCTTCAAATTCTAAGATAGCTTTACCATCTAAGATAAGTACAAACTCATTTTCATCTTGGTCATACCAAAACTCATCTTCGCTAGTTTGTCCATTTGATACTATTCTTTCTATTCTTATATTTTCACTTTTTAGTATCTCTTTGAACTCTTCTTTTATCTTATCTACTTTTATATCATCAAATATATTCATTTTTATCCTTTAATACCTAGTGATTATATCAAGAAAAGACAAAAAATAAGCCATTTTATATACTACTATTTTAATCAACTTTAATTAATTTAGTATTTTTTTAAGAAATTTTGAAATTTTTATCATTTTTAATATAAAACTAGGAATTACCCTATCAAACACCTTACTATAGGGATTATTAAGCTTATAAAAAATATATTTTATATTCATTTTTAAGAACTTAAAAGTAATTTAGTAAAGAATATCAAATTAATTATGATTAAATTACTTGACATTAATTTTAAAATAGTATACAATTTCACCATAGATTAAAACATGAGATTAAAAAAAGGAAGACAAAATGCAAAAAGAGACTATTGCAGTACATGGCGGATATAACAACAAAGAAGGCTTTGGAACTATGTCTGTACCTATTGCTCAAACTACTGCATATGCTTTTAGAGATGCTGAACATGCAGCGAATCTATTTGCACTAAAAGAATTAGGACCAATTTACACAAGATTAAATAATCCTACTACTGATGTATTAGAGCAAAGATATGCACAACTTGAAGGTGGTGCTGGGGCACTATGCGTTGCAAGTGGTCAATCTGCAATTTTTTATGCAATTGCAAATGTAGCAGAAGCTGGTGATAATATTTTAATTTCTGACAAATTATATGGTGGAGCAGTTACGCTTTTAACTCACACTATTAAAAGATTTGGAATCAAAGCTAAAATATTTAAAAGTTCAGATGCGAGTAATTTAGAAGAGCAAATTGATGAAAATACAAAAGCTATTTTCTTCGAATCTTTATCAAATCCTCAAATTGCTATTGCAGATGTTGAAAAGATTGTAGAGATTGCAAAAAGAAATGGTGTTCTAACTATTTGTGATAATACTGTTGCAACAGCAGCTTTATTTAATCCTTTAACATGGGGAGTTGATGTAGTAATTCACTCTACATCAAAATATACAAATGGTCAAGGAACAACAATTGGTGGAATCATAATCGAAAGAGATAGATTAGCAGAATTCTTTAAAGAAAATGAAAAAGATACTATCACTTCAATGAACCTGATGTATCTTATCACGGATTAGTATATACAGATGTACCTCTTCCAAACTTTACTTTAAGAGCTAGATTATCTCTATTAAGAGATATTGGAGCAAGTCAATCTCCTCATAACTCTTGGTTACTATTACAAACAATAGAGACTTTAGATTTAAGAGTTGGAAAACACTCTGATAGTGCTTTAGAAGTTGCAAAATTTTTAGAGTCACATCCAAAAGTTAAATCAGTTAACTACCCAGGGTTAGAGTCAAATGCAGATTATGACAAAGCACAAAAGTATTTCAAAGATGGTAAAGCTTCAGGACTAATCTCTTTTGAGACAGATAGTTTTGAAGATGCAAAAAAAGTTATTGATAGTGCTAAACTATTTAGTGTTGTCGTAAATATTGGAGATAGTAAATCTCTAATCGTACATCCAGCATCAACTACTCACTCTCAAATGAATGAGGAAGAGCTTAAAAATGCAGGAATCAATACTACAACGGTTAGATTATCAATTGGTTTAGAAAATCCAAAAGATTTAATAGAAGATTTAGAGCAAGCTTTAGATAAGGAATAAGAATGCCACTTATATCAACAAAAGGGGTTTATGGTTTAACAGCCATGCACGAACTTAGCAAACATGAACCAGATTCTCCCATGCAAATCAAAGAGATCTGTTCAAATGCTAAGATTCCTCAAAACTACCTTGAGCAACTTTTAAGTAAGTTAAGAAAAGCCGAGTTAGTAAGAAGCGTTAGAGGTGCCAAAGGTGGTTACATCTTGGCTGATAAGCCTGAAGATATTTCAGTAAAAGATATTTTAGTTGCCCTTGAAGGTGATTTAAAGATTGTTGATTCTAAAACAGAGAATCCAGCACTAAATATCTTTTTTGATGAGGCAAAAGATAATACAAAAAAGATTTTTGATTTGAGTTTAGCACAGCTAAATGATTATCAAGACAAATACAACGAAGTTTTACACTATAGTATATAAAAAAGGATAGAAAATGAAATATGCACAAAATGTTACAGAGTTAATTGGAAATACACCATTAGTTAAATTACAAAAAGCAAGCAATGACACTGAGACTACAGTTTTAGGAAAATGTGAGTTTATGAATCCAACTCATTCAGTAAAAGATAGAATTGGAACAAACATGATTAAAACAGCTTTAGAGCAAGGTTTAATCAACGAAACAACAACAGTAATTGAGCCAACTTCAGGAAATACTGGAATTGCTTTGGCTTCTGTTTGTGCAGGTTTAGGTATTAAACTTATCCTTACAATGCCTTCATCAATGAGTATTGAAAGAAGAAAATTATTAAAAGCTTTAGGTGCAGAACTTGTACTAACTGAGCCAGAAAAAGGAATGAAAGGTGCGATTGATAAAGCATCTGAATTAGCAGAAACAATTGACAATTCATTTATTCCTCAACAGTTTAATAATGGTGCAAACCCAGATATTCATAGAAAAACTACAGCTAAAGAGATTTTAGCAGATACAGATGGGAAAATTGACATCTTAGTTGCAGCAATTGGAACAGGTGGTTCTATTACTGGTATTGGTGAAGTTTTAAAACAACACAACCCAGATATTCAAGTAGTTGCTGTTGAGCCAGAAGCATCACCTGTATTAAGTGGTGGGAAACCTGGACCACATAGAATTCAAGGTATTGGAGCAGGTTTTGTTCCAAATGTATTAAATACAGACCTTTTTGAAGAAATAGTAAAAGTATCAAATGAAGATGCGATTGAGACTTCTAAAAAACTTGCAAGTTCTGAAGGGTTATTAGTTGGTATTTCTGCTGGTGCAAATGTATTTGCAGCAACACAAATTGCTTCTAAGCCAGAAAACAAAGGTAAGACAATTGTTACAATTTTATGTGACACAGGTGAGAGATATCTAAGTGCAGGATTATATGACGACGAGTAGAAATACTTGTCCTCTCATATAAAAAATAAGAGAGGTAAAAAATGGCAGAAAAAGCTTCAAGATCTATAGCTAAAACTGTCTCTTGGCGAACTGTCGGGACTCTTGATACGATTATTATCTCATACTTTATCACTGGTGACTTAACAATGGCAGCTTCTATTGGCTCAATTGAATTGTTTACAAAAATGGCTTTATATTATTTTCATGAAAGAGCTTGGAATAAGATATCTTTTGGGAAAGTTAAAGAACCAGATTATCAGATTTAACTGATAACAATAATAATTATGGATATAGAATGAATATTGAGAATTTAAATAAAAAGTTTGCAAATGCAGAGGCAAAAGAAGTTTTAGAATACTTTTTAAACGAATACAAAAGAGAGGCTGCTTTATCAAGTAGCTTAGGCGCAGAAGACCAAGTGTTAACAGATATGATTTTAAAAATCAATAAAGATTCAAATATCTTCACACTTGATACAGGAAGATTACATCCAGAAACTTATGATGTAATGGATGCAACAAATTTAAAATATGGAATTAAGCTAGAAGTTTTCTTTCCAAAAAATGAAGATGTTGAGAAGTTGTATGAAACTCAAGGTATCAATGGACACTTTGAAAGCATTGAAAATAGAAAAAATTGTTGTGGTATCAGAAAAATGGAACCACTAAAGCGTGCATTGAAACCTTTAAAAGTATGGGTTACTGGTCTTAGAGCTGCACAAAGTGTAACAAGAACAGATATGCCAGTAGTTGAATATGATGCAAACTTTGATGTAATTAAAGTAAACCCTTTAATTAATTGGAGTGAAGAAGATGTATGGGATTACATTAAAACAAACAATGTTCCATATAACAAACTTCACGATCAAGGCTATCCAAGTATTGGATGTGCACCCTGTACACGGCCAGTTAAAGCTGGCGAAGATATTAGAAGTGGTAGATGGTGGTGGGAAAACCCTGAACACAAAGAGTGTGGGTTACACGCCAAATAGATTTATAAATTTTTTAAATATAGTGATGAAATCAAACTTTTAATTTGAAGGATTCAAATAAATATAGAAGAGATCAAACCTTTACTTTGACTATTCTAAAACAATTAATGGGATGATAAATAATGAGCAATGAAATAGAAATAAGTCCTGAGAGACTTACGCATTTAAAACAATTAGAAGCAGAAAGTATGCATATAATGAGAGAAGTAGTAGCAGAGTTTTCAAACCCTGGTATGCTTTACTCAGTAGGGAAAGACTCCTCTGTAATGTTACACCTTTTACAAAAAGCCTTTTACCCTGCACCACCGCCCTTACCTTTAATGCATGTTGATACAACATGGAAATTTAAAGAGATGATAGAGTTTAGAGACAGACGCGCAAAAGAAGTAGGAATGGAGTTAATAGTTTACTCTAATCCAAAAGGTCTTGAAATGGATATCTCTCCTTTTGAACATGGAAGTGCTTTACACACAGATATCATGAAAACTGAAGGTTTAAAGAACGCTTTAAATATCCAAAAGTTTGATGCTGTATTTGGTGGGGCTAGAAGAGATGAAGAGAAATCTAGAGCAAAAGAGAGAATTTATTCTTTCAGAGATAAAAACCATAGATGGGATCCAAAAAACAAAGACCAGAACTTTGGAATATTTATAATGGAAGACATACACAAGGCGAGTCTATTAGAGTATTCCCATTATCAAACTGGACTGAGCTTGATATTTGGCAATATATCTATTTAGAAGGTATTCCAATCCCTGATTTATATTTCTCAAAAGAGAGAGAAGTAGTTGAGTATATGGGTACAAAAATCATGGTAGATGATGATAGAGTTCCTGAAGAGTTAAAAGCTACAGCTAAAAAAGAGAAAGTAAGATTTAGAACTCTTGGTTGTTATCCATTAACTGGAGCAGTAGAATCAGAAGCAACTACTTTACCAGAGATTATTCAAGAGATGTTAACTTGTACAACATCTGAGAGACAAGGTAGATTAATAGATAGTGATGGTGACGCATCAATGGAGAAAAAGAAACAAGAAGGGTATTTCTAAAATGGCACATCAATCAGATTTAATTTCAGAAAATATTGAAAAATATTTAAAAGAACATGAAAACAAAGAGATATTAAGATTTATTACATGTGGATCAGTTGATGATGGTAAATCAACTTTAATTGGTAGATTATTATACGATTCAAAGATGATTTTTGAAGACCAATTAGCAGCTATTGAAAAAGATAGTAAAAAAGTTGGAACAACTGGTGAGAAAATTGACTTAGCACTTTTAGTTGATGGTTTAGCATCAGAAAGAGAACAAGGTATTACTATTGATGTTGCCTATAGATTTTTCTCAACTGAAAAAAGAAAGTTCATTATTGCAGATACTCCAGGTCACGAGCAATACACAAGAAACATGGCAACGGGAGCTTCGACAGCAGACGTTGCTATTATCTTAATTGATGCGAGACAAGGGATTTTAACACAAACTAAAAGACACTCTTATATTGCTTCTTTATTAGGGATTAAAAACCTAATCGTTGCTATTAATAAGATGGACTTAGTTAATTTTTCACAAGATGTATTTGAAGATATCAAGAAAGCGTATAATGAGATTATTCCAAATCTTCCACATAATGAAGATTTAAATATTGAGTTTATTCCTATTTCTGCTTTAGATGGAGATAATATTTTAACTAACTCTCAAAAGTCACCTTGGTATACAGATAAACCATTAATGGAATTACTTGATACAATTGAAATTCATAAAAAAGAGTCTAAATCATTTAGATTACCTGTTCAATATGTAGTAAGACCTCACTTAAACTTTAGAGGTTTCGCTGGAACAATTACAAGTGGTTCTATTTCAGTTGGTGATGAGATTACAGTATTACCTTCAAAGAAAACATCAAGAGTTAAATCTATTGTATCAAATGATATTAAAGATTTAAAACCTGTTGGAAAAGATGAAGTTGTAGAGACTATTAAAACAGCATTTGCACCAATGGCAACAACTATTACACTTGAAGATGAAATTGATATTTCTAGAGGAGATATGATTGTAAAATCAGATGACATTCCAAAAGTATCAAATCATCTATCGGCTATGGTTGTATGGATGGATGAAAAACCATTAGTTTTAAATCAAAACTATGTGATTAAAAGAGCTACATCTGTATTAAATGCCACTTTTGATTCTATTGACTTTAAAAAGAATATTAATACTTTTGAAGAGATTGATGCTAAAAACTTAGAGTTAAATGATATTGCAAAAGTTACTTTCTCATTAGATAGAGAGATTGCTGTAGATCCATACCA
>JDSF01000522.1_pt1 | contig 11517 bp, 12 predicted proteins | sample 199441 | NCBI WGS metagenome assembly JDSF01 (sample SAMN02592751, study PRJNA231836) | bioreactor metagenome | isolation source: continuous culture bioreactor denitrification-DNRA | place: Germany: Bremen
TTGATGAAAATGATTATGAGGAGAATGAGTCTTATGAAGAAAATGATGAGCTTGAATAAGATTTTTGTTATGGCAGTTCTTGGCTTAGTGTTAGCAGGATGTTCTGGTTTAGAAAATGATTTTGATCTTGAAAAACCTGTTGAGAAGAAGGTGGATGAATCCGGACGAGTTCTTGAAACAGATACCCTTAAGGTCACTATACCAGAAGGTGCTCTAGAAGAAAAACAAAGAATCACCATGGAAGAAGGCAAAGGGTATAAAAAGCCTAATAAGGACGAAGCTATATTACTTAGTGCACCAGTCCACTTAAATTGTGAGCAAGATATCAGAAGGTTTAATGAACCTATTATCATTGAAATGGCTTTAAGTAATGATGATATTGATATGATAGAAGAATTAGGGGGCGTATACGGTGCTTATTACGATGGTAAGAATTGGCATTATATAAAGCCACTTGAAGTGAATTTAGAAGAGGAATATTTTACCTTCGAAACCTATCACTTTAGTCAATACACAAAATCTATTCCTAGCAATAGGACAAAAATGCAAAAGTTTGCCAAGGAAATTGCAGTCGGTGAGTGGAGCAAAGGAACAGAAAATTCAGCTATGGTAGAAGAAACAGAAAATCTTATTAAGGATATCATGAAAAATAAGTTGGGCATATCAGATTCATCACTTAGGAAAGATATACTTACTGCAGTGATGAATGAAGATGAGTTTGGAAGTCTAATGACAAGCTATGAGAATAATGATATGGACACTTTCAGTCAGGGACTTGCTGTCATGACTGGTAAGAAGATATTTGAAGCCATTGATGACCAATCTAATAAAGTGACCAAAGCATTACTTGGTGATATTACTGATAATGCCAGTAAAATTGGCACAGGTGTAAAAATGGCTGCAGCAATCTCAGAAGCAATATGGAAGAGGCAGCAAAGGCATTATCTGCCGAAATCATTGATGCCTATCCATTAGCCAAAACTTTCAAGACAGCAGCAGAAATTACTGAACGTCAGATTGCCCGTTGGAAAGACCAAGAAATAGAAGCAGCCTATCAAGCTTTTGTAAATGGGTCAGAAAAGAAATACCTCTTCTTTGGCTATGATGTGGAAAAGGGAGATTTTGACGAAGTTTGGGAACAAATGCGTGGTATCCAGACCAAAATATATTCAGACGCCATGAAAGACTATGCGAATAGCCATGGTATAGCCGTTAAGGACATTGACTTTGATACCCAGGAGAAGCTTCGTAAAGATGCCAAAAATGACTTAGAAGATGCCTTTGAAGAGCGTAAGGACCAAGAGAAAGATATTGAAGCCATTGAAAAAGACAATCTTCGCTTGTTAAAAGCCTTCGAAGATGCCAAGTTATTTGAAGAAGATATGTTTGGCTACTCAGAAGATACGTCCTTTGAATTTAGGATGGAACGACTTTATAAAATCAAGGATATGATTTTAAAAGATACAGGTGCAACCATTGATCATGCAGACTCAACGAGAAAAAACGAGATATCACATGACACAGTAGCAAAGCTAGCAAGGCTATGGTATTCAAGTGATGATGGTAGAGAAAAGTACAAAGAACAACTGATTGAACTTGGTTATGTTGATGGTGATGATGAAGATACACAAGAGGATGAAGAACTAGCAGGTAAGGAAGGTCAAAAAGCTAGTGGCAATAAGGCCTATTTGAGATTTGATTATATTACTGATGGTTCTGGTGAAGAACGAGTAGGGGAAGATTTAACCTTTGAAGCCCTACCATTTATTGAACTTAGTGATATCCCAGTAGTTCTTGATGAAGATGGCAATTTTTCATTTGAGAAATCCATCTCCGGTGGTGCATTGACCCAAGGGCCAAACTATTTGTTTGATTATCCCTCAGATGTAACTTATTCCGGGATTAGTATTTCAGGCTATTGGGATAGAGAGTCTTATAAAGCCCATGGTAAAGTGGAACCATTTAATGTGACGATGATCTCAGAAGAGGGTGAAGGCGCTAGCTATTACAGCTATGCAGAAGATTGGTCTGTTAATACATGTGAAATTAGAATGCATGCCATGGAAGGAAATCAAAACCAATATGGTATTCAATATATTTCGTCAGAGGATAGTGAACTAGATCCTGTTAAGAATATACAGGTGAGTTTGTATGAGGATAAAGAGAACCCAGATCAATTAATACGAGATGAAAGTGTCTATGAATATGGCATGCGACTAGTTGTAGATGTTGTGTATACACTGGTAGTGGAATAGTAATAAATTGTATTAAAAGATTAAATGATATTCATGAAGTAGAACTGATTATATGTTAATGGGTAAGCCTTATGGCTTACCCATTATTTTTTTCTTCATAGTCTTTGGCAGTATCAGTAATGGCGATGCCGCCGGTGGCGGTCTCGCGGTGGCAAGCAGGGAGCAAGTCGCCGACTTGCTTCATGGCAACGACCACTTCGTCGAATGGGATGATGGATGGCATACCAGCCAGTACCATCTCAGCACAGATGAGGGCGTTGGAAGCGCCGATGGCGTTACGTTTATGGCAGGGAACCTCAACAAGTCCAGCTACTGGGTCGCAGATTAAGCCCATCATGTTGTTGATGGCAATGGCTGCGGCGTCAAAGGACTGACCTGTTGTACCGCCAAGCAAGTAAACGATGGCGCCAGAGGCCATAGCAGAAGCAGACCCAATCTCAGCTTGGCATCCACCTTTGGCACCCGATATGCTGGCTTTAGTGGCTATAATCATGCCAATAAGTCCAGCAACAAAGAGGCCTTCAACGATTTGATCATCCGTTAGATCATAGCGTTCTTGAATGGCTTTAAGGGTGCCAGGCAATACACCACAAGCGCCAGCCGTTGGGGCTGCGACTATCTGCCCCATGGATATATTGACTTCCATGGTGCTTAGGGCATAAGCCATAGCTCTAGTTGTTGTTTCGCCTGAGATTGACTTCTCAGTCGAAAAATTAGCCTTGAGCTTATAAGCTTCCCGTTTGATTATTTTACCTTCAATATGATGGTTGTCTTCATTAAGGCCGTTATCAATAGCATTCTTCATAACACCCCATTGCTTAAGCATATGGGCCTGGATGTCATTCATATCATTGCCTGTTTGCTTATGTTCATAGCGGAGGGCAACCTCACTAAGGTTTAATTGGTGCTTATCTTGTTGGTGCAATATATCTGAAACAGTGGATATTTTCATACGGTTTCTCCATTTCTATGAAAGAGATTACATATAACTTCATTAATTTTCTAAGGTTCTACTTTATGGCTTTAAAGAAGGTTAGTTTGGTCAGGGCATCAAGGTCTTCGATCCGCTTAAGAGCCCCACTTGGGATATGGTCATCGGTTTCAATAACAATGACTGCATTTTCTCCTTTGATTTCCCTAAACAGCTTCATAAAAGCAATGTTGACTTCAATGTCAGCAAGGGCTTTGCTAATGTCAGCCACAAAGCCTGGCTTGTCTATATGCTGGGCTATAAGGGTAGAGTATTTGCCAGATATAGACACATCAATATCATCTATGGCAATAATCTTTGCCTTACCACCGCCTACTGATGAGCCTACCATTTCCTGTACATAACCTTCTTCATCTTCAAAGACAATTTTGACTGTATTGGGATGAACATCACCCAAATCTTTCTTGTAGAAATTAATGATTAAGCCTTGTTCTTTAGCCACATCGTAAGCATCTGGTATTCTTGGATCATGAGGCTTTAGACCACAGACTCCTGCTATCAAGCTTTATCAGTGCCATGACCTTGGTAAGTTGTGGCAAAAGAACCATGCAAGTAGAAGTTGACTTTCTTGATTTTACGGCCAAATATTTTGCGGCATATGTAGGCAACCTTTGCAGCCCCAGCCGTGTGAGAACTTGATGGACCAATCATTGTTGGTCCGATAATATCGAATATTGAATAGTTGTCCATTAGACCATCCTTAGTTTAAGACTTTGTGTGGTGTACACTTAAGACTATTATACGCCAATTTGTCTAGCTCTGAAAGACATAAAAAATATTTTAACACGAATTCTAATGGGATTATAAGAAATCTCTAAATGCATTCTTAGATGCTTTGTGTACAATTGTTTTAATGAAGTTATAAAAAGGTGAGGTGAAATTATGAAGAGAATGAATGCAAATGCATTATTGATTATCATAGCAGTGATACTTGTAGCTGGACTAATGAACAGCTGGGCCTTTAAAACAAGAGACTGGCATTTTGTTAGATACAATAGATACGAGCATGAAGAGTTTGTAGAGGATATGGAAGACCTAGGAGATGACCTTGGTGAACTAGGAGAAGAGATGGGCGAGCTTGGCGCCGAACTTGGCTATGAACTAGGTGATGTTGGTTCGGAGTTTGGTCATGATATGAGTGACTGGGGTTCTGATTTTGGTCGAGACATGGGACACTGGGGTTCTGACTTTGGTAAAGATATGGGAGAGTTTGGACGAGACGTTGCTGATGTGGCAGTGGATTTTGCTGATTCAGTAACAGACATATTTAGATAATTTATTTGAAAATGAATGGATATAGATATATGAGATTGTACACTTATGTAGTATAATAACCTTACTTAATATGAGTGAGGTTATTTTTTATGTTATTACAATATGTACAAGCCCTATTTTTTATATTTGCTGCAGAAATGGGTGACAAGACTCAGATCCTTGCCATGATGTTTGCAACTAAGTACAAAACATCAAAAGTTTTACTTGGCATTATGATTGGCTCTGCCCTTAACCATGGACTGGCAGTTATCTTTGGTACACTACTTGGCAAAGTTATACCTATATATGTTCTACAAATAATTGCTGGTGTGGCTTTTGTTGGTTTTGCGGCTTGGACCTTACTTGTGAAGGAGGAAGACGATGAAAACCAAGATGATCTTGATAGCAAGAAAGTATCCAAAAGCGCAATTCTTGTTGTGGCTATGGCCTTCTTCCTCGGTGAATTAGGGGATAAAACTCAGTTGACAGCCATTACATTATCTGTCTCAACAGCCTATCCAATAATTGTCTTATTAGGCACTGTGTCAGGTATGATTGTGACCAGTGGCATAGGTATTTTTGTAGGAAGTAAAATAGGTGACAAGCTACCAGAAGCCTTAATTAAGGTTGTATCTAGTGCCATATTCCTTAGTTTTGGTATCCTAAAGCTTATTAGCTCAACGCCAGAAAATTTGGTCAATGGCTTAACAGTGGGTATCTTTGTTATGGTTGTAGGTACCACATTCCTATTGCTTCTAAGAACAACCTTCAAAGCCCACAAGAATGGTGTTCTTACACCATATGGTATAGCAGCTAGGACATTATATGATTATGCACATAAAGTAGAATCAACTGTGGATGAATTGTGTCGAGGTGTCAATCATTGTGGACAATGTAGCGGTGAATTATGTGCAGTAGGCTTCATAAGACATTTGGCAAAAGAAATGCAAACAGATGCCTTTGACCATAACCACCAAGCAATGCTTAGGGAGATTAAGTACCACAAGGACAAATTTTCACGTAGGAAATTAGTCCATGTATTACAGATGAACATCAAGTATCTTGTCACCTTAGAAGCAAAAGATAAAGGTTATGATGAAATCAATATGATTCGGGAAATCCTTGAATTAATGCTGTTTGAAGAGGTTTTAGCTTATGAGGGTAGCTTAGCTGCCTACAAAGCTGCTGTTGGTTCAATAGACCCAGATATAGATTGGACATAGAAGATATATGGTTAGAGAACTATGTTTCTAAGCTTCAGTTTGTTATAATAACTTTGAGGGATTTAATATGCCACAGTAAGAAGGAGGCATGTTAAATGGTCAACAATGTTGCAGAGTTTTTACATGAATATAAGGAACGAGATTTTGAAGGCTTGCTCAATCAACCTAATCAAGAAATCTACGTTTTTCTAGTTGAACATAATGGAACACTTGTACAAAATACAAACCCATTGCTAACAGATGAAGAGGTAACAGATAGGTATCTAGGTGACAGCCTAGGTTGTTTTGATATGGAAAAAGGTAAACGTTGTGGTGAAGGTAAGAATTGTGTGGCCTGCCAACTAAGGTTTGCAGTTAGTGAAAGCCTTGATTCTAAGAAGCCAATTACCAAAAGACTGATTACTAAGAATCTTGATTATCAACATATGAAAAGTGAAAGGTATTTTCACCTATCAACGGTATTTCCACACAAAGATAAGAACCAGGTCATGGTTATTCTTGATGATGTCACTAAGAGTCATCAGCTGGTTGAGCTGACCAAAGTTGAGCATTATCTCAGAGAAAATGCCCAACTTCTTGATTTTGACAGCATACTTCAATATGCCATGGACAACAGTCTTAAGGTTATAAGCAGTGAATTTGCTGCAGTTGGCATTATTGGTAAGCAAAGCCATTTGTCAAAAAAGCTCTATGGTACAAGCAATATTGGTGAATTAACAAAAGACAATGATTTGAATTCTGTTATTGACAGAAAGTTATGGCTTCAATGTGTGTCTGAAAATGAAATTGTAATTGATAACCATTATGATAGTCGTATTAAAAAAGGTATAAGAGATAAAGGCACAAAGGTCATCAACCGAGTTTTATTATGTCCTATTATGGACTATGGTGAGCTTTTTGGCATACTGGTCCTTGGAAACAAACCAATGCCATATAACAGAACAGATAAGAAACGGGTTCAAAATTTCATAGATGGAATTATGAATCTACTTCATTACAAGAAAGATGTGGAAGGCCTTAAAAGAGACCAACAGATGCAAAGAAATCTGGCTGAAACGGTAGAAGTAGGACTCTTTAGGTTCATCGGACAGGATGATCAGACCATAGTGCTTGACTACATGAATGAGGCCGTTCGTCGAATCTTTGCTTTCAAAGATGACAGTAAAATTGGCACTTCAGATGTCTTTTTACCTTATATGGATGAAAGCTGTGTTAAGTCTTATTTGATAGCAAGAGATGTAGCAATAGAGAACACAAGAGCCTTTAAATGGACCGGAGCTTTTATCATAGAAGGCAAGAAAAAATGGCTTAGATTCAATATCATTCCTGGCCACCTAGATGATAAAGGTTTTTGCTGGGAAGGCAGTGTCACAGACGTGACAACAAGCCAAATGAAATGTTTTGCAGTCAACCAAATAAGAGAACAATTAGAGACAATGATTAAGAAGGATACTTATACTGGTGACAGTATCTTGGCACTCTTAGATGACCTGAAGACAACAATCAACCAGTAAAATATTCTTACCTTATGGGAGATTAATTCATCTATTTACGTAAATCAATCATATAATCTGTTTCAACGTCAATATCTTTAAATGGTATGATGGAGCGAACCATTTCACATGCAGAGTGAATGATTGAGAATGCTAGTGGACAACCTGTACCTTCACCTAAACGCATGTTTAGTTGAAGGATAGGTGACATACCCAGTTCCTTAACAACATATGCATAGGCTGGTTCAACAGTACAATGGGAAGTGAACATATATTGCTTGGTTCTTGGACAAAGCTTGTATGCCACAAGGGCAGCAGCTGATGAGATGACCCCGTCAATAACAACTGGTATTTGATAATAAGCACAAGCGAGGAAAACACCTACTAGACCAGCAATATCAAGGCCGCCAACGGATGATAGAACGGTTAGTGGGTCAGCACCTATAAGCTTGTGTTTTTTTGATGGCTTCTTCTACCACGGATTTCTTTTTTCTCTAGTCCACTGTCACTAAGTCCAGCGCCTTTGCCAACAGCTTCATCGGATGTTAGATTAAGGAGTGACATGATAATGGCACTGCTGGTAGTTGTATTACCGATTCCCATTTCTCCAGTTCCGAGGATATCATAACCTTGATCAATATGGGACTTAACAGCTTCTATACCTACATATATGGCTTTGACTGTTTCTTCCTCTGTCATTGCCTTTTCTTTTAGAAAATTCTTGGTACCATTAGAAATTTTTACATCATGAAGATTATCTTCACAGACATCACCAAGAATACCTATGTTATAAACAGACACATCTGAACCAACAGATTTTGAGAGCGCATTGATGCCTGCAACACCTCTAGCCATACATAGGGCTACTTTACGTGTTAGTTCAATAGGGGTTGAGGCAATGCCTTCTTCGACTACACCATTATCACCAGCCATAACGATGGTTGCTTTTTTGCTAATTGATGGAAAGGCATTGTTTTGAATGCCAGCTAACTGGGTAGCCATTTCTTCAAGCTTACCAAGACTTCCTACTGGTTTAACCAGGGTATCAAGATAAGTTTGACACTGGGTAGATGCACTTTCATATACAGGTTTTATCGCTTCTATTAGATTCATTAGGTTCTCTTTGGTGTGTAATCCCATTCTATGACCTCCATCAGTCTTTTGCTAATAACAGTATAGTCATTATATAACGTAGACCTATATAGGTATAGTATCATTTTGTGTTTTGTTGTAAGATTATAGGGACAGCTTAATGATTCATAATGCCTTTAGAAGGAGTCTTTAATGATTAGACCATTTGAACTAACTGATTGTCATGCCATAGAGGCCTTGTTACTTATTGAAAACAGCTACCATTATGATTTGGAACCGGAGGTCTTTAATAAGCTCAGTCAAGAGACCCTCATACCAGATGATTGGCTTGAGGCTGTTTATGACAATCCTAATGAAGAGATTCTTCTTATGGATAACGGAATAGAAATAACAGGCTTAATCATGTTTACAGAAGGGTTTACGACAGACCCCCTCTTTAAGATGAACAGGTGGGTTCATATTAATGAAATCTGTGTTTTACCAAAGGAAAGAGGCAAGGGCATTGGCAAAGCGCTTATTGGTGAGGTGGAATCTTACGCTAAAGAGGTAGGTATTCAGACAGTGAAATTGGAAGTGTGGTCAAGCAACAAAACAGCAAGAGCCGTCTATGACCGATTAGGTTATGAGATCAAAAAAGAGATTCGCTACAAAAAAGGTATAGTTGTAAAGGTGCAAACAAAGGGGACAGTTCATAAATGAACTGTCCCTCGTTTATGCTCTTAATATGAGCTAATAAATATATTAATTATTTACCTGTGCTTATATAGTGACTTAAATGACCAGCAAGGTTTGGAATTGGCATACTTTGTAAGTAAACACGTCCAGGGCCAGTTAAGGTTGTAAGGAATAGTCCTTCACCACCTAGGAAAATGTTCTTAATGCCTTTAACCATCTCAACATTATAGTTAACAGATGACTCAAACATAGCAACATTACCAGTATCCACTTTGAGTGTTTGTCCTGCTTGAAGTTGGTATTCTTCAACGTGACCATCAAACTCTAAGAATGCTATACCAGGTCCTGTGATTTTTTGAAGGATAAAGCCTTCACCGCCAAAGAAACCTGCCCCTATTTTTTTGCTAAAAGCTACTTCGAGTTTAACAGAAGACGTTGCTGCAAGAAAAGCACCTTTTTGTGCAATCATTGTTTCGCCTTCTTGAAGTTCCTTAGCAATGATTTTTCCTGGGAAAGAAGAAGGGAATGCAATTAATGTGTTGTCTGCTTGAGAAGTGAAAGTGTTAAGGAATACAGACTCTCCTGAGAATGCTCTTCCTAGTCCGCCAAGTAGTCCACCCTTCATATTGGTGTCCATTGCGATGTAATCACTCATCCAACCCATAGCTCCAGCTTCAGAAACCAATGATTCACCATTGTTTAGTGTACATATAGCCACTGGGAGTGTGCCGCCTTTTATTTCATATTTCATCTTGTACCTCCTAGATATTTTTGTGTACCGCCTCAAAAAATTATTTTTCTCTCACCTACAATAGTACCACTTAAAGTCTTTGTTTGTATAGGGGTTAGTGTTATAATTAGATGAAAAATGACTATAGTAATCGCTGGATTATACTAGAGAGGTGTAGCCATGTTTGACATAAAAGAAGAACTGAAGAAAGTACCCCAACAACCGGGGGTTTACATAATGAAAGATAGCCAAGAAGGCATTATCTATGTTGGTAAAGCAATTAAGTTACGTAACCGTGTTATGCAGTATTTTCGCAAGTCAACAAATCATACCAATAAGATTAAAAGGATGGTCCATAATGTGGCCAGCTTCGAGTATATTGTAACAGACTCTGAACTTGAAGCTTTGATTCTTGAGTGTAACCTCATCAAAAAGCATAAGCCCAAATACAATACCATGCTTAAGGATGACAAACATTATCCTTATATCAAAGTAACAGTTGGTGAGTCATATCCCAGAGTGATGATTGCCAGAGAGATGAAAAAAGACAAGTCTAAATACTACGGTCCTTATACCAGTGGGCTTGCAGCCAAAGAAACCATAGACTTAATCCGTAAAATATATAAGATACGAACCTGTAATAGAAATTTGCCAAGGGATATTGGCAAAGAAAGGGCCTGTTTGTATTATCATATTCACCAATGTGATGCGCCCTGCCAAGGTTATATTACAGAGGAAGAATACAGGTCTCACGTGGATTCGGTGATTGATTTTCTTGGTGGTCATTATGCCCCTGTCATTGAAATGCTAAAAACTGCTATGTTTAAAGCTTCAGATGAAATGGATTTTGAGAAAGCGGCCGAGCTTAGAGACCAACTGCAAAGTGTAGAATTTATTGCCAAAAAACAAAAGATTATTGACGCCTCTATGGATGACAAAGACGTCATAGCCTTTGCCAAGTCAGACAAAGAAGCCATTGTCCAAGTCTTCTTTATTCGCAATGGCAAGATGATTGGAAGAGAACACTTTCGTCTAGATGGCATAGAAGATCTGAACGACTCCAGTATCATGACCAATTTTGTTAAGCAATTCTATTCTGGGACGCCTTACATTCCTAGAGAGCTTATGTTACAAGAAGAACTAGATGAAGCCAATATCATTGGTTCTTGGTTATCCTCTAAAAGAGGGAAGAAAGTTCATATTAAGGTGCCACAGAAAGGTGAAAAATCTAAATTAGTTGATTTAGCTGCTCAAAATGCTTCCTTGACCCTCAACCAATTTGGTGATCAAATTAAGAAAGAGGAAGCAAGGACCAAAGGGGCAGTAGGAGAAATTAATGAACTCCTAAAATTAGATGAAGGGATCCACCGTATTGAAGCATATGACATCTCAAACACACAGGGATTTGAATCTGTAGGGTCTATGGTTGTCTTTGAAGAAGGTCGTGCCAAGCGTAGTGACTACCGCAAGTTTAAAATTAAACATGTCAAAGGGCCAAATGATTATGCCAGCATGCAAGAAGTACTGATGCGAAGGTTCACCCATGCCCTTGAAGAACAAAAAGAGATACTCCTAAAGGGGCTTGACCCTGAAGTGGGTAAGTTCACCAAGTTGCCAAACCTTATTCTAATGGATGGTGGTAAAGGCCAAGTCAACATTGCCATACAGGTTCTAGAAGAACTTGACCTTGATATAACAGTCTGTGGTATGGTCAAGGATGATCAACATAGAACCAGAGGGCTTTTATATGAAAACCAAGAGTTACCCCTAAAAAAAATCCAGCGAGGCATTTAAATTGATTACC
>JDSF01000523.1_pt1 | contig 11508 bp, 9 predicted proteins | sample 199441 | NCBI WGS metagenome assembly JDSF01 (sample SAMN02592751, study PRJNA231836) | bioreactor metagenome | isolation source: continuous culture bioreactor denitrification-DNRA | place: Germany: Bremen
GTTGTTTTTTCGTTTGCCAGCAGTAACTGGCGACTTAATTATCTTAACACTGTCAGTGTTAATTGTCAAGCACAATTTCAAACTTTATTTTTGAGCTTGTTTCAAATCGTTTTTTTTAACGTTTAACTGACTCTCAAATTCTGTATGCTTCTGTACTTGTTTGTGTGCCGCGTCGTGCGGTACTTGACTATAATAGCACTGGCACTATCATGCGTCAACCCTATTTGTTAAAGAAGTAATTTTCTAAATACTTTGTCAAGTACATTCAAGTTAAATATCGCTTTTTTTTTCGAGTCGCTTCCTATATATAGCCCAATTTTTTCAGTCTAAACACATAATTCAACTGGATTATTTTGGGCTATACCTTGTCTATATTCCAACATACATTCAACACGTTTCATTCAATTCATCAATTTTTACTTGCACCTACTCTTTTAACATAATCTTTTTTAAGATTATCTGACAGTGTTTCTATAGCCAAGTTCATCATTAAATTCTCACTTGGTTCAACATCTACTTTTGGAACAACGCCAATTATAGGTAATTGTGTCCTTTCACTTATAATTTTTATGTTGTCTTTCTCAAATGGGCTATCTTCATAACCGTTAAATACTAGACCCGCAATTTTTTATACCTTTCATTTTCATAAACTCAAACGTCAGCATAGTATGATTTATTGTTCCAACACCTGTTTTAGTGACAAGTATTACAGGTAGATTTAGTTTTGCAATAAGATCATGTATGTCAAATCCATCTCTTGTAATTGGCACCACAGTTCCACCAGCACCTTCTATTAAAGTGAATCTATTATTAGAAAGTTTGCTTTCACAGTCTTTAATCATTTGAGTCTTATCTATAAGTTTATTTTCAATTTCAGAAGCTAAATGTGGTGAACATGGCGTTTCAAATACAATCGGACAGCTTGAATTTGACTCATCTAATCCGCCATATAATCTAACAGTATCTATATCAACAGTTCCACCGCTTGCAACAGGCTTATAGTAGTATGGATCTATACCTAAACTTCTTATAGCGTGTATCATTAATGCGGAAACGAATGTTTTTCCAACATCTGTGTCTGTTCCAGCTATAAATAAACCTTTCACTATTTTGCCTTCTTTCTTTTCAGGTCATAGCCCATATTTTCGAACATACTTCGATCAGATGCTATGTCAGTACCAGTTGTCGTCAGAAAGTCACCAGTCAACACACCGTTAACGCCACTCTTAAAAGCTTGTTTAGCACTTTCACCTAATTTAATCCTACCGCCAGCAAATCTAATTTCTGTTTTTGGCATAATCCATCTATATAGAACAGTCATAAACAGAAGGCTTCTTTCGCTTTGAGGTGCGTTCTTTTCAAATGGTGTACCAGGAATTGGATTGAGTACATTGATTGGAATTGAGTTAACACCCATCTTCTTAAACTCATAGGCCATATCAATTCTATCTTTTAAAGTTTCACCTAGTCCAAAAATGCCACCACTACATACTTCCATGCCCGCTTCCATTGCATCATTAACCGTTTGAATACGTTCATCGTATCCATGTGTTGTACAGACTTTTTTATAATACTCTCTAGAGGACTCCAAATTGTGATGATATCTTAGTACACCTGCTTCTCTAAGCTTTTGCGCTTGTCCTGGTTTTAGAATCCCATGTGAAGCACATATATTCAATGAAGTTTCTTCATTAATACGTTTATATACTGAAATAAGTTTATCCAGATCTTCATCATCTAAGTAACCGCCACTACTTACTAGACTGAATCTATCAACACCAGAAGCTTCCATTCTTTTTGCTTCTTCAACAATATCGTCTATGCTTCTAAGATCAAAATGCTCTGCGGGAGCATCATAATATGAGGATTGAGCACAAAACCTACAGTCCTCAGAACAGTCTCCACTTTTAATATTCATGATAGAACACAGATCTACTGTATTTCCCATGTTTACCTGTCTCATTTCCTCAGCCATATTCATGAAAAGCTCTAAATCCAACTCTCCACGTTCGAACATCTCTAAGAATTTAGTTGCTTCATTATATTTAAGTCCATCGAAATCTACCATGTTTGGTGCGAATGATTTTAAATCCATTTTTTTATACTCCTTATAATTTATTTAATTCCATTTTATCAATCCTCCACCCATTGTCAACTTGAAATGTAAAACAAGTTAACAATACCTATAAAAAAACACTCAGGTGGTTAGCCCGAGTGTTTTTTGTTTGGCATTCATTTCATTAAGGAAGTAAAGTAGTGGGGATTCCCAATACTTTGTACGATTTCTCGTTGCTATCATAATAGCTATCTAAAATTCGATTGTCAATATAACGAAATATTTATATGTATTGTATTTCTAATATAGAAGTCAACTGTAACACGGTAATATACATTGCTAATTATTTGTATATATTAAAATTGAGTAGTAGGTTTTACACGATAAGTTGAATCTTTGAAATCCCTATATTATAATGACTATAGCTAAATTTTGGAGGTGTTCATATGAAACGCGTATTTTCCGGTGTGCAACCAACAGGCCAAATTCATCTTGGCAATTACATTACAATGCGCAATTTTATCAAGCAACAAGACGACAAGGACTGTTTTTACTGTGTCGTTGATCTGCATTCTGTTACTGTTCCACAGGATCCAAAGGAACTAAAAAAGAATTCACTTGAACTGGCAGCCTTATATATGGCTATCGGTCTAGATCCAAACAAGGTTACCCTATTCCTGCAATCGCAGGTTTCTGCACACGCTGAACTCGCATGGCTCCTTCAATGTAACTCATATATGGGTGAACTGAATCGCATGACTCAGTTCAAAGATAAAAGTTCTGGTCAAAAAGCAGTAACTACAGGTCTATACACTTATCCTGTTCTTATGGCTTCTGATATCCTTTTATATGATACGCATTATGTGCCAGTGGGCAATGATCAAAAGCAGCACCTTGAACTTACCCGTGATATTGCGGAAAGATTCAATAACAAATATGGTGAAACTTTTGTTGTACCTGAGCCACTAATCAGTAAAGTAGGCGCTCGTATTATGTCTCTTGACGATCCAACAACTAAAATGTCAAAGAGTAATCCGAACATTCACAGTAAGATCTCTCTACTTGAACCCACAAATAAGGTTAAGAAGAGTATTATGAAGTCTACTACAGATAGTGACATGGAAGTTCGATTTGATGAGGCAAACAAGGCTGGTGTTTCTAACCTACTAACAATATACTCTCAGCTTGGTAATGTTTCCATTGAAGATCTTGAAGCTAAGTACAAAGATGTAGGATATGGTACTTTCAAGAAAGAACTTGTTGAAGTTGTAAACGATGCACTTGCACCAATCCAGAAGCGCCATCAAGAAATACTTGATAGCGGTGAAGTTGAAGAAGTACTCAAGAAGGGTGCAGCTCGTGCAGATGAGATTTCACAAGAGGTGCTTACTCGTGTGAAGAAGAAAATGGGTTTTGTAGTGTTCTAAGATTCCTACAAACTGATAATGTAAAATAAAAGTCTCCTCTATGTCAATATAGAGGAGACTTTATTTTTAGTATCATATTTCTGTGAGCTTTTTATATTCCTTACGGAACTTCTTAATGATTTTCTTTTCCATTCTGGAAACTGTCATTTGTGATACATTCAATTCATTTGCAACTTGAATTTGCGTTTTGCTCTCAAAAAATCTATCTTGGATAATTTTAAGCTCAACTTCATTCAACTTTTCCATGCATTTTTCTATGAAATCTCGATTTTCGATAACATCAAAGTACTTGTCATCTTCACCAATAATATCAAGAAGTTGAATATCTTTATCATCACCACTGCTATCATAGCTTATATCTAGTGACTTAGGTGTATACACTTGTGAGGCTTCCATCGCTTCAATAACCTGTTCTTCTGTACAAGAAAGATACTCTGCAATATCCTCAATTTTCGGCACGCGTTGCAGATCTTGCTGCAGTTTACTTTTTGCCACATTGATTTTTTTTGCTAAGCTCCTGAATACGTCTAGGTACGCGAACAGACCACCCCTTATCACGGAAATACTTCTTAATTTCACCGATAATGGTTGGGGTAGCAAAGCTTGAAAATTCAAATCCTCGATCGACATCATAACGTTCGATCGCATATATAAGCCCTAGAGATGCAACCTGATAAATATCCTCATAGTCGATCCCCTTGTTTACATACTTCTTTGAAAGTATTTCTGTGATGTACATGTATCTGTGAATCAATTCATTTCTAATATGTATATCTTTAGATTCTTTGTACATCTTAAACAGCACTTTACTGTCGATATCCTTTATACTCTCCGCGGTGGTAAGCCCAGCCTCCACCTTAGAGGTCCTTTGACTTGTCATAATTATCAGCCCTGATAAAACCCAAAGTGTCAGCGCTATTATATGTATCTACAACGCATTAAACGACGAGTCTCTTCACCATACGAATTTTTGTGCCCTGCCCTTGCTTCGAATCGACTGACACATCGTCCATTAAAGATCTCATAATAAATATGCCAAGTCCATTTTCACCTGGGTTCATTAGATCAGGCTCGTTATATGATTCCACACTGAATCCGTTTCCGCAGTCGAGTACTTCAACAACAAATTCACTGTTCTCAATAATGAAACTAATTTCAAAATCGTCCTGGCATGCGCATGGAGAACTGCGTTGTTGCAAGCTTCGCCTACAGCCACTTTAATATCTTCGATAGATTCGATGTCAAATCCCATATTATTTGCTACGACAGATGCCGTAAGACGTGCAACGCTCACGTACTCTGATTTCGTAGGCAATGTTAAAGAAATGCAATCCTTCATACAAATCGTCCACCCTTTTTATTATTACTGATTTTTTCTTACTTCATGACAAAGATTTTGTCTAGTCCCGTAATTTTCAGTAGCTTGAGAATATTCTGTTGTGCATTCGAAATTAGAATATTATTCTCATTTTTCTTAACTCTTTTTAGTACACCAATTAATACACCAAGACCAGTTGAGTCTATGTAGCTCAGATTGGCACAATCGATATTGATATCGCATTCTTGTTGATCAAGCAATTGATTTAATTCTTCTTTCAATCTACCTGAAGTTTGAATATCGACGTCACCAATCAGTTCAACAGACCAAAACTGATCCATGTCCTGAAACATCTTGTTCATTTTCAGCGACATATTACTGCCCCCTTTTACCTTCATTTCTTGAATAATTCCTTACGTATCTGATCGAGTCAAAAAAAATCATGCCTAAATCATACTTACCTGCCTCAAACATTGCCTAAACAATTATTTCTTTTTTATGTATTAATATTATTATACCTAATCAAACCCGTTATGACAAAACTTGTATGAAAATATTCTAAATTTACTGATTTTATGAACGTATTTTCTGAATATTAACAAATATTAAAGGAATGTTATTACTTTTTTAATTGCACGAAACATATTACACGTTATAATTATTTTAAAGCCGAAACTTATGCTAAAACGATCTCACGATTTCAGTATAAGTCTTATTCGGGGTGAAAGAGGGGGGGGAATATAATGAGTAAGCTATTTCAACCGTGGAGACTAATCATCTTTCTTATGATCTTAATGATTTTTTCTTCACTTTTTTGCATTTATTTATACGGAGCAAGTCAAGCTGCCTAGTGATAACTGGTCTAATCAACTTGAAATTGACTCCTATAATCCAAAAATGGACTTTAAAAGTCTATCTGCAAATAACACAATGGCTATAGCAATTGATGACTCACGATTCGTGAATGTTGTAGCACTAGAAAATGAATTAAAGTTTAAGATGTTCAATACAAGTGGTCTTTATCTGAATGAGGGATTAGCTGAGTTTGATCATGTTATTACAGAAGTCTCAGGGTCAATGGTTAAAGGTAACCTTGAGTTGATAACACTGTCAGAGGACAACGAGCAAGTAACTTTCTTGACTATTACTCCAGAAGGGTTTATAGAAACTGAGAGAAAAAGTATCTCGCTTGAAAACATGAGATTCAAACTTTCTCACAACCACGTAACGGCATATGACAACACACGGGTTGCAATTCTAAAAGATGGTGAAACTATATATTATGAACCAAATTTTGATGGCCGAATTGAACTGGCCGAGGTTGATATCATTGATGGTCAAGCTATTATTTCTGCAATAACAATGAAGGGCAGTACCTATCACCTTAGTGTTATGACAGACGACGGTTCTTCATCATATGCAAACAATCTATATATTCTTCCATCACTTAGTGCTATAAACCCTGTTAATGTAACCATGTCTATAGTTGACGGGGAAGCAACTGTCATTTCAACTATGAAACATATGAGATTCGGTACAAATTATGTTGACTTTTATATGTTTGATACAGCTGATCCTGATGGATTTGAACATACGGGGTATGAAATAGATACTTATCAGGCTATTCCTTATCTAATTCATGAAGAAAATGGAGAACTAAGCTACCTAATCAATTTCTGGGCTTCAAATTTAGGCAGAACAGAAATTGCTAAGGGGGTTCAAGCATATCCAAATCTATATAAGACTACACATGGTTCTGAGGATTTCAAACAGTTAACAAAATCTGAAAGAAGTTCAACAAAGCCGTCTTATTTACATATGAATGGATATGAGTATCTGATTCATAATGAGCAAAATGACCTCGATAATAAAGTATTCATTTCATCGAATCATCCAGAGATGATTGCTTCTGGCCGAGATTACTCTCAGGCCACGCTATTTGATATATTCATGAGAACTATAACAACTTATCCTGCTCTTATTCTTGCAGGTATACCACCAATGATGACAGCAATTCTACCTGTTCTAGTCATTACAGCACCAATTCTCATGTTTAAACTAAATTGGGCTGAGCAAAATAAAGGCATAATGACTTTGATTATTTTCTTTGTTTTCATTGCCAGTAAAACATACACATTTGGATTTGATATCTTCCCATTCTTTACGAATGAAGGTTTATGGCCACCGTTTCTTGAATCGACCAGTTCTCACTGGATTGCATATGTCCTATTTAGTGTTATGAATTTACTGGTTTATTTGAACAGAAAATCAACACGAGCTGGACAAAATGATCACTTCCTAAAATCAGTCAGCTTCTACATATTGCTAGACCTTGTGGTTATGATTACATTCTTTATGCCTTATTCAATAATCTAAATACCAGGCAGTATGTGATATAAAAGAATAAACAGGCTGGTTCAATAGAACCAGCCATTTATTTTTCAAGCTTTTTACTTAAAGCCAAAAAAAAGATCCTACAAAATGCCTAATAAGGTCAAATTTCGTGGGATCTTCTTATATTTACGAATCTTTGATTAAACTAATTCTTATCCATTTAATTGTTTAGCAGACTGACTTTTCTTAAATTCCTCTTGGATTTCATGAAGTCTTTGAGTCCCAGTTACACGTGCTTGTGCCGCTTCTCTTTGAATCTGCTTAGTTTCTTCAATGCCCTGCATAATTGTACTCCAGCTTTCTTCAAGCGTTTCAATTTTAATAGAAGATGTAGAGGCCAATTGAGCTGTCATTTTAGACTGCAATGCAGTATTTTGCGCATTTCTTAGAAGCAGTTCATTGGTTTTATCATCTAGTGCTTGCATTGCTTTTGCTTGAACAGCTTGACGCTTCAATGCAATTGCTTGGTTCAAACACTGCTTAAATATTGGAAGTGTGATTATAAATGCTGAATTAATTTTCCTAACAAGATTATAGTTACCTTGTTGGATCATTTTTATCTGTGGCATTGTCTGAAGAGAGATATTCTTCGCCATTTCTAAGTCATAAATTCTTTGATCAAGCATATCAAAGACCTGTAACGCATTATTGTAATTAATATTATCAAGTTGCTGACCAGAATCGAGTGCTTTCTTCTCTAAAGCTGGCAACATATTGGTTTGCATGTCTTCCTTCACACGATTTCCAGCAAAGATATACTTCTCAAGCGTTTCATAGTATTCTGTGTTTTTCTCAAACATTTGATCTAACATAGAGTTTGCTTGTCCAATTTCATTTTCATATGATTTAAGTTGAACATACACTTTGTCTACTTCGCTGCCCATCGTATTATACTTGGCAAACATTGCTTCAATCATATCTTTCGACTTTTTAAAGATCTTGTCAAATAGACCTGGTTTCTTTTCTTCAAAATCCTTAATATCAAACTTATCCATAATCTTGTTCAGTTGAACAAGTAGTTCACCTGAGTCCTCAACCTTAGTTGTCTTCATTGTATGAAGAATTTGATCTGAAAACTTTGATATTTCATTTGCTGTCTCGTGTCCAAATTGAAGTATAGAGTTCGGATCTCTTTTATCAATTTGCTGAGATAAAGCAACCACTTCCTGTGAGTTTGCCAGTTGTAGTTTCGTATTTTCTTCTACTTTTTCTAAATTCAGTTCAAAATTTTGGTTTTCAGTTGTCATTTAAAATTCCTCCTTCAAATATCAGTACCTTTCCTACCCAAATAGCCCAGCCCAAAATCCTTTGGATGTTTTGTCTCTATAGCGATTCAAATCAGGCAAAGTTAAGCTAAATTGCTTTTGTGATAGTTTAAATATGCTGTAGTAAGATTCATTTATATACATTTCAAAATTATTGTAACCAGTTGGTGTTAATACACAAATATCGAATCCAATGAGATATAAAAAAGGCCATTGTAATTGCGTCGCCTTCACTAAACGTAGTTTCGTCAGAATCGTAAATAACTATTTTAGGTACAGATGCTGGATAGTCAAAGTTTTGAATAAGTCTAAGTAAGTTGTCATCAAGATTAAGTACAGCATGTACAACTTTCAGTCTTAACATGTCGTCTTTGTTTTTGATTATATCTGAGTTAATGAGCATATTTAACTTATCAAATATCATTTTCTGAAGATGATCACTCAAATGCATGTACTTATACGACTTAAACTGTGTCAATTTTTCGTAATTCAGTATTGTATGATTATCAAAAATCATATCCATGGCATAGAGTTCTGGACTATCAAATTCAGTATTTGTAAATGGTAACCGTGTATACAGTTCTGAATGGGACGTATCCGTTAATTTCAATACTTCTTTCCAGTACTGATTCAAATCCTCATGTGTACCACTGATCTTTGTAAAAAGATTTGGTACATAAACAGTCTTATTTTCTACCTTAAAACCGGCTCTAATTCTAGCGTCTTCATTCCAAAGAAGAAGAATTTCGTCGTAAGTTGTTCTTAAAGTTACAGGCATTACCTTGTAGGACTCAAATTGCCAAGGTTTATAAACACCATCTTGTTCATTATGAATAATTTCAGCAATTTCCATAGATGCTTGATGCGCCACTGTGTCGTGCTGAACCAATGATTCAGATACTGGAAACTCAAACAAAGGCTTTACTGTATCAAGAACATGAACTGTACTGAATTCCCCGCTTGGATCAAGAGCTTCAAACACCTCGTCATGGAATGTATTAATATATATAACATCCACACCAAGGTTATAAAGGTAAACTAGGAATAATGCTTCATGAGCTTTTATCTCTCCATAATATAGAACCGTAGGGTTATAAGTATTCTCATAACTGAATCCACGTAGTAGTTCGTGACTATAGTCCATCATCCAACCAGCCAACTTAATTACTATGTTTTTAACTTTTGATGACGCCACTTGGTTTCCACCATGAAAAGCAAGTTTTAAAGTTTGTGTTAAAGCAGTATACCCCTGCTCTCTTATTTTCTCATCTCGAAGAAACGATAGGAAATCTGAGCCTTTCAAATAAGCAACCAAATCCTTTATATCTTCTTGGATAAACATAGTATATTTTCGCCAAACTTCTGTAGACTTCTTATTCAGTTCCATATAGTTGCCTATTGGGATTGTACTATCTAACTTGATGTAGTTAGGGGCATCTGACTGACATTTACTATTAAATCGATACAATTGATTTTTATAGACACTCACATTCGCATTCGTGCCAATATATCTGATAAAATAAGTTGGCAAAATTGGCGAAGGTTCACCACAATAACCAGCTCTGTCTTTCAAAGCTGACAATACTGAATCAAGTTCCCCTTCAAATCGTTTGTTCTTAATTAGAACATGAGACTTATAATCTTTTTTCTTAAGTTTGGTTGATGCAGGCCGTGTCATGTCAATTTTACTAGGTCTGCTTGATGGTTTATTTACTTGCGATTGTGCTTTAGGTTGAATACCTGAACTCACCTTCGAATTTTTTGAGGTGTTTATCCTTTGAGTTTGTGTACTGCGAGTTTGTTGTGCAGATTGTGCTTCATTTCGCCTAGGTTGTACTTGGGGATTTTGAGTCGGTTTAATAGTAATAGAGTCACTAAAATTTTTATACTCAAACGCCTGTGCATTTTTTTTATAGGCTTCTGTAAAATGACTTGCATCATCTTCTTTAAAAGAAAAATGAACTGTGTCTATGCCAAGGTATCTACATAAATAAAGGAAATAACATTCCTGTCCATTTAACAATCCTGCATGTAAACATTTTGGATTATTCTCTAGTTTGTTGATTGGGTCTGATAATTCAGATAACATTTTGGACAAATACACATGCATCCACGAGAGCAGCTTAACAAGAAAATTAATTACTTTTGAATTGTTAATACTGTTCTCATACTTTAAATATGTTTGTATGGTTTTATAGATTGCCTGTGCAACTTGCTTTTTTCTCAACTTTCCAAGCGGTCAGTTTGACTACTTCGGTATTTAATAGTGAGTCAATTCCATTTTTTATATCATTATCTGATCGAATAGGATCTTTAAACACTTCTTTGACTTGCTGAATTAATGTTTGTTCAGGTTGGAACTTAAGCTTCTCTTCAATAACAATCATAGATATATTGAGTGCAGTTAATTTATCAATAACCATTTTGATTTTTTGAAATTTCTTGCTCAGCTGTTCCAAGTATACCTACCTGCCTTGCAAACAACACTTGATGGACACCAGGTTGATGATCTGGTCTTCTGTTTACAGGTATAAAAATATCAGCATAAACATTTCGGCATTTAAAAAAAATCTCCGTTTTAAAATTATTCTTGCTGTCCATCTTTCAACTCCTAATAACAGTATTTGTTATAATTTTCAATAAATCTATTGAAATTATATCATAGACTCTAAAGGTTTTTTTTCATTTATTAGATTTTCTCATACAACATTAATAATCAGTAAATAGTTTCTTAATAATTTACTGGTATTCTTATAACATCAAATTATTTTAGGAGGTTAACATGTACCAATTCAAAATACATCAAGAACTAACTTGTATCGCCGAAGGCAGTGGCGATTTTTATGCACGAGCAGGCGTTATGGTTGCTTATACAGGACAATTTACAGCAGAGAAAGTTCTGCTTGATCCAAATCAAAATAACAGTGTGCTCGGCTCACTTATGAATTTAGCTGCAAGAAAACTGACTGGTGAAGACATTCCTATTATGAAAGTCTCAGGAAATGGTGCTTACTATATGGCACATCGTGCAAATCACGTCAGTGTTAT
>JDSF01000525.1_pt1 | contig 11467 bp, 17 predicted proteins | sample 199441 | NCBI WGS metagenome assembly JDSF01 (sample SAMN02592751, study PRJNA231836) | bioreactor metagenome | isolation source: continuous culture bioreactor denitrification-DNRA | place: Germany: Bremen
GTTTCCAATCGATTAAGTTATTATTAGAATCAGGATAAAATGAGAAGGATTTCCCGTTCTAGAATTCCTTCTCCATCACAAGAGAATGATACTTGATCTGTGCTAGCATTGTAATCAAAGGTGATGACTATATCATAGAAAATCTCCGTATCATCGCCGTTGTCGGTATATTGCCCAGTCAGAACGTTGTTCGCTACCTCATAATTCTCTTCTTCAAGGAAACACATTTCGTAAGTGCTAGTGTTGTCTCCGGGAATTTCGTACCAGCCAAGATCAATCCATGTGCTTCCTTCTTGGGAAACATAACTCAATTGTCCTTCATCATCGTTTGTCCATTCCGTCGCGACGGTTGTCCATTCCAACGTAGTGCTAACAGGGGTTTCTTCACACCCAACAAATACCAATAGCCCAATGACCAACAGCGCGAGAATACTAAGCTTCTTCATCTAGGTCTCCTTCAGACAGAATCTACTATCAGTATAAAATAGGATGGATATGATACAAGATGGTTACCCAAGGAATAGAAAGAAAAAAACCCTTGGAATATTTCCAAAGGTTCTTCTTAGGGGTATGTTTGATTGGTGCTTATCTAAACTTATTCAACCTCAATGCATTCAGTACCACACAGACACTGGACATCGACATGGCAAATGCTGCAAACATCGGGCTGAGTCCAGGACCACCGAAGATGGTAAGAACACCTGCTGCAAGAGGAATGCCCAGGGTGTTGTAGAAGAACGCCCAGAACAGGTTCTGGTGGATATTTCTCATCGTTGCTCTTGAGAGCTGGAACGACTTGGTGACATCCTTCAGATTATTCCTGACAAGAACCACATCGGCAGTCTCCCTGGCAACATCGGTTGCACTACCAACAGCGATACCGACATCAGCCTTGGCAAGGGCAGGGGCATCGTTGATGCCATCCCCGACCATGGCTACCTTGCCTTTGCTTGCAAGTTCAGTAATGGCTTCTTCCTTGTGTTGGGGTAGCTGCTCAGCCTTATAGGAATCCACACCAGCAAGCTTTGCAATTGCCTTTGCTGTGCGCTCATTGTCTCCGGTAAGCATAATAGTCTTAAGACCTGCTTCACGTAAGGTTTTTACTGCCTCTGTGGTCTCTGGTCTCAGAGTATCGGCGACAGCAATGATGCCTATGAACGTGGTATCCTTTGCCACCAATAGGGGAGTCTTGCCTTGGTCACTCAACTGGGCAAGTTGTGCCTCTGTCTTGTCCGTAATGGAAATCTTGTTTTCCTTCATAAGGGACACATTTCCGATACGGACCACTGCTCCGTCGATGGTTCCCTGTATTCCACTGCCAACCAAGGCCTTGAAGTCCTGGGTTTCCAGAAGGGGCGTCTTTCTCTCTTTTGCGGCTTCTACCACTGCATGAGAGAGAGGGTGTTCACTGCTGCTCTCCACACTGGCAGCCAGTTGCATCAGAAGTTCAGGATTATCTCCCATTACATCTGTTACCTTGGGTTTACCCTCGGTCAGTGTACCGGTTTTATCGAAGATCACTGTCTGCACATCCTTAAGCTGTTCAATGGCTGCAGCATGCCGGAACAGTATTCCCAGTTTTGCACCCTTTCCAGTAGAGACCATGATAGCGATAGGGGTTGCAAGACCCAGACTACAAGGACAGGCAATGACCAACACACTTACCGCTCTCATGATGGCAATGTCAAATGGTGTGCCAGCGAGCATCCATGCGAGGAAAGTCAGTACAGAGATACCCATGACGATCGGGACGAATATACCAGAAATCTTGTCAGCAACACGAGCGATCGGGGCCTTTGAACCCTGGGCGTCCTGTACCAAGGTAATGATGGCAGCGAGTGCTGTATCAGCGCCAACCTTTGTTGCTCGGTACTGGAGCGTGCCTGTTGTATTCAGTGTAGCTGCATATACCTCACTTCCCAGGATCTTCTCTACGGGAAGGCTTTCACCAGTCAGGAGAGATTCATCGATGGAGGAACTGCCGGAGAGAACTATACCATCAACAGGGAGCTTCTCTCCCGGTTTTACCATGATTATGTCATCAATCTGTACTTCATCAGCACTGATAACAACCTGTTTCCCATCTCTCAAGACAGTAGCAGTGGAGGGAGCAAGCTCCATCAACTTTCTGATGGCTTCTCCCGTCTTTCCCTTGCTGCGATGCTCAAGATAACGACCAAGCATCACCAGGGTAATGATCACACCAACTCCTTCAAAGTAGAGATGATTGTGTGCAGCCATATGGTTCCCCATAAATATCTCAGAGACTCCCCACAGGCTGTAGAGGAAGCTCGCTGAGGTTCCCAGCGCTACCAAGCTGTCCATATTGGGTTCCCGCTTCACAAGCGTTGAGAAACCCTTGGTGAAGAAGGCAGAGCCAGCTACCATGGTACCGAGTGCCAGTACCATCTGGAGCAAGGCATTGGTAAGGGGGGAGAAGGGGAGTGTGAGACCGAGCATCGGACCCATGGCGATGACAATGAGGAAGACACTGAGAACTGCCGAGACAGTGAGACGTTTTCCCAGTGCCTTCAGCTCCTTCTGCTTCTCAGCGTCCTTCTCTTTTGCATCGAGCTTATCGACAACCGAATATCCGATTCTGGAGACCGCCTTCTTGATCCCTTCGAGTCCGAGTGAATCCTCATCGAAGGAGATGGTAGCGGTCTCGGTGGCAAGATTGACCTGGGCCTTTTCCACTCCATCCAACTTATTGAGCGTTCGCTCAACAGCGGAAGAGCAGGAAGCACAGGTCATCCCACCAATTCCTACCTGTATCTCTTTTTTCATGACTCTATCACCTCGAAACCTATTTCACCGATCAGGCTCTTTGCATCGGTAATGGTCTCCTCACTCTTATGCTTAATTACAACCTTGCCACTCTTTGCGTCAGCCTTGGCAGATTTTATATCTTCTATCTGCTCTAATGCGTTAACCATTCTGGTTTCACATCCATTGCAGTGCATTCCCTTGGTTAGAATGATTGTTTTCATGATTGTATACTCCTAGCATCCCCCTAGGAGGGGGATTTTTTTCTTATTACCACTAGACAGACCACGGTTTTTTTTCCGCTACTATCCCTTTTGTACTTACACGGGCGGTTAACTCAGCGGGAGAGTGCCACGTTGACATCGTGGAAGTCGCCAGTTCAATCCTGGCATCGCCCATAGGCAAGCAGTCGTTATGATTGCTTGCTTTTTTTATTGCCTGCGAAACTTTGCGATCACATCCATCAACTCAGCCACTTTCTGCTTCTGTTCAGCTTCGTCATTACTTCTCATTGCATCAGCTACACAGGTATTCAAGTGGTTCTCCATCACCATGTCCTCAACTTTTTTCAATGCTGAGATCACCGCTGAAAGCTGTAGTAGAATATCAACACAGTACCGATCTTCCTGTACCATGTTCCGAATTCCTTTTACCTGTCCCTCAATCCTTGCAAGCCTGGGATCGAGCTTTGTCTTGATTTCCTGTATCATATCTAACTTATATACCCTGTAGGGTATAATGTCAAGTAGGTAAGACTGGGTGAAATACTTTCATAAGAGTCTCTCAGTAACGATTTGATGAAGTTCTCTGATTCTATACCCCTGCGGAGTATGAGATTTTTGTAGGCATAGGTTCTCAACTTTCATTACTACTTTTACCAACTATAGGTTTTTTTTACGTTTTCTTTCACCCGTGCTTCAGTTACAATAGATTTCAGTTCTGTGAGAAAAGGAAATTATTGCTATGAAACGTATACTTGCTATGGCCCTGCTTGGTCTCTTGTTGCTCTCTGGTTGTAAGACAATACCTAGTGAACCAATGAACTCCTATGAAAAGATTGTGAGAAGTGCCCATGACCGACAGGGAAATCCTGTTACCGTGGACTCGGAGTATCTTCTGATCTACTATGCTGCCGATTGGTGTCCGTACTGTGTGGAGTATGCAGAAGAACTGAAACAGAAGTACGCCCAGTACAAGCGGATGTATGGAGACGAACTGGAGATCATCTTTGCCGGCCACATAAATGACCAGTCAAATGAGAACCTGCTTGCCTTCCTGGACCAAGGTTCCTATCCTTTCCCTTACATCCCCTTCTCTGAGAGAGAATCCAGCGGGGTGATGGAACTGCTTGGGGAGCATCGGTTCTATATCCCAGGGTTTCTGTTGCTTGACCGTGAAGGGACCATACTCTCATCTTCCAACGGCGCAAGCAAAGATGAGTACATCAGAGATCGTCCCCTGTATGCACTGCAGACCTTGCTGAGTATCGACTGTGCTGTTTGCACACAGTAGTTACTCGTTTTGTAAAGAAAAACGAATTGGATAGAGGAGTGTGACAGGAACAGGGGATGTCTCACGGATTGCTGGCGTTGTCTGAAAATTGGAGAATGCGGCGATGGCTGCCTCAGCAAATCCAAAGCCAGGGTCTTCCTCCACGATGATTCGTTCAATATTTCCTTTTTTTTCATCAATGAACAACCGTAAGAGTACCGTCCCTTCCTTGCCCTGTCGTCTTGCTTTCCTTGGGTACACTATTCTCGAGGTAAGTAGGGAAAGATTGAATTGGGGACGGGTTGTTACCATGTCAATAGCATAATATCCGTCCTCTCCTATCTCCTCCTGTAGTTTTTTTCCTCAAGGGGTTCCTCTTGTGAGGTGTTTTGCTCTGGCCTTTTACTTGTTTCTTCTTTCATCGCTGTTTTTTCTTCGGAAGGAACAGGTAACGTAGGTGCTAAAGCAGAACTAGTCTCTTTGGAAGGTGTGTTTGATGCTTCTTCTTTCAACGTCTTTACAGGTTTACGAGGCGGAGCCTGTAATCGCTCCATGGAGAGCATGGCTATTGGAGTGATTTCTTTCTCAGTGGTGACTGCTTTTACTTCATTCTGTTTCAACGGGATAAAGAGGACCAGTATCGCTAGCAGTACCAATACAATGATCAGTAATACTCTATGCATACGTTTCATGGTTGGTCCTCCACGAGGCAATACACTCTCTCAACTCCACGTTGCTTTAAATATATAATGATTGGATGAATGATCTCATAGGGAGTGTATCTATCAGCAAGCAGCGCATATTCTATTTGGCTTGGAATAGATTCAAGGTCCTGAGAAGATCCATCCAGAAAGAGCTCTCCTGTATTTGAGACAACGATTGTTGGAATGTCGGTATTCTCAAGGATTTCTGCGTATGTGGAAGCCGCTTCTATCGGTACAGGTGTTCGTTGCGTGCTAATGGCAAGGATGAGAAAGAACAAGAGCAAGAGGAAGGCAATGTCTGTGATTGTGGAATTTGGACCATGACTGTATTTTCTATTCATCGGAAAGCTCCAAGGAGAAGGAAGCCTTGCTCTGCTGTTCAATAATTGAAAGAAGTGAGACTACATGCTGCCAGGAAGTGTTTCTTTCTACTGTGATGGAAACATGCTTAGCTGGTTCAATATGCTTTGCAATAGATTGTAGCTCTTGCGTTTCATCGCCTAGAAGAATTGTTCCATCTCCTAAGATGGTGAGAGAGATGAGTGCTCCTCCGGGAGTTGCGATTGTTTCAGAACTTCCAAGTGAGATGGGTATACTCCCCGAAGAAGCAATACCTGAGAGAAGCAGGAAGAAGATGATCAAGAGGAAGGCAATGTCACTTGGCTGTCCTAGGTTTCTTCGGTTTCGCATAGCATTGTACTTACGGTCTCAAGTATGAAACTGCTGACCGTAGCAAAAAATGGAGATAATCAAGCCAAATGCCGTGGTGTACAGCGCTTCGTACAGCCCTGAGGCAATAACTTGAAGCTGTACTGAAGATGACTCAGCTACCGATCTGAACGCATTAATCATGCCGGTTACGGTTCCCAGGAACCCGATCACCGGGGCGATCATGGAAATAAGATCCAGTATTGAAAGTACACGCTCAGTCTCTCGCTTATGCATTCGGGAGTGGTTTTTCCAGATCAGGAACAGGGTAATTCCTCGCTCTATACTGAGTACCATGGTTATGACCAAAAGGGCATAGAGCGGCCACATGACCGCTCCGCCTTTCTTCATGATCAGTATTAGGTTGGTTATTTCCATAGGTTAAAACCGTACGGTTCCTCCAATTCTGATCTTAGTTCCTGGCATGGGATAGCCACTGGTCAGTTCGTACTCTGTGTTCAACAGATTGTCCACAGCAACATATGCCTTCAAAGTAGCCGTTACTTGCATGCTTGCATTCAGATTGACCAGGAAAGCCTGCTCGAGTGAACTGGTGCTTCCCAGGTATTCTGTACTTACGCTGCCTTCAAATAGGTTCCGGGAGAAGAACAAAGCAGTTTTGACTGTATGCTTACGGACATTGGAAACCTCCACATTATCAGCAAATGTGTTTCCACCAGCGAGATCATAGCTCTTGTTGAAGAGATAACTCGTTTGCAAAGTGAGATCCTCTGCAAGTTCAAGCTCTATCGATTGCTCGGTCCCAAGGTAGAAGCTATGAGCAATGTTTTGTGGAGTCCAGAATGCATCATAGGAGATGTCATTATAGATATTTCTGCCAAACAATGTTCCCTCATAGGTGATTGCTCCATTGGTTGTAGAAACGCCAATTTCCCCATTCAGGCCTTTCTCTGTCTTCAGATTGGGATTCCCCATAAAGGCCAGTAGAGTTGCGAGAATGTAGGCACATTCTCAGCATAACTGATGGTGGCGTTCAGTTCTGTGTTCTTTGCAATAGAAAAAATGGCGCCCAAGGATGCATTGGGTGAGAATGTTTCCAGGTCACTGAGGTAGGCGATGTTTACACTGGGATGGATCGAGATGTAACCGTCCCTAAAGTAGAGACTCCCATGGGCAGATGTCGAGATAGTATGTCGGTCGTTCTTGCCAACATCTGTACTATCAACATAGTCAAGGTTGTAAAGAAAATCGGTGGTCAAAGCATAAGATTGTCCTAGCCCCCATGTGCCTTCCACCTGTACTGATGCCGTGTGTTTATTGTGTGTGCTATCTTGATAATCGTCGTCATGGTAGAATGTCTGACCATATCCGTAATGCAGACGAGTAGAGATTGTTTCGAGCAACTCGCTTACATCTGCAATTTCCAAAGTATTGGTGGTGGAAACGAACTGATCCTTTTGGTAATCCTCTGGAGTAAGGCCGAAGGAGAGTCCCCCAGGAACACCAAGGTTCTTGTAGTTGACCAGATTCTGGGTTGTGAACTGAATGTTTTCTGAAACACTTGTGTCGAAATTAACCGCTCCATGCCATTCATACACTTCTGCATTTTTTCCTAAGCTTACGTGTAGCACTACCATCTTGATAGGTAAAGGCATTTTGCGCAGCAAGACCTCCAACAGTTGCAACAAGGCCATTATTTGTGTAAGTCACGTTTATGTTTTGGCTGTCTACCAAAGATTGCCAATTCTGTTCATCTGTATCATGGGTGAACGGAAGAAAGGACCCGTTTTCAAAGGAGAGGGAGAAGGGTGTCTCACTCTTCTGTCCTCTCTTGGTTATGATATTGACCATTCCCCCCCCAATGGCATTTGTCCTGCCTAAGTTGCCAGGTCCGCTTTTGACAATTTCAATCCGTTCAATGATATCAATGGGCAGAATAGAAAGGTCTACCGTCCCGTCATGGGCGGAGGAGAGGAGCACTCCATCCAGATATATGAGGTTTTTTGATGAAGTTGCTCCACGGATCACAACAGTTTGGAGTGAGCCAAGGCTTCCAACAGAGTTGAAGGAAGTCCCAATTGCCTTTCCTACCAACTCAGCCGTTGTTTGTGCGTTGTATGCCGTAATTTGGTCTTGTGTGATAACCGAAACAGATGAAGCTGTATTGGTTTCTGCATCGGAAAGAGATGTTTCAGCAATGACCAGTTCATATGCTGTTCCGAGATCGACGAGATCTTGCGTTGCAAATAGAGAAAAGACGGTGAGCAACAAGACCAGAGAGAAGATTCCGCGCTTCTGCATGAAGAGCCTCCAGAGAGTAGTGTCTGGTCATTCTGCGTGGAAATAGTATGTGCACGGGAGTATGTAATATCTGGACGATATACATAATCATAGCTGTTTCTTTCTCCACGAAGAATTGTTCTCTGGAAACGTCTCCTGGCTTACGACTCTTCTTACTGACAGGCCTTCTCGTCCCCAAAGGAACAATGGCATAGTCTGCTTTCATCATCGATTACAGTGGCGGGACCGCCGGGGAATCACACCCCGTTCCGTTTTTTTTCCAGATCCAGCATGTGCATGGTAAGCGTTGAATTGCTGTTGGTCAAGGCTGCACAGGGGAAACTATTGTCCGCTTCTTGCTTTTTTTTACTGCGACCCCTTCATATACTGAATATAACACCACAGAAGGAGAGGTCTATGCCAGGAAGATTTATTATTACCAAGACCCAAAAGGGTTTCTATCGGTTCAGCCTTCAAGCTGCAAACTATCAAACGGTACTTACCAGCAAGAACTACTCAAGCCTTGCAACTTGCAGGGAGGGTGTAGAGACGATCAAGAAGAATGCCCTATCCCCGATAGAGGACCAGACTTTGCAGAAAGCAGGCCCCTCACTCAAATATCCCAAATATGAGGTGTATTTTGACAGTGCAGGGCAATATAGATACCGGCTTCTGGCCTCAAACGGCTTGAACGTCGCTATGGCTGAGGATGGGTATGCTACCAAGGCAGGTTGTCTGAACGGAATTGAATCCATCAGCAGGGCAGCCGTTGATGCCCAGGTGGATGAAAGTGCTTTGCAGAACTGATCTTACTTGGTGAGAGGACTATCCTCTCTGTTTACATTTACTTTGAACTTTATTCGGTCCCCTCTCCAAATGGTTTTAGAGAACTCCAGAGGTTCCTCAGATTCTATATAGGAGAGGGAAGATACCATGAGAATTGGTACATTGTACCCAATCTCCAGAAGCTTCATCTCTGCTTGTGTGCAGTGTATAGGCTCTATGATGTTTGAGATTGAATGTGCTTTCAATCCATAGGAGCGAAGCGTCTTTGTCATGCTGTTCTCCATCAAGCCTTTTTTCCAAGAGGTCTGGAACCATTTGGGGGGGGTTTAGCCAGGACATATTAATTGCAACTGGTTTTTCTGCACGTAGAAAGAGCCTCCGTACATAAATCAAGCTTTGTCGATCATTCAACCCAAGATATTCATTGATAGGTTTTGACGGTCCTGTCATCTGTAGGTCGAGTACTTTCGCATTGAAATTACTGCGTGGATTATCTGGGTCTCTACTTTCTGAGATTCCTGGAAGGTTCAGTGTTTGGGCCACGGGAATAGGTGATGCGGAAAGGACTGAACCGACTCCGTTAATCTTTTTGATAAAACCTTCTTTTTCCAGTTCGGAGAGAGCTTGGCGAAGGGTAACCCGACTTACGCCATAGGCTTCAGAGAGTGCTTGCTCAGAGGGGATCCTGGAACCAATCGTCCAACGTTCAATTGAGAAGAGTAATTTGATATCGGTCGCAATCTGATGATAAATGGGGACTGGTGATGCTGTATCGATTTCACGTTTTCTGATCGTAATACGGTCAAGTGTGTGCTCTCGTGCCATATTGGTTACATCCTTCAATGTATAGTCGAGCTATACAGGTTATTTAATAGAGAACTCGCTAAGAGTACATAGATTTATCAAAAAAAATAAAAAAAATAGATATCTATATTTATAAAAAAACTAAAAAAATATAATTAAAATTTCATAAAACAGAAATATTATAAGTTTCCAAAATTTGTATGTTTCTATAATCTTTTTTTCTTTTCAAGCTATAAAGCTGTGTTAACATGTATATAGGTTGATTTCATTATTAATGATTTTTACCAATCGTGCAAGTAAATTCGTAAATGATGCAGTCTTGGACTGCAAAAGCTAGGAGGACTTCCATGAAAAAAAACATGAGGAAGATTGCTTTGGTTGGATTGGTATTGCTCTTTACCGTATCCAGTGTGTTTGCTGGAGGATCAGCAGAGAGTAGTGAGCGCGAACAGATTACCATGTGGTTCTGGGGTGCAGCACCTGAGTATCGTATGGCCCTCGAGGATGCCTTGATCAAGCCATACAACGAATCACAGGATGCCTATGAATTGGTCATCACCTATGACAACGCGGTCGACAACAACATTGCTACAGCATTGGCAGCTGAAGGAGGCAATGCTCCCGATGTTGTCTATGGATCTGGACCAGCATTTGTCAGTCAGTATGCACAAGCAGGGAAATTGGTTGATATGACCGCCTATGCAGAAAAAAAATATGGATGGAATGATAGAATCCTTGAACCCATCTATGAAGCTGGTAAGGTAGGTGGTAAATTGTACAGCCTTCCTGGTGGTACCATAACGATGGGAGTATTTTATAATAAAAAGGTATTGAATGATCTCCGTAGTAAGGAACCCTCACTACCCAAGACAGAGCCTTCCACACTTACTGAACTCGAAGCATTCATGGATGCAGCACACAAACACGGCTACTATGCTTCGGTTACCGGAAACAAGGGATGGAAGCCTGTCAATGAGAATTACTCGACCATTTTCATGAATGCAATTGCAGGTCCCCAGAATGTCTATAAAGCTGTTACTGGTGAAATGAGCTGGACTGATCCTGTCTTCCAAAAAGCAGTAGAGAAGTCAGCGTCATGGTATCAGAAGGGGTACTTATCTGGAAAGATGCAGAATGGAAACCTCACCATTGATTATTCCAACCTGAACTTTGATGAATCCTGCCAGCTTCTTGCCGCTGATAAGGCCGCATTCTTCGTTGGACCATCAATGGCCTTCCAGTTCATGAATCCCTATTTCCAAGGAGACAAGGCGGAAAATCTTGGTTTCGTAGTATTCCCGATGGATCCATCGATCGAGAAACAGAGCTATGTACTGGGAACAGTCAACTCCTTCTCCATCTGGGCTGGGTCCAAGAATCCGGATGAAGCTGCAAAGATCATCGATATGATGATGACCAGCGATTTTGCTCAGACCCTTGCCAGGGTATGGCCTGGTTACTGGGCACTTCCACTGAAGGAATTCAACCCTGATACCACTGGCTACAGCAAGCTCTCTATTGAGTTTGTAAAAGCAGTGCAGTCGATGTATGCAGCAGTTGATGCAGGGAATTTTGGAATCCATATTTCCACCTTCTTCCCTCCATTGACCCAGGCTGCCCTGATCGATATCGACCGCGTATGGTTGAATGACCAGAGTAGTGCCAATTTCCTTAAGACAGTGGCAAGTGAATATGCAAAGGATGCAGCAAAAGGTTCCATCCCTAATATTCCCCAGCCAGCATTGTAGAAATTGATGTTTCACTTACGGTTGGGTAGGGGATTCCCTTGCCCAACCATATCATGTAGGTAAAAGAAGGTTCTTATGCGTACCAATAGAATGTACTGGACAGATTATCTGTTTATATTACCAGGGTTGCTCCTGAGTGTTTTTATCATATTAGTTCCTGGAGTGATGACCATTTTTTATGGGTTTACTGATTGGAACGGTTGTCTCGGCAAATTATAA
>JDSF01000526.1_pt1 | contig 11454 bp, 15 predicted proteins | sample 199441 | NCBI WGS metagenome assembly JDSF01 (sample SAMN02592751, study PRJNA231836) | bioreactor metagenome | isolation source: continuous culture bioreactor denitrification-DNRA | place: Germany: Bremen
TCTTGCACCGGCAGCAAAGTTCATCGTTGGAAGAAGACTAAGCAAAAAAGATAGAGCAGCATCCTTATTGAAAAAAATTGAAAAACGTATAACTCTTCCACTCAAGAAAAAAAATTAAACACGCATACTCCATACACCCTAACTACACCAGCAATTTAAGCCACTTACAGAAGAGCCCGGATAGTCACCTTAAGAAGGAACACCATCCGGGCTTGTCCTATTGATTCATCGCCTCCTGCATCTTCACAGCTGCAAACTCACTTGACTTCGCCAAAGATGAGGTTGCGACCCGAGCATAAACTTGTGTACTTTTTAGCGACTTATGCCCGAGCAACTCCTTGATCGTGACGACATCAACGCCTGACTTTAAAAGGTATGAAGCGTGGCTTCGTCTTAGATCATGCAATCTCAACCCCTTTACACCAGCTTTTTTACAGACGGTATCAAAAGTCTTTCTGACACTTTGCAAATGTGGAACTGCTGATATAGCCGATCTGGCCGGAAATACCCAAGGTGAGTTCCACTTACGTTCTTGGTGCATTTTTGTTAGTAGATCAACTGCAACCGAATTCAGAACAACAAATCTTGATTCACCATTTTTTGAATCCTTAAGATGAGCCTGTCGTTCTGTTAGACATACATCGTCCCAAGACAGGGATAATAGTTCCGAACGCCTGACTCCGGTTGCCAGCAAAAGGTACAGGGCCTGAGCTTGAGGCCTATCAAGCATTTGGATAAGAACTCGGATAAACCGAACATATTCATCTTCCCTCAGAAAACGATCACGGCTTTTATTCTCTTTGGCTTTTTTCACTCCCTTGCAGCAATTCACTTCAATCAGATCGAGATCTACTCCATAACGAAAGATTGACGACAAGCATGACAGGTATCGATTCCCAGTGGTCCCGCTGGTTTCTTCACAGACCTTTTTATGGAAAAGAATAATTTGGCGCCTATTGATCTCAGATAATCGAAAGGGTCCAAACTCTTTCAGTATCCTCTTATCCAACATATTTTGCATGTTGCTAAACGTCTTATATTGCTTCTCTGCATAAGGCAAAAACTCATCTCTAACAAATTCAGAAAACATGATCGTCGATTCCGACTTACAGCCAATCCGGGGATCGATGTCATCAACAATCATTCTTTTATACGAACGTACCTTCTCAATGGCCTGATCCAGACTCCAAAGCGGATAAGGCCCAATCGTGATGAAAAGCCTCCGATTCCTGAATTTCTGTTTAAAGCGCCAAGAACGGGCACCGTTTTTATAGACTGCCAAGCAGAGGTTCTTTTCTTGGGTGACCGAATATTCAATATTCGACGTCTTGGCTTCAGGTGGTGGACCGGGCAAACTTTCGATCACCCGAACTGTCATGCGTTTGGTTTTAGCCATCTCCTTCCTCCCAAAGTAAGTTGATTAGGGGAACATCTGCTTAGATATCAGTTGAACCAATGCAGTGTTTGCCATCAAACATGATAAGTGCGCAGACTCTGCCCCTAGACAGGTTGGTTGTAGGTTGCTTTCCGGTCGGGTTTGGATGCCAAACACCCTACCCTTCACCGACCGTGACTTGATACACACCCGCCTGGTAATAGCTGACAAAATTCTCCTGCCACACAGCATAGAGCTCGCGACCGGCATTGATCGGAAACTCCCGGCCAAAATGCTGAAAGAGTCCTAGGCTCATGTCGAAGTCGATTTCCTTGGCGAATTCAACACAGCCCGGTTGACCGACAAATGCAAAGTCAGTGATGTACTGAATCTGCCCTGCTCCACTGATACGGATTTCAACAGGATGGAAACCACCACGCTCAGCCGAGTAGGCAGGGTCGCGGAAGTTAAGAACCATGTCCTCATCAGTTGAGGTCACAACCTTGAAGGCTTCATGCTCCAGAATCGCAGTGAAGGTATCTGAAATGGAAAAGGGAAAAGTTTTTTTATCGATTGTCATATTATCTCCGATGTCGCTTGATCAAATTGTTAGGTGGGGAGTGGGAACGACAGAGCTGCCGCCAAGCCCCCTGGAATGAAGAAAACTTCGGTCGGGTAAACCACACGATATAAGCGGTTAACTGAGTCCCCTGAAAGATTATCGATACGTGCGCACTCCTCTGGTATTCCCAGCTTTTCAAGCGCCTGCCGGTCCTGGTCTGTCGCGATCATGAAGTTAAAGTCGTAACCGACCAACTCTTCATCACCGGCATATTCGACCAGCTCAGCAGCGCAGACACTGAGAAAGCCAAACACCTCACGAAAGATATCTGGATCATCGATCAATGTGTGCGCATCACCAAAGTTTCGGATATGGATCATGTTACCTCCTTTCCTGCCGGATCATAGAAATTGTCAAAACATGCCACGATCAGCCATCGACAGATGCTTATCCCCGATGATGACGTGGTCTAAAACTCGGATACCGAGCAGTTCGCCACCCTCTTTTAAGCGCTTCGTCATTTCCAGATCCTCCCGGCTTGGATGTGGATCACCTGAAGGATGATTGTGGACAAGGACCAGACCTGCCGCAGAGGAGAGAAGCGCCGACTGGAACACCTCACGGGGGTGGACAACGGTCGAATTGAGACAACCAATACTGACTGTCTCTACACACAGAACACAATTTTTTGAATTGAGATGAATGGTGGCAAAGACTTCTTTCGTTTCCTGCTTTAAATGATCAAAAAGGTTTGCCACCTGCAGCGAGTTGGTCACGGGTGTCTCTGGACTGAACCATTCGCGGGCATCCTCAGCCACCGTCAGTGAGCTATAGACGGCTTTGATCGTTTTTACCCGCACACTTTCTTTCTTGTTACTGCTCATAAAAACCTCCGGAAATAGAAAGAGCCCATTCCCCGTGGTCTGGGAATGGGCTCTTTCTATTAAATGTTAAATTTAGCGCTCTTTAGCTCTCTTCCTTTTCAGGCCGAAGCCTGGCGGGCATCCGTTTTTGACCTCGCAGACGGATCTCTTCGGTGACGAAGCGCTCCAGACTCGCCAGTACGATTCCCATCACTGCCAGATCATCAACTAACCTCCGGGAACAAAATCAGGGATCAGGTCAATCGGCATAATCAGGTAGCCCAGAGCACCAAGAATAGATCCTCTCACCCATAGAGGTGTCGCTTTGTCGAGTAAAAGTTCGCGTAACAACAAGGCCTTTTCCATAACCTGTCCAACAACGCCCTCAGGCAGGCTTTTGAACTTTTTCCAAAGATCATGTTCGTTATAGTGTCGCCCGTGTTTTTCAATGTCCTCAGGAAGCCTCGATCTGAGGGCTTCGTTAAAGAGTTTCATGTATGACCTCCTTCAGGAAAAAGGTTGATAGCAGTTGCCAGTGCGCCGAACAGATTTATTGTTGAGAGATGAGCCATAATCGCCAATCACGATCGAGCCAATCAACATCGGGGATAATCAGGGTATCGCAGCAACTATTGTTACGAACGAGATAGCAGATGAAGAAGCGATCATCCGGGTCGTGACAAACCTTTTCAAACAAAAGTTGGTTCAACGGGGCACCAAAGGTTTCGACCAGAGTGTTGTCAGTATCGGAAGACTGCATGAGCCAGAGACTTCCTTGATCATCCGGATCATAGGAATTGGGACGAGCAATCTCATGCTCGGTTTGAAGAGCCTTTTTCAGGGCAATCAAGATGGGGGACGATAGCGAGAGTTCGTCCAACTCTCGCAGACTTGTGATTCTTATCATTATGGACTCCTTAGCGTTAGTGGCGATCATCACTAAGGAAGTAATATCTATTTGATTATTCTTTTATTACGGGAAGGAAGCTCGGCAGAGAAGAACTTCGGCGCGCCGAAGTTGCCCGGCGAGACACAAGCTCAACAGCGTTGATGGGTATTCCCACAAATTCCATTTGAGTGAACTTAACAACTAAATCTTCGGAATTTCCTGCCCACTAAACAGATAATATTCTACAGCTCTAACATCAGACACAGGATATGAAATATTCTCTGCTGCATATTTCTTCATATTTGACAAATATTCGCTATCAAGAAAAGCGTTAACCTGCTGCACATAATCAACATACCTCGCAGGATTGTTGACCCCAGATGGATACTTTATATCATAGAGATTTTTTGCGATTCTACTATCCCAGATAGGCCATATGTCTGGTAATGAAAAATGTAGAAGCTTTGACAATCCCACCACAGAATTATTGACAGCCTTACGTGCTGCCTCAACCAAATTAACGTCCAGCGCAGGGTTAGCAACGAGCCGGTTGATCGCGCTTAATGATTGTTCTACATCCCCTTTAAGCTTATATGTAGTAGGCATCCACCCATATGTCATCAGCATCGCTTGGAATAATGTCTCAGTAGTAAAGGGATTATTTTTAGAGCAGAACGACACCAAAGGGCGATACGTAGCAAGATAGCTATCTTCAATTAATATACTCACAATCTACCCCCTCAATAACTTTATTTTTTTGTAAAAAGGCCCACCAAAACATCTGGCCCTACTACTAGCTCAATCTTGTTCATTTTCTCAAGCCTTATCCTCTCTCAGGATGAAAGAAAGCAGATCATAGCAAGCGAAACGACACTATGTGTCGCATTCAATTAAAAAGTGGCGATTCAATTCCCAATATCGATCAGCGACACATGGTGTCGCATGACAGTAATAAGTTCCAAACAGATCAAGTCTCTTGGTGACATGCTGGAACATAATCTCACACAACACTGAATTGAATGTTTGGAGAAATTATAATGAAATTGGCCGCAACATTAATACAACGAAGCGACATGCCATCAAGAGTGTGAACACCCTCGCCATTTGTGATAGATGGCATATAGTAAACAAGGACATACTTCACGAACTATGAAAAGGGTACCAATATTATGAAAAAATCTATATTTGATGAAGTGATCGAGACAGTGGTTAAAAAATCACAAGCAAGTTCAGGGACATCAAACACTGGAATGGAGTACGACTTAAACCACTATTTTGAAAATGGGGCCGCAATTCACCTTTTATCTGTAAATCATACAGAAAGTGTAAAATGTCTATTTTCAATTAATTTAGAAATTACAGAAAAAGCCAATAGCTTAAGAGAGGTTTTTACAGAGATACATAATGCATTGAATGAGTGCTTATATAGTGATTTGTATGCTACATCGTCAAAAGCGTATAAACAAAAATCCATTATAAGATTTGTAAGCGCACCTGAAGGTAGTGAATATTATGTAACTGGAAAAGTGGAGGTATCAGGTGACCTTTATAGAGATCTCGTAAGTAAATATGAGGCGGAAGATGGGGAGTTTGGGGAGTTTCCAAATACATAAAGAAAGCAGTAAACACCCCCCAGTCAAGCTGGGGGGTATTCGTGAACCGCTCAAATCATGGGCTGCCTAAAGGCGACTAGCGGACAAGTTAATTGATCATACCTACGATCACACAGGTCGTACAAACTGATATATGCCAGACACGAACTAACTTGTTCCGAATCCAGACGAGTCTGGCTAGACAAAAAATTACAATTTGTACTCTTCAAGCAAGCGCTCGTTTTCCTTGGATAATTTCGATGAAGACCAAGAGCCCGTTTCAACCCACGTTCGATCTGAAATTCTATATTCAATCTTTTCTAGAATTTCATCGTGTGGGAAAAGATAAAATTCTCCATTTTCAGGAAAGCACATATGAATATTTTTTCCCAAATATTTTTTAGAAAAAGTCAACCTAGCCTTCAATTGGACCTTTAATACGTTTGAGCCATCATTGTCAATTGCCAAGAAATCAGCACCTTCCCAATCGTTATTCAACCACATGGTTGTATATCCATAGTCAGCTAATTTTGCGGATGCCTTTTGGAAATTGTACATTTCTTTAGCTTTAGCATTCAGATCACTATATTTTATTTTTTTGAAATTCATTTATTTCCATCTAACCAGTTATCGAAAAACAATTAATTCAACCATTTGACTTTATTCTTAGCCAATAGAAACAGTCCGCTTGTGCATCTTTGCCCAACGCACAGCTTGATAGTTTTACGATTTTATCTTCAGTTGTCCGGAATTGATGAGCCTACTGATCTTGTCCGATGCTTCTTTGTCACCATAATCAAGCCATTTGAGTTCGCGACGGTCTATTTCCTGACCATTCCATATGACCGTGTCACCGATTCTACTTAAATCAAAAGATTTATCCTCAACGCTGTCAGACAAGAGATAGTTACATATCTTTGGAATATCATTATCTATTAAATCACGAAATCTTTGCTCAATTTTTCTACTCAAGCTTGAGTCATCAAGGTCTTTTAGATCCTCGTACTCTTTTTTAGTGATTATATTTTTCTGGAATGACAAGTGCCATGATGCACTGAGCTTTCCAGAGCCTCTTTCTACTTTAGTAAAGATATCCTTCCTTTTCTTTAATCTTTCAAAAACTTTTTTTCGTAATTCCTGATCTGCGTGTTGGCCTATCTTGAAATCAAAGTTGATAAAATCAGGCTTAACATAAAACTCGAATAAATATAATGTGGATTCATCAAGATTGTCATCATTATGCAATAGTTTGCTTGTTTTTAATTTGTCGATATTATCGTGTAAAGCTTTAGGAATAAATCTTACGTAAGTCTTGCTTGAACGAAATGGCCTTAGAGTTTCGTCTTCTTTTATTAAGTTGGCTAGTTCATTTTGTGCTAGTCCAACATTTTCAGGAGAAGCATATTTGAATACTAAGTCGAAAGCAGGCTTGTAACGTTTATACAAATCTTTAGCTATATTCTCAATTTCTAAATTTTCATTCATGATTGTCCCTAGCGCTTGAAGGTATTGCTCTATAACAAACTTGGTATTGCTGGCAATTGATATCGAATTATTCGTTAATGTGTGTAATAGAATTTTTTTTATATGGTCATACGTTAAACAAAGATAGTGTTCTTGCTCTAGTTCTGATATCTCTTGCTCGAACAGAGATAAATATACAAATATTTTATGCTTATATTCAGTATAAGCTTTTTCAACATACTCACGATATCTGGTAAGTTGTCCGCTATGCTCTTTTGAGAATATTTTATTTTCGATTAAAATGCAGAGACCATTTTTTTTAGAGAGGATAAGAAGATCAATATTTTTATGCTCCCTCTTCACCTCAACATCACTGAAGTCCATTGAGACAAAGTCAAAAACAGATAACTTTTCACTTGTAATACCAAAATCATCATAATTATTTGATTTGTAGTACAATCTTATAAATTCTCTTATGAAATAATCATTCATCCCATGAGAGGCATTTGGGTCAAAGAGCATGATAAGAAATTGGAGTGTTGCAACTCCTTATGGGACACACGCAAGATTGACATTAAGTTAACTTCTTCATTTGCAAGACTCTTCAACTCAGTAAAATTATCGTCAAGTATGAGCTCTTTTAGTGCGTTTAGACCTGTATTGTTTATTTGATCAGAACTTTCCATTGATTTCCCTCATTAATAAATTAATTTTTTTCTACATAAAGTCTTCAGTCACTTATTCTATTCCTCGCTAATAGTTTTTAGACCATCCCGAGCAAACACTGGTACAACTTAACCATTGCCTCAGTATCGCGCTCGCAATAATTAAGCAGGTTTATTCTCAACGATTCCAACTTCTGCGGATCTCTTTCTGCACACATCAGGTGATAAGCATCCATCGCCATACCACCATGGGATATTTCAAGATCCTCATAAGACATTTCGGGAATAAATGCAGGCAAAACATTTTTAATCGAGTTAGACCCCCTCTGTTGCCACCGATAGGCATAGCGCTTTCGGAATGGAATGATCAAGTCCCTGATGCGATCATGGATACCTCTCAATTCTTCAGCATATTCGGGAAAATCATTGCTCATCTCTTTGATCCTAGTCTTTTCGAAGGCCATGTTATAGGCAAGAACACAGGCATCAATAGGAATTTGCGCCAACATTGCTTTGATCAAGTCGATTCGCGGATCAACATTCGGTTCCGCAAGAAACTCATAATGCTCAATCGGCCCCCCTTCTTCTCTTTGGATATGCAGTGAGTACTGGAAAGGGATTGCCTGATATGGACGCATTCCATCGTGTAGCGGGACTGGCGACATAAAGGTTTCAAAATCAAAATGACATAGCGGATACCACAGGCTATCAAGAAACTCCCGAATACCATCCATATCGACCCGCTCCCCTTTTGACAAGTGCATCTCCACCTGAAACCGCTGACTGCCATTGAGTTCATTAAGAGGGATATCCTTGAAATCAATCACGCCGCGTTGATAAAGGGCAAACTTATCAACACCACGACCACGGAGATCAAAAACAGAATCTTCTGGAATATGCTGCCAGCAATGGCCATGGAAGTCACAGTCGTAGGGGGCAGAACAGTGAGGGCCGATATTTATTACCGGTTGGTCCCCATCAAGCATATTGCGCGTTCCGGTGATAGTTATAAGAAGATCACGCTGCATTCCAATAACGTCATCGGTCATGTCAACGACAGTAAATAGCTTACCGACTTCAATATCGCCATTGCGGACGTATTTATTATTAATATGTACCAAGCAGGCTTTGCTGAGTTGGATACCAGCACCGGAAACGACATGGTGCTGAAATGAAACATCATGGTAGTTGACGCTTTTCACAGATGTAGCGCTTTTCACCTCGTAAAGCTCCCACCCCTCTTCACCCTGATGCAGGATATCAACTTTGACAAAGAGGCCGTCAAACTCGAATGATGCTTCGTAGATGGTCTTTGTCCCTTTGGCGATTTCATCTTTTGTCATCTGGACTTGTTCAGAAATCGACAATCCTTCATAGGGGACTTCTACACCTCTAGGAAAAAGCTGCTGAGCCAGAACGCCAACATCTGTCCCGCTTGCAAAAATAGCTTGTTGAGCTGCACTGACTTCATCCTGTAGTGCCTTATGGTATTTGTACAGGTAAAGAGATTTGTAACATTGAATACCCCGTACATATTGAGATTTGCTTAAAAAGTGCTTGTTTGTCACGTACCCTCCTATCTGACTAAAATCAATCGCTGTAACGGCTCGCCATATTCCGAGCTATTGAGGCAAACTCAGTTCGCAAAAATTCCGGGGAAACAACTTCGACCTGCTGTCCAAATCCCAAGAGCCACCAACGCAATTGCTGAGTATCCAAAACTCCCGCTTCGACCAAAAGCCTGCCATCCGATTGTTCCGATATCGATTGATCCAGGCTCAGAGGACTTTCGTAAAGATGTAAAGCAGCTATTTTGTCAAACAACACCTTAAGGTTGATTGGTTCTCCGTCCGACACCGAGAACCCAAGAGCCCCATTCTTAAGATATTTATCCAAACAGAACCCTTCAGGCTCATGGCTAGGTTCATGAAGCATCTCAGCAGATTGAAAACGCTGAACAGCAAGAAGCATGATATCGTCATAATCCCTGAGTGTTGTAACTAAGTATAAAATAGGATCAGTAACAATCAGACCAAGCGGATTAGTAACATACTCAGTCGGAGTGTCAGATCCCTTTTTTAAGTACAATGCTTTTAAACGGCGATTCTTAAAAAGCGCTTCATAAATAACGTCCAGGGTACTCTCATCAATATCTGGTGGAATTAATGGCTGGGTCCTAAGAGCCACCCGAACCTTATCCGGCCAAGCACTGAAACCAGCACCTTCCTGTTCCTCTAGAATCGTCTCAGCACGACGCAAGCTTGGATTCAGTGATTCAAGGCAGCTTTTAGGTAACAAGCTGGTCATGAATTCACTAACCATCTTCATCGTTAGTGCTGCAGTATTGTCCATTCCCAAGACATCAAAAGACATTGCATTGCGGTCCCAACGCCAGGCAATCGGCCTTCCTTCTTTAGCCGTAATTGGGAAAACCTCCATCAGCTCCCTTAAATCACGCTGCACGGTACGTAAGTCTACGTTAAACCCTGCTTCCTCCAATTCATCTCGAAGTGTAGCTGCATCTTTCGGCCATTTAGAGGGCAAAAGTTGCAACATTTTCCACTGCCGAAGTAATGCGTAATGTTTCTTTGCTTTTACCATGTCAATATCCTTTATCATGCAGTAACGACAGAACATGTCGCTACCGATGGTCAGTGCCCATCAAAAGGTAACACCGGCCCTTCGCTAAAGCGACACAATTTGTCGCCAGGGTGTGTTTTTATCCTTTTACACATACCCTTGAAATCATTCTGAGTTTTGAATAAAAAGGAGCAGCCATGGAGCAATTATCTTCAGAAATAGACCCCAAAACCGGTTTACACATCCTACGGGGACATATATCAAATGACAGCGCGGATTGTTGTCAGATTGTTGTGTATTGTCCTTATTGTGACGAAAACCATATTCATGGATGGCCTAGCCGTATAACGAATTCAAAATACATAGAACACAGGTCTGCTCACTGCTTTGATACACCTTCTCAAAAACGCAGTGAGTCACCATTTCATATGCGGGGCTATCTGATTGGAGTGCAGCCAAAGTAGTCATGATTTTGATTAGTTGCAATTGATTGCATACCTTGCAAAAAAGTGAGGCTTTTATGAAGAAATTAATCGTTATATTAACTGGAGCGGGAATATCCGCAGAAAGTGGAATCGAAACGTTCCGTGGTAACGATGGCCTTTGGGAAAATCATCGTATTGAGTGTGTTGCAAGCCCAGGTGGATTTGCCAGAAATCCTGCCTTGGTGCAGCGATTTTACAATGAAAGGCGTCGTAAACTTGAGTCTAAAGAGATACAACCAAATGCTGCCCACCTTGCCCTGGCAAAGCTGGAGCAATCCTGGCCAGGAGAAGTGCTACTGATTACCCAGAATATTGATGATCTTCACGAACGTGCAGGAAATAAAAATGTGATCCACCTCCATGGAGAATTGCTTAAGGTGCGCTGTACTGTTTCGGGAAAGATTTTTCCTCGTCACCATGATGTCAGAGAGTCGGATCGGTGTGCATGCTGTCTCACCGCGAACCCGATACGCCCCCATGTTGTCTGGTTTGGTGAAATGCCCATGAGGCTTGAAGAAATTGACAGGGCGTTGCGTGAATGCGTCTTGTTTGTTTCAATTGGAACATCGGGGAAGGTTTATCCAGCTGCCGACTTCGTATTTAACGCTAAAATGTATGGAGCAAAGACTGTTGAAATAAACCTGGAAGCGAGCCCTCATCATTTCGATGAACTCTACATTGGCCCTGCGACTGAAAAGGTTCCAGAGTATGTTGACGCCTTATTGGAGCTTGCTTGTGGTGAGTAGCATAAACACGAAAAGCGATAACACCACCCGACAAATCGCTACATTCTTTCTTTCAATCTAGAATCAATCTAAGGGACTTCAAACCAACCTAGAACCAACCTAAACAAAAAAAGCCTCTTCCAATTTCTCGGAAGAGGCTTTTTCTTTTTTGGCGTCCCCAGGGGGATTCGAACCCCCGTCGCCGCCGTGAAAGGGCGGTGTCCTGGGCCAGGCTAGACGATAGGGACTTATAA
>JDSF01000527.1_pt1 | contig 11448 bp, 13 predicted proteins | sample 199441 | NCBI WGS metagenome assembly JDSF01 (sample SAMN02592751, study PRJNA231836) | bioreactor metagenome | isolation source: continuous culture bioreactor denitrification-DNRA | place: Germany: Bremen
AATCTTGGGAGAAATCTGTACCAGTCCTGATTGCAAAGCCCTGATGGCGGCAATCAATTCAGTAGGGGAGATATCCTTCAGAAGATATCCAGCTGATCCGATACGCAAGGCTTCCCTCACATATTCATCTTCATCGTAGGTGGAGAGCATCACCACTTTGATCGAAGGGTTTTGCTTGAGAATCTCCCGGGTGGCTTCCACCCCATTGATATCAGGAAGATGGACATCCATCAGGATGACATCGGGTACTTCATCCAAGGCCATCTCGATGGCGCTATAACCATTCTTTGCAATTCCGATTACCTGGAAATCATCCACATAACTTTCCAAGCTCATCCTCAAGCTCTGGACAAATAATGGCTGGTCATCAACCAGCAGAATTCGAGTCATTAATACGCTCCTTTTGTAGGGGGGGGATGGTAACGATCAATTGGAAGCCACCCTCGGGGGCATTCTCTGCATGAACTGTCCCCCCGAGCTTGCTGATTCGCTCTTCCATACCGGCGAGCCCAATGCCTTTAACGATTTTCTTTGCTCCACTACCATTGTCCACAATGATAACCTGTACTTGGTTGGTAATGATCCAGAACAGCATTCTCACCTGGGTCGCGTGTCCGTGACGCAGTGCATTGGTCAGGCCTTCCTGTACTACGCGATAGAGTACTAAATCAATCTCATCGCCGAAGGATGAAGGCAGGTTTCCTGCCTCAATATCCACGGTAACGCCGGTAGTCCCCTCAAAAATCTTTTTGATCTTGTAAATTGCCTTAATTCCTGTCTCCCGGTCTTGTTCATTGCTCCTGAGCAGATGCAAGGCCTTTCGTGTTTCCGTCAATCCCTCTTGCGCCTGACTGCGTGCGGCTGAACACATCTCACTGGCCTTCTCACTGTTTCTGCAACCAGTTGAGACAATGGCATCCATCATCGCAATGATGTTGGTGAACATATACCGCTGATGTCATGGATCTCGCGACTGATACGATAGCGCTCTTTCTTGGCAGCCTCAATCTCCGCAGTCCTTGCATAGGATTGCAGACTCTGGCTGAATACGGTGAGCTTGGTGATGGTGGTGTTCAAGATTGCAATTTGCTCTTGTCCCTTCATATAGAGTTGTCGGTACTGTGTAAGTCCAACTTGCAAGAGTGCAGCACTTAATGAGATAGCAAAAAAACGTCCAAAGTTCAGGAGCTTCTGCACTCCTCAAGGCAAGATTCAGCTCATTTTCCCCAAGCAGTTTGGGCATTTGTAGTAAGGTTACTCCGGTGGTGGCTACCAGTGGGCAGAGAATCAAGCTAAGAGGGAAGGAGCAACAAGCAAGGAGCACGGCCTGGAATGCAAGAAAAAAAAGGGATAGACGGATGGTAAGAAAATCGTTGAGGGAGTAACCGATGACCCAAAGAGCGGTCAGGGAGAGAAAAATCAACAGAAGGATTGCCAGAAGATTCCTAGCCTGGCTGAGCAGCATGATGCAGAAACAGTAGAAGGCGAGGAAGATGAAGAATGTGCGGTAAAACTCCAATGGGCGGGTACTCGAACCACCGTTGATTCCGTAGGTAAGGAGGAACTCAACAAGTGCGAGGGCAAGAAGGAATCCTGCGTAACCATACAGGGCACGCTCGAAGGGTGTCGTTCTTTTGGATCGCTCACTTTCATCCATTTGAAACAGTATATCATAAGGGAGATGGGTATCGGTATTTTTGTACTGGAAGAAGGCAGTAAAAAAAAGATGTTTTCAGTATTCTTGTCACTTTCGCGTTGGTAAACCTGCCCCTATCATGAAACAGTAGAAAACGTAGCAAGCTTGTTCAAAGAACAACAAGGAGGAATGCAATGAAAAAAAATGTTGTATGTGCTATTGGTTCTGGTGCTGGGCTCAACCCTGCTATTCGCCGGTGGTGCTGGAGAGAAAGAAGCTAAGGTTGTAGACCCAAATGCCCCAATCACACTGACAGTGTGGTGCTGGGATCCGATGTTCAATATCTATGCCATGGAGGAGGCGGCAAAGATTTACAAGGACATCAAACCCAATGTGACCATTAATGTGGTTGAGACTCCCTGGAATGATCTGCAGCAGAAGCTGATCACCAGTCTCAGCGCCAATGCCACTGAAAATCTTCCGGACATCATTCTCATGCAGGATAATGCAATCCAGAAGAATGTAATGACCTATCCTGAAGCGTATGTACCCTCAATGGGAAGATTGACCTCAGCCAGTTTGCACAGTTCAAGGTTGATGTAGGAACAATTGACGGCAATCATTACGGAGTTCCTTTCGACAATGGTGCAACCGGTACTTTCCTCAGAAGAGACATTGTTGAGAAAGCTGGTCTCAAGGTAAGTGATTTCAACGATATCACTTGGGAACGCTTTATCGAGCTGGGCAAGATTGTCAAGCAGAAAACCGGTGTGTCCATGATCAGTACTGTTGCCAATGAGCCGGATTTCCCCATGCTAATGCTGCAGAGTGCAGGCACTTGGATGTTCAATGAGGATGGAAGCGCCTATATCAAGGACAATCCTGTTCTCAAGGAAGCACTTCGTATTACCAAAGAGATGGTAGAGAGTGGTGTTTGCCTGCTCGTACCCGATTGGAATGCCTATATTGCAACACTGAACAATGGAACTGTTGCCTCCACCATCAATGGCTGCTGGATCAGTGGATCCATCCAGGCTGAGGAGTCACAGAAAGGCAAGTGGGCTGTTGCAAATACTCCTAGATTTGCCAATATCAGCAGCTCCGTCAACTACTCAAGTCAGGGTGGTTCTGGTTGGATGGTCATGGCAAACTCAAAGTATCCTGATATTGCCATCGATTTCCTGGCAAAGACCTTCGGAGGCAGCGTAGCGCTTTATGAGACCATTCTGCCGACCAGTGGAGCAATTGCAACCTGGCTTCCTGCCGCAGAGAGCCCGGTCTATTCGACCCCTATTGAGTTCTTTGGTGGTCAGAAGATCTATGAGGATCTGGTAGGTTTCGCAGGCAAGGTTCCCAACGTCAAGTACGGTGTTTTCAACTATGAAGCCCGTGATGCCATCGCTCGCGCATTGAGCGAAGTTATGCAGGGAACAAACATAGATGCAGCGCTCGGGGCTGCACAGAAGAATGTTGAATTCCTGATGAGCGAGTAGTTTTATTCACATCGATATCCGATACCGCTGTATACTGGCGGTATCGGATTTGTACCGGCATAGATAAGGGAAACCGTCATGGCAAAAAAGTAATCTGACACGAAAAATCAACCTGTACGGCTGGTTATTCGTCATCCCTGCAGCACTATTCATCTTTATCTTAAACTTCTATCCGATGCTTAGTGCTTTCCTGCTCTCGTTGCAATCGGGAAGGGGGGGGAGTAACCTGAAGTTTGCAGGACTGAAGAACTACGCACGATTGTTTGAGGATGAGATGTTCCTCACCTCAGTGGGAAACGTTATCACCTACTTGGTCATCCAGGTTCCCATTATGCTGTTGTTTGCCTTGGTCCTTGCAACTGTATTGAATGATCCCAAACTGAAAGGCAGGGGAATTTTCAGGACAATGATCTTTCTGCCTTGTGCAACCAGTTTGGTCTCCTCGGCAATGATCTTTAAATCACTGTTCTCCATCGATGGAATCATGAATACAGCCCTAGTTGGCATTGGCATGATTGCTGAGCCAATCAGCTGGCTTACCCATCCTGTGTGGGCAAAATTCGTCATTATTCTGACCATTACCTGGAGGTGGACCGGTTACAACACTGTGTTCTATCTCGCAGGACTCCAGAATATCAACCGGAGCGTGTATGAGGCAGCACGCATCGATGGCGCTTCAGCAGCAGGCAGTTTTTTTTCCATAACCATTCCCCTGCTCAAACCGGTTATTCTTTTGACTACCATCATGTCCACCAATGGGACATTACAGCTCTTCGATGAGGTACGTACCCTGACCAATGGAGGTCCAGGGATTGCAACCCTCTCGATCAGCCAATACATCTACAACCTGTCGTTCATGTACAACCCACAGTTTGGGTATGCAGCGGCAGTATCCTATGCAATCCTGGTGATGGTTGCCGTGCTCTCCTTCGTCCAGATTAAGGTGGGGGGGGTAAACGATGAACAAACGACAAGGTACAGTCATTGTGAAATATGTTTTCCTTATTATCATCTGCCTGTTCTCTGTTTTTCCGTTCTACTTTATGGTGGTCGGTGCAACCAACAAGAGCGTGGACATCATCAAGGGCCGACTGTTCTTCGGTACTTTTCTATTCGAGAACATCAAGACCCTTGCCACGAACGTACGACTGGGAAATGCGTTCTGGAACTCTCTTCGTAATGCCTTAGCCAATACGGCTGCCGCCCTCTTGGTCTGCAGTCTCGCTGGTTATGGGTTTCAGATCTATCGGGATAAGGGAAAGGATACCTTGATGGGGTTGCTTTTGCTTTCCATGATGGTTCCCTTTGCAGCGCTCATGGTTCCTCTCTTCAGGATGTTCAGCCAGGCAAAGTTGCTTGATACCACCATGGGATTCATTCTTCCCACGATTTCAACAGCTTTCCTGATTTTCTTCTTCCGTCAGAGCAGCGAATCCTTTCCCATTGAGACTGTGCAGGCTGCCCGAGTGGATGGGCTGGGGGAGTTTGGCATCTTTTTTCAGGATCTATGTTCCCATCATGGCTCCAACTTTTGCAGCGGCGGCTATTGTTACATTCATGAATGCATGGAATAATTACCTATGGCCTTTGATCATCATGCAGAGTCAGGATAGTCAGACCATGCCTCTCCTGATCACCGGCCTAACCGCAGGGTATACTACCGATTATGGTATTCTGATGCTCTCTGTCACCATCACGACCCTGCCGACCTTGATACTCTTCTTTACCCAACAGAGACGGTTTGTGGAAGGAGTTCTCGGCTCGGTCAAATAACACAAGGAAGGTTAGTATGGAAACGTTGTTTCTCCACCACAAAGCTTGGCAGCAGCCATCGCTCACTTCAGTAAACCGGCTTCCGATCAATAGTCTGCCACCAGCCTTTCCCTCTGCAGAAGATGCAATGAGATGGGCAAAAGATGGTCCTGAAGGGTGGGGCCAAGTGGAATCTCCTTACCAGGTCAGGCTTAATGGAAGCTGGTCTTTCAGGTATTATGAGGCCCCCCCTCCAGGTGGAGGATGCCGTGGTCCAAAAAGATTGCGAGCTTACCTTTGATCCCATCAGGGTCCCTGGAGCTTGGAGTGTACAAGGTTGGGACAAACCCCATTATACCAATGTGATCATGCCATTCAAGAACACCCGTCCATTCCCTCCAGAAGAGAATCCAACCGGAGTATATAAAAAAACAGTTTATTGTCGACGACGAGTGGATGAGCAGGAGAACAATTCTCAAGGTTGGTAGTGCTGAGAGCTATCTGGAAGTGTATCTCAACGGTTCGTTCATCGGAATGAGCAAGGATTCCAGACTCCCCTCTTCCTTTGATCTTACCCCTGTGCTGGAGAAAGGGGAGAATACCCTCGTTCTTATTGTGGTTCGCTATAGTGATGCTTCCTATGTTGAAGACCAGGACCAGTGGTGGTTTGGTGGCATCCATCGCTCTGTAACCCTGATCAGTGAGGGAAGTAACTGTTTAGAGGATGTGAAAGTCACTCCTACCATCAACGATGATTACTCAAAAGCCCATATTCAGATAAAAGCTCCCTATCATGGCAAAGATGGGCAGGTGATGCTTGTAAGTCTCTATGACCCAGAAGGGGCCTTGATCATCTCTCGCCATGTAACCGGTAGTGGTGGGGACTATGAGACCACCTTTGAAGTGGATCACCCCCCCCAATTGTGGAGCAGTGAGAAGCCGGTGCTCTATTGCCTCAGTTTCTCCTTGGATGCAGAGCGCGAACATCGTTCTTGCATGGTAGGGCACAGGAAGGTAGAGATTGCACGTAGAGCTCTTCTGATAAACGGAAAGCGGGTATTCATCAAAGGGGTAAACAGGCACGAGCACGATGAGCGCTCTGCAAAAACCTTGAGTACGGAGAGCATGGTACGGGATATTAAGTTGATGAAGCAGTACAACTTCAATGCAGTGAGAACCTGCCACTATCCGGATGATGAGATCTGGTACGCGCTCTGTGACCGCTATGGTCTATATGTCATGGATGAAGCGAATATTGAGACCCATGCGAATTATGACAGCATTTGCCGTGATGAACAGTGGGCAAATAGTTTCCTGGAACGGGTACAGAGGATGGTCCGCCGTGACTACAACCACCCCTCGGTTATCATCTGGTCCCTCGGAAACGAGAGCGGATACGGAAGCAACCATGACGCATGTGCGGGGTGGATACGGTACTACGACAAGAACCGTCCGATTCACTATGAAGGGGCAAACCGCGACGAGTGGGGACAGGGCCCTCATTCTCTTTCCAGCTTAAAGCGTGGCAGGTTTGCCACCGATATCATTGCCCCAATGTATCCTCCCATCTCCCTGATCGAAGAGTGGGATCACATTACAGAGCCTGATGAAGATGACCGTCCCTTGATCATGTGTGAATACAGTCATGCGATGGGAAACTCCAACGGGAGCTTGGGCGACTACTGGAGGGTTATCAAGAAGAGCCGCGGCATACAAGGTGGCTTTATCTGGGATTGGGTCGACCAAGGCATACTTGTTGATGAAGAAGGAAAGCCTGTTGGGTTCTCTTCTCAGGGCTACAAGAACAAGGATGGCATCAAGGCGTGGCGCTATGGTGGCGATTTTGGTGATCAACCACTGATTATGATTTCTGTCTCAACGGCTTGGTGCTTCCTGACCGCACCCTCAAGCCCGCAATGGCTGAATGTCTCAAGGTGCAACAGTCCATACAGATCATCAGCGATCATCCATCGAATGGAAAATTTACCTTCATCAATGAGCAGGATTTTACCAGTACAGAGAATCTCTCCATCCGCTACCGTCTGGTCAGCGAGGCTGACCCCAAGGTAGCAGAAGGGACGATTTCCCTTCCTGTAGTGGCTCCTGGTTGCAGTCAGGACTTTACGGTACCTGAGGTACTGGGTGAAGAAGAGCGCTCCCTGATGCGTTATGGTGAGACGTTTTTTTGCTATTTGAAATCTTCCTCACGGAAGATACTGCATATGCAGAGGCAGGGCATGTAGTGGCTTGGCAGCAGTTCAAGCTCTGTGAGGCTCCCAAAAAGCCTTTCCCGATTCCTGAGGCTTCATTGGCAAAAACCAAGGAGGGAGCGTATTTGGTGGAGACAGAAGCGTATCGTGCAAAGATTGGGAAAGATGGACTTTTACATAGCCTCTCCTTTGCCGGGCAGAAAGAACTGCTTGAAAGTCCCTTGCGGGTAAACCTGTTCCGCTGTCCCACTGAGAATGACGGTATAAAGACCCTCCAGTCGAATACCGATGAGCCGGAGTTTGCCTTCTATCATGAAAACAAAGCCTTCGGCCCGTGGTTCATGCACAAGCTTGACCAGGTAATTACGATCTTGGAGGACATCCACCAGGAGGAAGGCCAGCTCTGCACACAGCACCGCTTGGAGAATCCGGATAAGGAAATCTTCGGTACCTTCATCCAGCACTGGGTCTTCTCCAAGGATAAACTGCATTATCAATGTTCATTTGACTTGAATGACACAGTAGGGGAGTACCCTAGGGTTGGACTTGCCTGTGATCTTGATCGGAGGTGGTCTGCCTGCCGCTATTTCGGCTTGGGCCCACACGAGAATTATCCTGATCGGAATGATGGAGCAATTATGGGAGAGTACCGTGCAACAGTCGACGAGCTCTATGTTCCTTACATCGTTCCCCAGGATTATGGGATACATACCTCCCTCAGGCGTTTGGATCTCTATGATGGTAATACCGGCAGCGTACAGATCAGTGGTGCTTATCCGTTCTCCTTTGCCTTCCATCGATACACGATTGATGAATTGTGGAAGAAGCGCCACGCGGACAAGCTGGAGCAAAGCCCCTTGCATCATCTCTATCTGGATGCAGCAGTGAGAGGAGTGGGTACGGCAACATGTGGTCCCGATACCTTGGAGCAGTATCGCCTACCAAGCGGCATCTATCACCTCTCCTTCACAATCAGCAGCAGTCGCTGAGTACCTTCTTTCCCGGGCATGGAGGATTATGCCTGTGGTGGCTTTGCGCGAATCCTTATTAGAACACTTGACAAATAGGTGAGGTGTAGGTACTATCTATATATAAGTTTTGAAAAAAAATTAAATAGCAAGCGATATAAATAGGAGGCTTCAATGAACGTATATGATTACTCAGTACAAGATGGAAAGGAAAGCAGGTGGTCCTCTCCGAATATAAAGGCAAAGTACTCCTGATTGTGAACACAGCCACCCAGTGTGGTTTTACCCCTCAGTACACTGAGCTGGAAAAGCTCTATGAAACCTATCAGGGAAAGGGTTTTGAAATCCTGGACTTTCCCTGCAACCAGTTCGATGGACAAGCTCCCGAGGCAATCGAGGAGATCCACGAAATCTGTAAGCTCAAGTATGGAACCAAGTTTCCTCAGTTCGGAAAGGTAGAAGTCAATGGTGAAGATGCTCTTCCCTTGTACAAGTATCTCAAGAGCAAGAAGGGATTCGCAGGGTTCGACATGAGCCACAGGATTGGTCCGATTCTTGATGGCAAATTGCGTGAAGTTGACCCCGAGTATGAGAAGGACCCGTCGATCAAGTGGAACTTTACCAAGTTCCTCGTCGACAGAAGTGGGGAAGTGGTTACCCGCTTTGAGCCAACTCATGATCTTGGCGAAGTTGCCGCATCCGTCGAGAAACTTTTGTAAATCTCCAAAATAACAGTATTACTCTTTGCTGGCGTTGTCCTCCGTTGTGTGGGCAACGTCTTTTTTTTGGTATTGGACGGCTCTTTGTGATATGCTTGATGCACTGAAGGAGCAACGTAAATGGACTTAGAACTCTCATTGGCTTGCAGAATTGGGCAACATCTGATGTGTGGTCTACCCGGCTACACCTTGGACGATGCTTTTAGAGAAGCCGTCAGGAATTACAAGATTTCCAATATCATCCTGTTTTCCAGAAATATCAGGGACAAGGAGCAACTGTACACACTCTGCGCCGATATTCAGGAGTTGGTACAAGATGAGTGTGGAGTTCCAGCCCTTATCGGTATTGACCAGGAAGGAGGGATGGTCAGCCGTCTCTCCAGCGATTGTACGATTGTACCTTCTGCAATGGCAATTGGAGCTACCGGAGATGAGCGTTGTGCCATGCTGGCAGGTATTCTTACAGGACGGGAGCTCTCTGCTTTGGGCGTCAACGTGGATTTTGCTCCCTCTCTGGATATGAACAGCAATCCTCTGAACCCTGTTATCGGCGTACGTAGTTATGGAGATGACCCTGATGTGGTTTCTCGATTCGCTCGTTCCATGGTTGATGGTCTCCAAAGTGAAGGGATAATGGCAGTTGGAAAACACTTTCCCGGGCATGGTGATACACACCAAGACTCCCATCTGGTGCTTCCTTCCCTCGAGGGGGAGCTTTCAGACCTCCAGAACCACATCCTGCCTTTCAGTGAGGCAGTGAGGGGAGGGATCCAGGGGATCATGAGCAGTCATATCCTGTTCCCTGATATCGAGAAAGAGCATATTCCAGCTACAATGAGTCCCTTTTTTTCATGACTGAATTGCTTAAGAACACCTTGGGGTTCAAGGGCTTGGTCTTCAGTGACTGCATGGAAATGTTTGCAATAGCTAAGCATTATGGCACCGTTGAAGGCACCGTTGCTGCTCTAAAGGCAGGGGTGGACGTTGTCCTGATAAGCCATACCATAACCCTTGGTATTGCCGCAGCCAATGCAATCGGTGAAGCCCTGAAAGATGGAAGCCTTTCTCGCGAATTGTTTGATGCATCAACAGAAAAGATCCTTCTCGCTAAAGGAATGCTTCTGGAAGCAGAGAGAAAGCCTCTCTCTGTGGTGGGCAGTGCTATGCATAAGAAGGAAAACCAGAGGTTATACGCTCAAAGTCTAACTTTGGTACAGGATGCACCCTTTGAACTGGGAGGCAACCCCTTGTTCGTGGGAGTGACCTGTTTTCAAGCAACAGTAGTGTCCAGTGAGGAACATGAGGTAATATTCGCCCCTGATGTGGCCCGCCTTGTAGGGGGGGGTACTTCACTCGTTGTCAGTGAGAATCCTGATGAGAGAGAAATCCAGAGAGTGCTTTCCAAAGCAAGAGGTTGCTCCTCTGTAGTGGTAGGGACCTACAATGGCTATCAGTATCCAGGCAGATAGCTCTTGCCAATGCACTGGCTAAGGAGCATCAGGTCCTCACTGTTGCACTTCGCAATCCCTATGATCTTGCCGAGCTGGATGTACATATCCGGAGCATTGCAGTGTATGCGTATAATAGGGATGCAATACTCGCACTGGCTCGGTTGCTAAAAAAAAGGAGATTACTGCAACGGGGATTCTGCCTGTGCAGTTGGTTAGGACCTAAGAGATTTCTGTGTGGTCTCCCGGACAATGAGTTCAGTGTCCATATACATGCTCTGAATGGGTATCTGCTCAGCATTGATACGCTTGATGAGCATCTCGCAGCTGAGCGATCCCAACTGGAATTTTGGTTGGTTTACGGTGGTGATGGAGGGAGTACACAGGGAAGAAAGGCCGATATTGTCGAATCCCACAATGGCGATATCTCCCGGTACCTGAAGCGCCGCACGTCTGGATGCCTTGATGGCTGCAGCTGCGTAGACATCACTGGAAGCAAAGAAAGCATCAGGCCGCTGTTCACTGTTCAATAGTTGTGTTGCTGCTGAGACGGCCATGTCATAATCAATTTCCTGTAACTGTATGATGATGTCCGGATCCTTATGGAGGTTGGCCTGTTCCAAAGCTTGTAGGTATCCCTTGAGTCGGTCCCGGGAATATTTATATTCGAGAGGGCCATTGATGAAAGCAATCCTGTTCTTGCCCAATGAAATCAGATACTCAACAGCATTTCTTGCAGCAGAGACATCATCGATCGTGACAAAGGGGATATCAAGTCCGTCGATACACTCACAACATTGTACAAGCGGAAGAATGGTGTTGAGACGGAGTAAGGTGGAGCGTGCAATACAGTTTGTAGTGATCAGTCCAGCAGCATTTGTTTTTTTTCAGGAGTGCAGTGAAAGAGTCCAATGACCGTTCGTCGATAGGATCCTCATTAATCAACATATTATAACCGTTTCTCTGTGCAGCAGCTTTCGCCCCTTTGATTATCAGGCTGTAAAAAAAGGATTGTCCAAACTTGGGATATTGAAAATGATCAAGTCGTTGGTTCTTGATGTATTTGCTTCGAGTGCTGATGTATCATACCCAAGCGATTTCATGGCCTCGATGACTTTCTTTCTTGTATCATCCTTGACGTTTGAGCTGTTGTTGATGACCCGACTGATGGTGGCAATGGAGATTCCCGAACGATCAGCGATTGCTGAGTATGTGATCTTTT
>JDSF01000528.1_pt1 | contig 11403 bp, 14 predicted proteins | sample 199441 | NCBI WGS metagenome assembly JDSF01 (sample SAMN02592751, study PRJNA231836) | bioreactor metagenome | isolation source: continuous culture bioreactor denitrification-DNRA | place: Germany: Bremen
CTGTTTCAAGATCGCAATCAAAGTCAACCGCTGCATGGTGGATAGCCAATGGGTGCGACAGAGGGATCAAGTCTGGTGTCTTCTTGCTGGCCGCAATACCAGCTAACCGAGCAACACCAAGAACGTCACCTTTGCGTGTCTCACCATCAAGAATCGCCTGCAAGGTCTCGCGTTTCATCAGTACTCGAGCCGAAGCAATTGCAGTCCGCAACGTCTTTTTTTTTCTCTGTAATATCAACCATGATCGCCTGACCACGGTCATCAAAATGATTAAAGCTCATGATATCTCCTGAATACTTGCTGAGATTTAATGTCAATAAGAAAGAGTGATTTACCACTGAACATCTGAGTCACTACATAGGACCTATAATACAATTGATTTACTGCTTTCAGGCGATACCTAGGCAAAGTGTTCTTTCTTAGAAACCGCTTCTGACTTGATCCGATCGAGCATCAATGCCAATGCTGGTTTGACATTTTCTCTAATATCACCGGCGACAATAAGAAACAGGACATCATCTCCTGGCTTCATCAAACCGGAGCGAGCTTCCATGACAACTTTATAGATTCCAGGCATTTGCTCAATGTCCTGGCGAACCTGCTCTGCCTTATCGTGATCAACAGTAATATCTATGGCAGTGACATCAGAGTGATCCGCACGTGACCAACCTCGGACCACTCCGTTATGAACCAGAACCATGCCGACATTTTCAGCAAAAGCTTTATCTTCCTTTAATTGAGCAATTGTTTTTGATATATCCATTCATAGTCTCCTGAACAGCTGAGATTCATAGGTCTAGAAATTAATTTACAACATGATATCCCTATTTTGTAAAAATACTAGACACTTTTACTCTGCATTTAAAATCTCAATATATTCTCTCGGATAAAGAAAATATTCAACGTATACATATTAATCTCAAAAGATATTTTACAAACAGGATGATCTCTGATCATATACAATGTCACAATCAAACAGAACACGAGTTAAACTCAGAATAAAGGATCAATAAATGTCTTCAAAACGGAAAGATCAAGATAAGAATATCGGTCGGATAGCTGACAGACCCTATTGGCTAACCTACGTATCTCTCGTGGCACGAGCAGTACATCAAATAGGCGCAGCTGTTTTCCTGGCGGCATATTTGTTGGGTGTTTCCGACACAGCTCCCATTTTTTATTTAATTCTGGCAACTGTCAGCGGTTTTATACTGATGGGAGTGGAAGCGATCAGACATCGGCAGCTTCTTAGAGAAGTCTCAGGATTAGTCACACTGGCAAAGTTGGTGATCATCGGATTGGCATTTCATGCTACATCCCACCTGCCCCAGCAATCCTTTTTGCCTTTTTCATGGCGTCTTATATTTCCCACGCTCCAAAAGCGGTACGCCACAGGGTCATCCTATAGATATGAAGACACAATAAAATCAACAACCTCTTGTGGTTTGTTGATATCCAACTGAGGGAGAAGCGTATCTATCCGAATATCTGTTGCTACAGCGACAAAACCGGTAGCGTCAGGCTGTAGACAGATCGGTTCACGACCTGTTGCCTGACGATGGACTTCAATTCTATTGGGAGCACACTCTTTCCAGCCCTCGATAATAACGATATCCATGTCGCTGAAATAATCTCCAATAACAGTCTCTGGAGTTGGCGGGACATCATGTTTTTTGATCATCGCCAACTTTTCACTATCGGTGATCACAGTAACAGCAGCACCAGCCTGCGTCATTTTCCAACTGTCTTTCCCCGGTTTATCAATATCAAAATGATGGCCGTCATGCTTAACCGCTCCGGTTTGATAGCCTTGCTCACATAGCAATCGAATCACAGCTTCAACCAGTGTCGTTTTACCACTGCCAGAATAACCCGCAAAGGAAACAACGGACGGACTCGTACCTGCTTTCATTTGATTTGACTCTGTTTTCACCTGCATTCCTACCCCACCAATACGTTCGAGAAGCCACCACTCAGAAAATCACACCATATACTTGGTGCATGTCTCGTTAGCATATCAATATTGCTAAGCAACATTAAAGAAGAATTTCCAGGCAAACGATACAAATATCGTATGATTGGATCCACGCCAAATCACTATTGAAGTGGTTTGGTATTAAGCTCTGCGGCGATGCTTTTCAAATTGTCCCACAGAGGGGATCAATCGGAATTCCATTTGCTTGGCGTTCTTGCTGTACATCCCATTCACGATCTCCTGGAGCCATCACTTTAGCATCAGAGGCTGCTGACTGATCTCTCAAATCAGAAAGATAAGTCGATAATTGATCCGCATAGATATCAGGATCGATAAAGGCTTCAGGCTTCATCACCAGAAAGAAATGACCAAGGTGGCGCGGCGTAGAAAGATCAGGTCCATTGATTGCCAATAATTGATGGCTGAATGCCATGCCAGTTAAAGCCGAGCATAAAACCTCACACATACCAGCTAAAGCGGCCCCTTTGTAACCATAACCACGCCCTCCGAGAGGCAATAATGCTTCTGTACTCAAGGGATCAGTAGTCATATCCCCTGCTCCGTCAACAGCAACATCCTCAGGGAGAGGACGATTGATCGACTGATAATGCAAAACGCGATTGTATGGGATTGAGCTGGTTGCCATATCAAGCAGATACGGACTTTGATCTTTAACCGGAGCAGCAAAGCTGATGGGGTTAGTCCCATGGAATGGAGCGACACCGTCATGAGCTAACACAAGCTTGTCTGAATTACTGACAACTAAAGCGATATAGCCTTGTTCTGCAGCCATCAAAGAATAGCTACCGGCAGCTCCAAAATGGGATGAATTAGTAATCGTGACAGCCCCCATTCCACTAGTGTCCGCTAACTTGATCCCTTCTTCTATTGCCCGGTATCCAGCCAGATGACCGAAGCAATCATCACCATTAAGAGTCCCTGTTGACGCACTTAACGCTTTAAATGTTATTTGTGGGGTTCCGTTGATTCTTCCACCTTGTAATACTTTTAAATAATGTGGCAGTAATCGTAAACCATGACTATCAACGCCCCTTAATGATGCACCCACCAACGATTGAGAAACAGCTTCAGCTGATACCTTATCTGCACCTGCAGCCCTCAAACAGCAATGGACAAAGGTCAAAAGCTCTGCTGAAGTCACTTTAATCCAATCGTTTTCATAGTCCGCGGCAATTTCATTATTATTCATAATCAATCAAAAGCGATCTGCACCTTGACCGATTTGGAACGATCTGATGCTGATTTAAGGGCAATATGGACATCTTCGATAGGAAAGGTATCAGTGACCATTGGCATAACATCAATAGAACCAGAACTGATGAGATTGACGGCATCCACATATTCGGGATGGAAGCGATGACTTCCAATCCACTGAACCTCTTTCCCTACCAACATACTGATTGGAACATTGAGTTCCCCTGTAACGCCGACCTGAACAATCGTTCCACGCGGTTTAATGGTTGCAAAAATATTCTGCAGTGCTGCTTGGGCGGCAGAGCATTCGAAAATGACATCAAAGTAACCTTTATTCTGAGTAAACACCTCAAGACCTTTTGGTTCACTTGCAATATTAATTGTTTGATGTGCTCCCATTTCAGTCGCCACAGCCAGAGTCTTATCAAATAGATCGACAACAACAATTTCTGTCGCACCTTTATAGCGAGCAACCGCGACACACAAAGAACCAATCGGACCAGCACCATTGATCAACACCTTTTTTCCGATTAACGATCCAGCGTTACGGACGGCATGTAAACAGACAGAAAGAGGTTCAGAACAAGCCAGTTCAGCAATTGAAGTGTCTGCCCCACCTTTGACACATTGTTCAGCAGCCACAACAAGTCGCTCCCGGAAACCTCCCTGCTCATGAGGCACACGGAAAGCTGAACCGATGAAACGCATTTCCAGGCAGTGTTGAGATTGTCCGAGTTGACAGTATTGGCAGTCACCACATGGCTGACTGGGATTAACAGCAACACGATCTCCGGCATTGAGACCAATGACATCAGGGCCTACCGCTTCAACCGTTCCGGCGAATTCATGGCCCATAATAATTGGCTCACGAACCCGGATTGGGCCAAATCCTCCATCATGAAAATAATGCAGGTCTGAACCACAGATACCACCGCGTCCAACCCGGACCAAAACCTCGCCAGAGGCAGGCGCCTTGGCAGTATCAGTTTCAACGCGCAAATCACCTTTGCCATACAAACGACAGACACGTGTTTTCATATTTTAATCCTTTATCCCAGCAATAGTTTTGGCAACCAGGTCGATATTTCTGGGATATACGAAACCAGCAACAAAACGATCAGGTTGGTGATCAAATAAGGAAGTATCGCCTTAATAACAGGGGTCAGTGGCAATTCGGCAATATTGGCACAGACAAACAGGCAAACCCCAACGGGTGGCGTTGTCAAACCGATCATCAGGTTCAGCACCGCAAATGTTGCAAAATGGAGAGGATCTACACCGACTCCTTGTGCCAACGCCAAGAGTGGCACAAACAGAATAATCAAAGCAGCAATTGTCTCCATAAACATGCCAACAAAGAGCAAAAGGAGATTGATCAACAAGATAACCAGATACTTATTATCGGTCATCGAAAGTACCGTAGAAGCAATCATTTGTGGGATACGTTCAGAGACGAGGATCCAGCCGAATACGTTGGCGAAACCAACCAGAACAAGAATCGCAGAAGACGAGACAGCACTGTCGATGACAATTTTAGGAATCGCCTTAACAGGTAGTTCCTTGTAAAAGAAAACCCCGACGATAGTCGCATAGATACAAGCGATAATTGCCGTTTCCGTCGGCGTCATCAACCCACTGATCATCCCTACAATGATCAATGTCGACATAGAAAGAGCCCAGAAGGCCCCTATAAAAGCTCGCCAGATTTCACTCATCCCCATCCACTTTTGACGAGGAAAATTTTTGCGTCGGGCGATTAAATAGGTAGTGACCAGCATGCTACGCCCAAAAGGATACCAGGGACGGCACCCGCCATGAACATTTGCCCAACCGAAATACCAGATAAAGCTCCGACAATAATCATCGGGACACTTGGTGGAATAATTGGACCGACGGTAGACGATGCAGCAGTCACTGCTGCAGAGAAATCAGCCGGATAACCAGCCTTTTTCATACCGGGGATCATAACACCACCAATTGAAGCAGAATCAGCAACTGCGGTTCCTGAAATACCGCCAAAGAGCATCGATGCAGCAACATTAGTCAGCCCAAGACCACCGCGGATCCAACCAACAACCGCATTTGCAAAACGGACAATACGCTCAGTAATGCCGCCATTATTCATCAGGTTCCCAGCCAGAATAAAGCCTGGAATACAAAGTAAAACAAAGACATCGATGCCTGCATACATTTTTTGCGGCATAACAACAAGTGGAATTCCCGCGGCCAACAGGTAGCAGAATGATGAAAATCCTAAAGTGACAGCAACCGGAAGACCAATAATCAATCCGCCACAGAAAACTCCAATCAATATAGCCAGATTCATTCTTGCGTTTCTCCTTGTTTACTCTCAGCAACCAGCTCCATCAACAATGTACAGATACGGATCAGGGCGAAAAGAAGCAAAATCCCCAATAAGACCAAAACACTGGCATGGATGAAATCCATACGCCAACCAAGTGCCGGAGAGGTTTGGTACACACCGATTTCAGTGTATTTCCAGGCAGGAACTAACAAAGCCGAACATAAAAAAACGATGATAGCTGCCGAGACTAAACGCAGAAACCATGGGATGCGCCCAGGAAGCGATTCGCAAACGACATCGACATTAACAAGATCGCCGCGCAAGTATGACAGTCCAACACCAAATGCGGTCAGATATAGCAGTGAAAATCGCGTTAATTCTTCGGTCCAGACCGGTGACTCAAAAAAACCTGAGCGTCCAAGAACCTGGATAGTAACGGTCGCTATTAAGGCCAGAAATGCCAGGCCTACCAGGAGTTCTGCCACCCGAATAACCCCCGAATTTAATGATTTAATAAAGGCTTTGCTCATATCATCTATCCCTGTTTACTTGAAACAGATCGATTCCACTAAAAAGCTGCGCGATACCATTGAATATCGCGCAGCTTTTGCGTAGATATCTTACTTATTGAACAAATCTTCAACGATAGGACGAATCTCAGGCTTTACATTGGCCAAAACTGCATCTTTGGCTTTTGAAGCAAAAGCTTTTCCGTCAACTTCAACAAAGGTCATGCCTTTGGCTTTCAGCTCACCAACCAGTTTCATCTCGTCAGCCTTAAACAGCTCACGCTCATACGCCTGGGCGCGCTTAGCAGCTTCCATAACGTTGGCCTTATCAGCGTCAGACAACTTGGACCAAGTCAATTCTGAAATGCAGAGGTAGATCCAGGAACGAACATGCTCAGTCTTGTTGACGTACTTCTGGACTTCAAAGAAGTTAGCAGACTTGATCAGAGCCAGTGGGTTTTCCTGAGCACCGATAGTTCCATTTTGTAAAGAAGTAAAAACTTCCGAGAAAGCCATCGGAGTGGGATTGGCACCAAGAGCTTTCCAGACATCAACAAACAGCGGAACATTTGGAACGCGCATTTTCAGACCTTTAAGGTCTGCCGGTGATTTGATTGGGCGGTTAGTGGTCAGGTTTCTTGGACCACGAGCAAAATAGGCAATGGGACGAACGCGAGCATTTTTGACAATCTGTGCTTTGATCTTATCACCAATCTTGCCACTGGCAACAGAGTCCATATGTTCAATTGACTTATAAGCATAAGGAACAGCAAGAAGCGCAGCCATTGGCGCCCAGTTCTGGAGGCTCTCTCCCGAAATGGTCATATCAGCAGTACCAAGTTGCATACCGTTGATCAGATCCATCTCCTTACCGAGAGATTCATTAGGGTAAACTTCAACCTTGATACGACCGTCTGTCAATGAACCAAGTTCTTCACCAAATTTAACACAAGCTTTGTGCCAGATGTTTCCCTCATTAGCCAAATGGCCTAACTTTAAGGTGACATCTGCTGCGGCAACAGGCATTGCGACCAAGGTTACGATCAGGACTGCTAAGAATGATTTTCCCAAACCTTTGAACATTTCTACCTCCATATTCACGTTAAATGGGTTTTATCAGGAAGTCACAAAACAATAGTCACTTCCAGGAAAAGTTAAATTTGGTCATGGCCTTCAAACAGCTCAGGTTTGTGCGAAACAATTTTCGGTAAATCTCGTAAAACTTCACGTAAATGATAACGGATAGCGTCTTCAGCTTTGGCACTGTCTTTGTCAGCTATGGCCTCAACAATGGCTGCATGCTGATCGACCAATCGCTGCATCGGCTTTTGACTTGAGCTTAAATGACGGACGCGATCAAAGTGGGACTTCATATTTGCGATCACCTTCCAGGCCGAAGACTTTCCGGCAAATTCAGCCAAATTACGATGAAATTTCTCATCTAGATCCATAAATTTATCGGCATCACACTCATCAAGTGCCTGCTGTTCATCGATCATTGCACGCAACCGAATCAGGTCATCGGTTGATATCTCTTCAACCAAAACCTTAACGATATCTGCTTCGATCGCTTCTCGTATAAAGCGAGCATCACTGACAGCATCGATTGATATTTTTGTAACAAAAGTACCTCTCTGCGGACGTATAGCAACCAAACCCTCATCTCTTAGTTTAATAAATGCTTCACGAACAGGTTGGCGGCTAACTGAGAAGTTTTTTGAGATTTCAGCTTCTGACAGACGTGTACCGGGGACAATATCTGCGTGAATTATTTGCTCACGCAAAATACTGTAGACTTGAGGACCGACCGACTGTCCTTCTTCCAATGATAAAGTTGTTAGCTTCATTAGCATTTCCGATCTCTTTACTTGCTTATATCGCACACTACCATACTAGTCAACATAGATATTTAAGCAAATGCTTCATGACAACAAAAAAAGTATTTCCATGCCTTTACGAGTGTATGGATATATGTCGAAACGAATGATCCACATCAACAATCAGTTGGATTAGTTTCCTAAATAAAGAGATAAAAACATTTGAGCGAACACAGTCCACACGACAAACAACCCAATTCAAAAAATTGAATTGGGTTGTTTAAACTAAAATGGGACGTGCAGATATACATGAAACAATAAGCTACAATCCTTGACCAACTAAGTATTCTGCTAAATCCAAAACACGACAAGAATAACCCCATTCATTGTCGTACCAAGCAAGTACTTTAACCATTGTCCCATCCAGAACTCGAGTTGAAGACGCATCAATAATAGATGAAGCTGGATTACCATTAAAATCTTTAGACACTAAAGGCAATTCGCAGACACTAAGAACCCCCACCAATGGGCCAGCTGCTGCGGCCTTAAAAGCATGATTGATGTCATCGGCAGTGGTTGATTTTTCGTCTCAACAACCAGATCAACTAAAGACACATTCGGAGTCGGAACCCTCACAGCCATTCCGTCAAGCTTCCCGGATAATTCTGGGAGAACAAGGGAAACAGCTTTTGCAGCACCAGTTGACGTTGGAATCATAGACAGGTTTGCTGCCCGCGCTCTGCGCAAGTCGTCATGTGGCAAATCAAGAATACGCTGATCGTTAGTGTATGAGTGAATTGTTGTCATTAATCCTTTTACGATACCAAACTCTTCCATCAAAACCTTGGCAACGGGAGCAAGACAATTTGTCGTGCATGATGCATTGGACAGAATATGGTGGATTTCCTGATTATAGGAGCTTTCATTGATCCCCATACAAACAGTCAGATCAACATCTTTACCTGGAGCACTGATAATGACCTTTTTGGCTCCTGCCTCAAGGTGCTTTGCCGCAGCCTCTCTTTGCGTAAACAAGCCAGTCGACTCAATAACAATATCGACCCCAAGTTCTTTCCAAGGAAGAGTCTCAGGTGAACGTTCCTTGTAGACTCTTACCTGCGTATCATCAATATTCAGGCAATCTCCTTCAACCTGGATATCTGCGTTGAAAATTCCATGGACAGAATCATACTTCAACAGGTGCGCGAGAGTCTCCGCATCGGTTAAATCATTAATGGCGACAATATCGAGCACGGTTGACTGCTGTGCGGCACGTAATAGATTTCTTCCGATTCGGCCAAATCCATTGATTGCTACTTTTACTGACATTGTATTCTCCAAAGTAAAATAATTTAAAGATGATGATTCGAGTTAGCGTCAGCAACTTTGGCTAATGCTGCTTTAACCTGTTCAGTAATTTCTGCCCACTTTTTATCAGCAATCTGCTGCTTTGTAGCGAGCCATGAACCACCGATATTACTGACTGTCGGTAATGCTAAATAATCATTCATATTGTCAAGGTTAACACCACCTGTGGGGCAAAATGTTACTCCCTGACTGGAGTATGGAGCGCTAAGAGCTTTGAGCATACCAATACCACCAGCGGGACCTGCCGGGAAGAACTTCAGTAATTTGCACCCCAGAGAGAGTCCTTTCTCTATTTCAGAGGGCGTCATAACACCAGGGATAAACAGAGTGTTTTGTTTTTCAAAAAAAGTAACTATGTCGGGGTTTAAACCTGGTGCAAGGCCAAAGCTGATCCCCGCATCAAGTGCTCTTTGGGCTTGCTCAATTGTCACAACGGTTCCAGCTCCGATTAGCATGTCTGGCAATGCCTTGCTAATTCGACTGATCGCTTCAGCCGCTGCAGCAGTACGGAACGTTATCTCAATAACGTCTAACCCACCTGCCAGCATCGCTTCTGCCAAAGGAACGGCATCATCGGCATCGTCAATCACAATAACTGGGATGACTGGCCGCATTAATATTTTTTCCAGCATAATTATTTCCTTTCGTTTTAAAACAGTAATTGTCCAATTTATGAGTGATTATCTCTCAACATGTTGACCATGTCGCGCTTCATTCAAAGACATCAAAGTACATTTCAGATTCTATTTCTTTTGATATCAGTAAGTCGATCACATATGACATCTACCGATCTTTTGTTTCATATTATAAAACTAGGTTTCATCTTCATGTCAAGTTTTTCTTTATTATCTTCAATAAACAGACCAATTATTTTTCGCTAAATTCTTTTAAGTATCTATTTTAATGGTATTAATGAAGTCACTATGACCAAATCAGTTAAATCAACTCACAGTTCCACATTGTGAAACCTATTGTCATATAACAAGATTTGGTGTAATTTCATCGACAAGTAATTATCATGTGTGACAACGAAGGATTGCAGCATAGTGCCATGAAGAGAAAAAACTCGTGAAATAAAGACAGTCCAATTCTTCTGCGGCGTGGATGATAGATTCCGATTTGATACTTTTTTACAGATGGCTCTAATATTTAAAATGCGTATGGATAAAAGATAACAACACCGAAACAAAATAAATTTCGAAACGATATTTTCGGTGATGACACGCTATCCATATAAATACTACACAATCAAGGAGCACAGAATGAATTACCTGAATGAAATGTTCAGTCTCGAAGGTCAAACAGCTATCGTTACTGGTGGTGCCGGTGCTATTGGTACGGTTATGTCAGAAGCTCTGCTAAAAGCAGGAGCAAATGTCATTATCTGGAGCCGTAGCCAGAATTCGATTGATCAAGTGCTTGAGAAACTAGAAGCAATTGAAAACCCTGTGGGTCAGGTTGTCGGCATTCGCTGTGATACTGGAACAGAAGAAGGTGTTGATAAAGCCCTTAAGGAAGCCCTTAATATGTTCAATTCTGTCGACATTCTAATCAACGGCGTCGGTGGCAATATCGGAAAATCTGATTTTGTAGATACAGAGATTGAAATATTTGAAAAGGTTCTGCATATGAACTTGGTCGCAGGCTTGATGATCCCAACCAAGGCTCTTGCTAAATACTGGATAGAAAACGAGATCAAAGGATCGATCATCAACTTGACGTCTATGGCATCATACAATCCATTGTCTGGAGTCTGGGCTTACGATGCTGCAAAATCAGCAACTCTAAACTTAACAATGGGAACTGCCAACGAATTTGCCAAACATGGCATCAGAGTCAATGCAATCGCCCCTGGATTCTTCATCGGCAAGCAGAATAAAGCCCTGCTGATTGATCAGGAAACGGGAGAATATACAGCTCGCGGAAAAGCAGTCGTCGGACACACTCCTTACGGTCGCTTCGGTGACGTTCAGGAATTGGCCGGGGCGACATTATTCCTTGCAAGCAGTAAGGCTTCAGGTTTCGTCACAGGAGTTTCGATTCCTGTTGATGGAGGCTATCTGATTCACAACATATAGAACATCTTAAAAAAATTAACTATATGGTCGGAGCCAATAGACCGACTTTAGACAAAGCTGTTCTGCTTTGCCTTTGCACCGAGCTGTCAATGTCAACGATCAAAACAGGGTCAGATGAATAATTAGATATGGGTCA
>JDSF01000529.1_pt1 | contig 11373 bp, 16 predicted proteins | sample 199441 | NCBI WGS metagenome assembly JDSF01 (sample SAMN02592751, study PRJNA231836) | bioreactor metagenome | isolation source: continuous culture bioreactor denitrification-DNRA | place: Germany: Bremen
CCAATCCGACAAGAATCCTTCTGCCGGAAACGCAAAAAAAAGGCGCCGTAGCCCAAACTGGACTACAGCGCCTTTGCTGATGTTTCGTTTTACACCAGAGTCACCACTTCTGTCAATCAGTGCATCTTGGTTTCTCTTTTTTTCACAGGAATCCATATCTCACTCTTAGCAGTATTTCCCTCGATATCGCTCCAGCTGAACGAAGGAAGCTCAAGAAGTTCGAAGTCTGAGGAAGGAAGCCATCCGGCATAGATGGAGGCCATAGTCTCCTGCAAAACCTGGGGAAATGCACCCTCACTAGGAAACACTGCCCAGAGCGTAGAGGGAAGTTCAACTACATCAAGCAAATCACTTATATCTTCCTTGGTTGTCAAAACCCCGATCATATGGGTCAGGTAACCCTCTTCTTTCATGAACTTGGCATCTGCCTCATAGGAAGCATTCAGTACATGATACGGCTCAATGTTCTGTAAGGAATGCATCTCCTTTCTCTGTTCCTCTGTAATGCTTTTTTTTGCCAATTCCACAATTGCATTATTCACTCCCTCAAACTGCATCGGCACCCGCCGACTCACCCCGCAATCTTAAAGGCCGGTTTCTCTACAATTCGATAGTCCATACGCTCTCCTCCCTCTACGGTAATCTTGAACGAAAGCTTTGGGAAGGTTTTACTCATACCCAGCTTTTTCACTTCGGAAGGCAACATGCCACTGAACGTTGTAAAGGCTCTAGTAAATCCATCCAAGGACTGGTATCCATAGGCATAGGCAACGTTGGTAACACTTTCTCCCTGGACCAGCGCCATCCCAGCCTGGGATAGTCGCCTCCCCCTGATGTACTCAGAGAGGGAAATTCCACCGGAGAGATAGTAGAAGACCGTTCTAAAATGATAGTCTCCAATACCAGAGACCTTGGCAAGTTCTTCCAATGAAAGTTCTTCACCCAGGTGTTCCTCTATGTAGTCCATGACCTTGTTCAACGTTCCAAGCATCTGTTTCCTTCCTTATCTGCCCCCATCCTATATGACCTACCATAGGAGTATTCGACATTATTACAAAACATATGTCGGATAAAATGACACAAACCCCAGTTATCGATTATAGAGAAAGGTCTGCATACCCATGTCTTTGGCAGCCTTTATATTGTGCTCTGAATCATCGATGAACAGAATGTGTCGGGGGTCAGTCTGCACGAGATGTATGACGTGTTGAAAAAATTTGCCTCTCTGGCTTATTAATCCCCAGGAGTCCTGAGATGACAAACCAGTCAAAGCACGCTTTTGCCCAGTACGTACCATGCACCAGACAGTCATAGGTCTCTGAGGCCATATTTGATACCAGCACAGTCTTGATCCCCCCCCTCTACGCATATCATGTACCCACTTCACCATCTTGGGGCGGATATGTGAGAAACCCAGGAGATCTATGGTAAAGAGCAATTCCAAGATCTCTTCATCATCTCTGACAGGACTGCGACAATCAATCAACACCTGATGAAAGTAGGAAAACGCATCATATTCACCTGAATCGAGCTTATCTCGTTTTTTCCCAATAGGGGATTTCAAATATCTCAAGTGGCACCTGAGCTATATTTGCCAAAAGACCAAGGGTGTCTCTATCGATGAAGTCACTCATGACTCCTCCAAAATCAATGGCAAGTGTATCCACCTGCATTGTGTGCAAATTCAATTGGGATAAATCTTGTATGGTTCCCATTACTATCCTCTTTCCATAAACTTTCTTGTAACGATTCTAATCCAGTTTGATGCTCGTGTGGAGAGCCAACAGATGTATCGGGACCAGGAAAGACATTCATTCTCAACTCTGCTGATGTAAAAACCACCCTCCATAGTTATTGGTCAGTCAAAACAAGGCACTATTTCAATTGCAAAACTCAATTTCCAAGGATAGGCTTGAAATATGGATATGACTTTGATCAAATCAATCTCCAAATTGGTGGAACAGGCCTGCGACTCAGAACAAGACAAGATGGAATATGCGCTATGGAAATATCGTATCAAGCCGATGATTCTCATCGCACAGGCCTAAGTAAATACCCTGAAGAATCCTGTGTGCTGATGCTCTTATGCTCGTTAACATCGTAAATCTTCCAAATCTATTCTATGATTCATACCATTATAAGCATCTTGGTATTACTGAAGGGAAAATATCGGTGGAAGCAACGATGGAATCATACTGGGAACAGGTAATTCCTCTCTCCCAGACTCAGTTTCAGGATAGGTATAGCCTAGCAAGACTCCTTGCACGAGGCACTGAGTGTGAGCCCTATTCCTATGAGACAGATCTTGAGCGAACACTTTCTGAGTTCGTAAAGCAAGCTTGCATGGCGGAGAAGAATGTCCATGGATATGGGATCTGGGAAAACCATATTTGCCCCATGATACCTATTGGGAATGCATTGTCAGAACTCCATGGAGCTGATGCGGAAGTAGTACGCATAGCCATATTGCTCCACGATCTTGCAAGCATCGAGGATTATTCAAAATCAGCAGATCATCACATTCATGGAGCGCAAAGGGCCAAGCAACTGTTACAAGAAGCAGATTATCCTTCAGATAAAATCGAGTTGGTTGCAGAAAGCATACTACACCATAGGGGTAGTGTCTTGATGCAAAAAAAAACTCCTGAAGAGCGATGTCTCGCAGATGCCGATGCTGTTGCCCATATATCCGATCTTCCGTCCTTGTTCTTTCTGGCATACGAAAAAAAAGGCTTGGGTCTCGAAGAGGGAAAAGCATGGGTCAAGAAGAAAATCATGAGAGATTGGCAAAAGATGAGCGAAATAGCAAGACAAAGCTACAGTAATCGGTATGATGCAATCATACATATATTGATTTCATAGCAGTACCCATCTCTTTAGTACTATGCACCCAATCTGTGTCGCACAAAATGGAGCAAGCACATCATATCAAATATTTTATTAACCAATAAATAATTACATTCATAACGCCTTCACATTCTCCCCCCCCTCGTGACAAACAAAAGCATTTTCGCTATGATAAGGCATATTCAATTGGACAAAGGCGTCCATCAGAGGTACCTCGCATGCGTGAGGTGTCTGTGATGGGCGCCTTTTTTTCGTATCCAAGGAGACGCCCTATGAACGGCTACCATCAAAAAACACCTTTGGAGGGAGAGGTCCGTATTCCCAGTGGATGTGCCATCAGTGGCATTATTTCACGAAGTGGAAACCGATTTTCCGGACGTGAAGCCATATCCTCCATCGCTGTCATGCACGACCGCTCGAACGGACTCGGAGGGGGGTTTGCCGGGTATGGCATCTATCCCGAATATGCTGATTTCTATGCGCTGCATGTCTTCTATTATTCAAGTGAGGCAAAACGGAGCTGCGAGGAATTCCTTGAAGAACACTTCGATCTCATCAACCTCTCCAAGATCCCTACCACCAAACAGCACGCCATTACTGATGAGCCACTCATCTGGCGCTACTTCGTCACCCCGCTTCCCACCAAACTTGCCTCCAGCCAGTTGGATGAGAAAGAGTATACCTCACGGTGTGTGATCAAGGTGAACAAGGAAATTGACGGAGCCTATGTCTTTTCATCCGGGAAGAACATGGGTGTCTTCAAGGCAGTGGGCTACCCTGAAGATGTAGGAGAGTTTTATCGCCTCGATGACTACGAAGGGTACAGTTGGACAGTCCATGGTCGCTACCCGACCAACACCCCCGGCTGGTGGGGAGGAGCACATCCTTTCAGCCTGCTCGACTACAGTGTGGTACACAATGGGGAAATATCGAGCTATGACGCGAACAGACGCTTCATTGAGATGTTCGCTACGCCTGTACCCTCATGACCGACACCGAGGTCATCACCTATATGATCGACTACCTCAACAGAAAACAAGGGTTGAGTTTTGAAGAGGTAGCCCATGTCATTGCCGCACCTTTCTGGTCGACCATTGAAGGAAAATCAAAAGAGGAGAGGGAGGTGTACACCTATTTGAGAAACACCTTTGCAAGCATGCTGATCACCGGACCATTCTCCATTATCCTCGGCTTCAGTGGAGGACTAATGGCACTCAACGACCGACTCAAACTCAGAAGCCTTGTGGCTGCAGAGAAAGATGACCGGGTCTACCTGGCCAGTGAGGAAGCAGCCATCAGGGTCATCTGCCCTGAACCCGACCGGCTCTGGTACCCAAGTGGAGGAACGCCGGTCATCGTCACCCTGGATAGTCAGCAAGGAGGGCAAGATGGGCATCAACTACCTGTATCCGGACTTTGAGGTAATAAGAAACCAAGATAGATGCATCACCTGCAGGGTGTGCGAAAGACAATGCGCAAATGAGGTTCACTCGTTTGATGAAGCCACTGGCCGTATGAAAGCTGATGAGAGCAAGTGCGTCAATTGCCATCGCTGTGTCTCCCTCTGCCCCACCCATGCATTGAAGATTGTCAAGACTGACCACATCTTCAAGGAAAATGCAAACTGGAAGGGAGAGGTAATCCAGGATATCTATCGCCAAGCAGAGAGTGGCGGGGTGCTGCTAGCTCGATGGGAACTCCCAAGGATTATCCAGTCTACTGGGACAAGATGCTGGTCAACGCAAGCCAGGTAACAAACCCTTCCATCGACCCGCTTCGTGAGCCAATGGAGACCAGGACCTACCTGGGGCAGAAAGCATCGGCTGTAACCAGGGATGCAAACGGCAGAATCATCACCAAGACCGCCCCCCCAGCTGAAGCTGGAGATTCCCATCATGTTCAGTGCCATGTCCTATGGATCCATCTCCTACAACGCCCATAAATCCCTTGCACTTGCAGCCCAAGAGCTTGGCATCTACTACAACACCGGAGAAGGTGGCTTGCATGAGGACTTCTACCAGTATGGGAAGAACACCATCGTCCAGGTAGCCAGCGGGAGATTCGGGGTACACCCGGGTTACTTGAATGCAGGTGCGGCAATAGAGATCAAGATGGGACAGGGGGCAAAACCCGGTATCGGGGGGACACCTCCCAGGCTCCAAGATTGGTGAGGATATCTCAAAGACCCGGATGATCCCACTCCACAGTGATGCGATCAGCCCAGCGCCCCACCATGACATCTACTCCATTGAAGACCTCCGCCAGCTTGTCTTTGCCCTCAAGGAGGCAACAGCCTATACCAAGCCGGTCATCGTAAAAGTGGCTGCCGTGCACAACATCAGTGCAATCGCAAGTGGCATTGCCCGTAGCGGTGCAGATATCATCGCAATCGATGGGTTCCGTGGAGGAACCGGGGCAGCTCCTGCCAGAACAAGAGACAATGTCGGGATACCCATTGAACTGGCCCTGGCCAGTGTTGATGAGCGACTACGCCAAGAGGGAATACGTGGCAATGTCAGTCTGGTGGTAGGAGGATCGATTCGAAGCAGCAGTGATGTATTGAAGGCTATTGCCCTCGGCGCTGATGCAGTCTATGTAGCAACCAGTGCCTCATTGCCCTTGGATGCCACCTTTGTCGTACCTGCCATAGCGGGAAGTGTAACTGGGGAATTGCAACTCAGAATCCTGAGTTGGTCAAACGACTCAACCCAGAGGTGGGCAGTGAGCGATTGGTTAACCTTATCACCGCATGGAACCATGAACTCAAGGAAATGATGGGTGGAATGGGGATAAACTCCATCGAGGCCCTCAGGGGAAACCGATTGATGCTCAGGGGTATTGGATTGCATGAGACTGAGCTGAATATCCTCGGCATCAAACACGCCGGGGCGTAGGAGGAACCGATGAAGAGAATCTACGTCAATGAGCAGTGGTGTTTGGCCTGTCATCTTTGTGAGTACTACTGTGCGTATGCAAACAGTGGGCTCCTGGATATGGTGCAGGCTTTGAAGGATAAACCCTTGCACCCGAGGATACAGGTGGAACAAAAAGGAACCGTCAGCTTTGCAGTGAACTGCCGTCACTGCAGTGAACCACTGTGCCTCAAGAGCTGCATTGCAGGAGCCATCAGTCAAAAGGATGGTCTGATCGTTATCGACCAGGACAAGTGTGTTGGTTGCTACAGTTGCATCATGGCATGTCCCTATGGTGCCTTGATGCCAAGTGAGAGCGGGGTGATGCAGAAGTGTGAACTTTGTGCCACAAATAGCCACGGTCTCCCTGTTTGTGTACAAGGATGCCCAAATCAGGCCATCGTTTATGAGGAGCGGTAGTATGCAGTATATCATTATCGGGAATTCCATCACCAGCATTGGTTGCATAGAGTCCATCAGGAAATACGATTCCCATGGAGCTATCACGGTCATTGGGGAAGAGAACCATCCCATCTACGCCCGGCCCCTCATATCCTACCTACTCCAAGGCAAGACTGACGAGCAAAAGATGACCTACCGGGATGAAGCGTTCTACCAGAAGCATGGCGTGCAGGTCCTCACGGGAAGAAAGGTGGAAAAGATTGAAGCACAAGAACAACTGCTCACCTTGGATGACGGGGTGGCCATGCAATATGATAAGTTGCTGATCGCAACCGGCTCGGTTCCCTTCATTCCTCCGATGAAAAATCTTGAAGAGGTGGAAAGGCGACATACCTTCCTCTCCTTGTCTGATGCCAAGGAGCTTGAAGCAGAACTGCAACCAACGAGTCGAGTACTCATTATCGGAGCCGGCCTAATCGGACTCAAGTGTGCAGAGGGTATCCTTAAGCGCGTGCAATCTGTAACGGTTGTCGATTTGGCAGGCAGGATACTATCCAGCATTCTTGATGAGGAAGGTTCCCTTCGCGTGCAAAGACATCTGGAACAGACAGGAGTTCGTTTCCATCTAGGAGACAGCGTACGTGAGTTCTGTGGCCAGGAAGCACTCCTGAGTAGTGGCAAGGTTGTGGGTTTCGATATCCTTGTCCTGGCAGTTGGAGTCAAGCCAAATATACAATTGGCGAAGGATGCAGGACTGGCAGTAAACAAGGGAATTCTCATTGACCATACATGCCGAACCAGTGATGCTCATATTTGGGCTGGAGGGGACTGCAGTGAAGGATGGGAGCTCTTAAGTGGAGAGAGGCGAAACCTTGCCTTGTTGCCGAATGCATACATGCAAGGCGAGAGTGCAGGATACTCCATGGCCGGGAATGAGCAACGATTTGACAAGGCCATTGCCATGAATGCGATAGGATTCTTCGGCCTACACATCATCACAGCCGGGGTGTATGAAGGTGAGGATCTTTGCTTTACCACAGAGAGTGGGTACAAGCGGCTCTTCATCAAGGATCATCACCTTGTTGGATGCATCCTGATAGGTGACCAAGTCCTAAGGGGTGGCATCTACACTGATCTGATTAGAAGCAGAACAGACCTCAGAACACTCGATTTTGACATGATCAGCGAACAACCGGCCTTGATGGCGTTCGCTCAAAAAAAGTGCGAAGTGAACAGCTTGGGAGGGCACAATGACACAGATTGATGTAGGAATGATGCAATACCGCCAACTGAATGAGCAAATACGCGAGAGCAAGGCAAAGCAGTTCACGCTCTCCTCTGTAACCGGACAGCGGTACATTGGGTGCGCACAAAAAAGACAAGACCATAACCATAAACGGTACCCCGGGCAATGGTCTTGGTTCCTATCTCGACGGGGCAACACTTATTGTGAACGGCAATGCGCAGGATGCGACCGGGGACACCATGAACGAGGGAGCCATTATTGTGCATGGCTCCTGCGGCGATGGGACAGGGTACGCAATGCGCGGGGGAAAGCTCTATATCCGCGACAGTGCGGGGTACCGCTGTGGCATCCATATGAAAGCGTTCGAGGAGAAGCAGCCGCTCCTTATCATCGGAGACAGGGCCGGGAGCTTTCTTGGGGAGTATCAGGCAGGGGGAACCATCATTGTTCTGGGAAGGAACCAAGAGGGTAAAGCTCCTGTAGGATATTTCTGTGGAACAGGGATGCATGGTGGCGCAATCTATTTACGCTGTGATACACTTCCTCAGGGTCTACCACCACAGGTTGCAGTGCGCGATGCCGATGAAGATGACAAAGCGCTTCTGTTTGAGTTACTGGATGAGTACTGTGCCCTTTTCAAGCTCGATAAAGCGCAGTTGCTTGCATCCCATTTTTACGTACTGAGTGCTAACAGCACCACACCCTATCGGATGATGTATACCCATGTATGACAGAGGGAGGAGAAGGATGATGAGTAATACCCACCAAGAGGTGATGCAGTTCATCAAGGAACAGGATGTACGGTTTGCCCGTCTGGTATTCTGCGATATTTTCGGACAGATCAAGAATATTTCCATTTCGGCAAGTGAGCTGGAACGGGCTTTTTCCAGTGGTATCAGTTTCGATGCATCCTCGGTAAAGGGATTCCTTGAAGTAGAGGAAAGCGACCTGCTGCTCTTCCCCGACCCTGCCACCCTCTCCATCCTCCCCTGGCGTCCAGCCAGGGCCGTGTGGTGCGGTTCTTCTGCTCGATCAAGAAACCCGATGGAACCATCTTCGAGGGAGACACACGCTCACTCTTGCAGGAGACAGTGAGGAAAGCTTCTCTGCAGGGCTACTCCTTCGGAGTGGGGCCTGAGTGCGAGTTCTACCTCTTTAAGACCGATGAGAATGGCAGGCCGACCTACCAACCCTGGATGAAGGAACCTATCTTGATGTTGCTCCCTTGGACAAGGGGGAAAATGTACGCAGAGAGATTTGCCTGACCCTTGAGCAGATGGGCTTCTATACCGAACGCAGTCATCATGAGTCAGGACCTGGACAGAATGAGATCGACTTCAAGTACGGAACCCCTGTTGAGGCGGCCGATGACTTTATCACCTTCAAATCAGTAGTAAAGACCATCTCAGACCGGAGTGGCCTGTTCGCTTCATTTCTCCCCAAGCCCTTACTGGGAGAGAGTGGAAGCGGACTGCATTTCAACCTATCCATAAAATCTGAGGGAGAGCAGTACAGCAAGCTTGAGGCGGCAATGAGCGCAGGGATCCTGAATAGAATCCAGGAGATCTCCCTCTTCCTCAACCCGCTTTCAAACTCCTATGAACGACTTGGGTCTTTCGAGGCTCCCAAATATGTGGGATGGGGCCGGGCAAACCGTTCCCTTCTCATCCGTATTCCCTACACCAGTGGGGAATACCGCCGGATAGAGGTGCGTTCAGCTGACCCTGCCTGTAACCCGTACCTTGCCATCACCCTACTGCTGAGTGCTGCCTTGGAAGGAATTAGGGGGAATCTTCCCCTCGAGGAAGAGTACCAGGGGTCAGCGTACCAGAAGCAGACAGGTCGTATGCTCCCCTCCTCCTTGGCTGAAGCCATGGAGCTGGCGAAGCATAGCGATTTTGTACGATCAATAATCCCCGATCGTCTGCTCACCTGTTTTCTTGATGCAAAGGGAGCGGAGTGGAGGTCCTATGAGACGGCTGTAGACCCGTTTGAAGCGAGTCGAAAAGCTTATTTCCTGACGACGTAAAAGGAGTGTCCATGCTTCGAGCGCTGGTTGTATCATCAACACAGAAAGGATGTGACTCATTGTGTTCGCTCATGCGAGAGCATGACCGATCCATTGAGCTCCTTCACTGTCTGAGCGCAGGAGAGGCTCGGCGGCTGGTCCTCGACCAGGAACTCGACTTGGTGGTCATCAATGCTCCTCTGCTGGATGAATCAGGAGAAGAGCTTGCCGTTATGGTGGTACAGCAGAGCCTGGCTGGAGCAATCCTTGTGGTACGAAGTCAGTACTTCGAACAGTCGGAAGCACTCTTCTCCGAGCAAGGGGTGCTTGTGGTCAGCAAGCCGGTGATACGCCAGATGTTCTTCCAAGCCCTCAGCCTCGCACGATCAATGCGTCGTCGGCTGACAGCAATGCATACAGAGAATGAGAAACTCCACAAGAAGATTGAAGAGATCAAAATCATCGACAAGGCAAAATGGGTCTTGATCGAAAACCTTGGTATGGATGAGCAACAAGCACATCGCTACATGGAAAAGCAGGCAATGGATCTGCGTAAAAGTCGGTATGCTATTGCACTCTCCCTACTAAAGACCTACCAGATGTGAATGTTAAGACAAGGAGTATGATATTTATGGCCAAACACATTTTCGTGACGGGCGGGGTTGTTTCGGGCTCGGGAAAGGCATAACTGCTGCATCGCTGGGGAGACTTTTAAAAGCAAGAGGACTGAAGATTGCAGCCCAGAAACTCGATCCCTACATGAACGTGGACCCTGGAACCATGAGTCCTTACCAACATGGAGAGGTCTTCGTAACCGAAGACGGTTCAGAGACTGACCTCGACCTGGGACACTACGAGAGATTCATAGACGAGAATCTGAACAAGTACAGCAACCTCACCAGCGGAAGAGTCTATTGGAATGTACTATCCAAAGAACGCAGTGGGGCCTATCTGGGTTCAACCGTCCAGATCATTCCCCACGTAACCACAGAGATCAAAGAGGCAATCTATGCATTGGACCGTAAGACCGATGCTGAGGTAATCATTACCGAGATTGGGGGGGGAACCACTGGTGATATCGAGAGCCAACCCTTCCTGGAGGCTATCAGACAGATAGGTCACGAGGTAGGACAAGACAACTGTATTTTCATCCACGTAACGCTGGTTCCCTACCTGAAGAGCAGCGCAGAACACAAGAGTAAGCCTACCCAGCACTCGGTAAAAGAGTTGATGGCAAGTGGAATCTTCCCCGATATCATTGTGACTCGTAGTGACGAACCACTGGAGGAGAGCATCAAGGACAAGATAGCCCTGTTCTGCAATGTGAAGCGCGACTGTGTCATTGAGAACAAGACGGTCCCGGTGCTCTACGAGGCTCCAATGATGCTAAGATCTGAGAAGCTCGATGAGATTGTCTGCAGGGAATTGAAATTGCAGACAAAAGAACCCGACCTTGCTGATTGGCAGGCAATGCTGACGCGCATTGAAGGTGCAAAAAAAACAGGTTCGTATTGCCTTGGTAGGAAAATACATCCAGCTACATGATGCGTACCTCAGCGTCATGGAGGCGCTCAAGCATGGTGGGTGGGAACATGGAGCCGAGGTCCAGATAGACTGGGTGGACAGCGAATCGGTAACCAAGGACACCGTAGAGGATCTCCTCACCGGATCAGATGGAATCCTGGTCCCTGGTGGTTTTGGAGACAGAGGTATTGAAGGAAAAATACTCGCGGCCCAGTATGCTAGGGAGCGACAGATTCCCTACCTCGGAATCTGCCTCGGGATGCAAATCGCCGTCATAGAATTCGCTCGAACCGTAGTAGGATTCTTAGACGCACACTCCTCTGAATTTGCCCCTGATTCACAGCATCCTGTCATTGCCTTGATGCCCGACCAGCGGGGGAATATCCCCAAGGGAGGTACCATGCGCCTCGGTACCTACCCCTGTATGGGAAACC
>JDSF01000530.1_pt1 | contig 11330 bp, 13 predicted proteins | sample 199441 | NCBI WGS metagenome assembly JDSF01 (sample SAMN02592751, study PRJNA231836) | bioreactor metagenome | isolation source: continuous culture bioreactor denitrification-DNRA | place: Germany: Bremen
TGACCCTTTAACTTATTTGATAAGTTATTGTTTTTGAATTAATTTTTAATCATTGTTAGAGGAGTTATTTATGCACGTTATTGTTGATCTTTGTGTTGTCCCCTTGGGTGTGGGGGTCTCAGTTTCAAAATATGTTGCTCTCTGCCAGCAGATTTTGGAAGAAGCAGGGTTAGCTATTCGTTTGCATGCCTATGGAACAAATATTGAGGGTGAGTACGATCAGGTGTTCAGTGCTATCCGTCGTTGTCATGAAGAAATCCATGAAGCTGGAGCACCGCGTATCAGTACAACCATCAAACTTGGAACCAGGGTTGATCGAGAACAATCGATGGATGACAAGTTACAGAGTGTTGCCGAGAAACTGGGAAAATGCGCATTATGACCGAATACGGCCACCCATTATGATGTGAAACCCGCCACCCCGGTATTTGAGGTAGCGGGTCATCAGAAAATTACAATATTTTAGGTGAGGGAAAGCTCGAAATTTCCAGGATTGACTGTCTGGATTCGAGATAGAGCCCATTCTGACTGTTCATAATTTTGAGGGAAGGTGATATCGAGAGATTAGTGGGCTGGACAGTTTTGGTTCCCCCTTTTCTTACCGGTCTCTAAGGGCCGTCTGAACATTGCCAACCAGATTAAGTAAACGCGGCCCGATTTCGTTTTCAAGTATCCTCTTGCGCAACTGAAATGCCGGACCACAACAACTGAATACAATGATTTCAGAACCATCAATCCCCAGGTCCAGAGGGACTGCAATGGCATTTACCTCCTTGCGCCAATCCCCCAAGGATAGGCAATAACCCTTGTTCCGATACTCTTTTATGGCATCCTCGATTCCAGTTTTTATTATCGGCCAACTCTCTTCATCATCTTGACGAATCACCCCAATCAACTTGGTTCGTTCTATTTCGGGGAGAGCCGCAAGATGGGCCTTGCCTGTAGCGGTTGAACCGATCGGGAAGCTGTGGCCGATCTCAAGTTGAAGTGCGAAGTTAGAGGTACTTCTATAAATATCGATATAACTTATACTCTGCCCGTCACAAATTCCTAATTTAACTGCCCCTTGAATCTGCTCAGCCAAGGCCTGCATCAAGGGTCTGGCGATACGGCGAACATGCATGTGAGCTAGTAGTGAGTAGCGATATTGGTTAATACCGGCCCTAAACTATATCCCCCCTTTTTCGAGGCACCTCAAAAAACCCATCATGGTGAGAGTCTGGCTCAGCCGAGAAACAGTGGCTTTGGGTAGGCCGGTACGTTCTGCAATCTGTTTGTTCCCGAGAAACTGGTTTTCTGACTTGAAGCATTTCAGCACCTCCAGCCCCCTGATCAAAGTAGAGGTCGATCTTTCAATTTTCTCATCGTCCTGCTGCAATTCTTTATCTATACCTGACATTGATTGTCCACCTATACCTATTAAGCAGGCCCAAAGACACACATCAGATGCAGCCAACTTGGTTTTGACCAGCTGCTGGTCTGTATTGCCAGTCTTCAGGCTGCTTGACAGTCGTGAAGGATGCACCATTGTTCCGATATCACCGTGCGGGGCATCCAATTTAATTCGGGTGACGGCATTCCTAATGCTCATTACCGAGAGATCCTACGATGCCGAGGCTACCGAAATATCTAGGCGTGGAGCGCTGGCAGTTAGGGGAGAGATGGTACGATCCTCGGCCTGGAAGAAGGCGCGCAAAAAAGATAATGGGCCTGTAAAAGTGTTGAGATGATTTGTTTTCACTCAATTTCGTCATGAATAGTCTATCGTCATTCCTTTGACCTTGTCTGTCTGTTGGCAGGGTACTTTAGACTCAATCCGAGGGGGTACCAGGTAATGCTGATATCTGCCATGGCAACTAAGCTTTGATAAGCCAAGAGTTTCAGAGCTCTTAAGTTCGATTCAGTCCAGAAATAAGATCACACATGAAATACCTACCTCTACGTGCAGTGGGGGTAGGTATTTTTAAAAGTGAGTATTCGCATAGGAATCAAGTTTACATTTCCTCGTTCACACCCTATAGATTTCGATGGCTCCATGGCTTGGGCAGACTGAATAACAGCCTCCACAGCCAACACAGTTTTCTGTTTTGACAAAATTTGTCTTGCCGCCATCTTGCATTGCATCAGAGAAACACGCTTTCATACATTGCTGGCAATGAGTGCAATTTTCAGCATTAACGCGGGCCTTCTCATGAGGCATCTCGGCATATTGAATGGCCGCATCGGAAGCGATTCCAAGCATATCATCAATGGATTTGTAACCTTTCTCGTCCATAAAGGATTCCAAGCCTACAACCTGCTTACCAAGCCACTCGTAACCGTAACACATGACAGCAGCACACATTTGTACCATGCTGGCACCGGTCATGATGTAATGAACAACATCCTGCCAGTCGTAAACCCCGTTGGTACCCGAAATAGGGATGGTTCCGTTGTACGCTCTGCGGACCTCGTTGATCCAGCGCAGAGTTAAAGGTTTGATCCAGGGACCACCGATTCCGGCCTGGCCATAGATCAGAGGCTTGCCTGTTTCCATATCGGGAACAAACCCGATAAAGCGGTTGGTGAGAGTCACGGCAGACGCTCCCACTTTTATTAGACGTCCAGAAAACTCAACTAAATCAGTCACTTGTGGGGTGACTTTAATCATCACCGGGATGTTGACAGCTTCAGCGACTGCTTGGGTTATTTCACAGGCATAGTCGAAATCCTGCCCGACGTTCATGCCTGTACGAACGCCAGGCATCAACTTAGGATGTGGACAGCCAAAGTTCAGTTCAAGCAGAGGTACACCCGAATCTTCCATCCTTTTACTCAACTCAACCCAGCCGTCCATTTCGATAGAGCCGACACTGCCGATAACAACGGCATCATGTCTTTCGGCGTAACGGACGGTTTCGCGCATCTCTTCGCAAAATTCGGCAGGCTCTTCAATCGCCAAACCGCTACGGCTATAGAGGCTGAAAGCATGGGGGACCTTGCCTCGACAAACTTCATGGCGTTCGTTCAAAAAGCGCCACTTTGCACGGGTTGTCAACTCGCGCATATCGGGCGAATCGGTCATCGTTTTGGCAATGACGCCACCGGCCCCAGCATCAATACACTTTTTCATGTTATTTGCGTTAAGAGTCGGCTCGGCAGAAGCTGCTACAATTGGATTTTTGAGTCGGACTCCGCAAAAATTAACTTCGAGATTAGCCATTAACTTTTTCCTCCCTTGTTGTCTCCTATTGCTTTCTGAGGGGGTGATGTCACACTCATTGGTTCAGCCAATCACAACGGCTGGCCAGTTCGGGGAAGCGGTCACGCGCCGCTTTTACCTCAGAAATATCAATCTCTGCCTTGATGATGGCTTCGTCATCGCCAGCGCTGGTAAGAATGATTCCCCAGGGGTTAACAATCATGCTATGCCCGACAAGCTGGGTTCCTTGATTGAATCCGACTGAGTCGGCCGACATCAAAAAACACTGATTCTCAAGCGCACGAACCCGATTCAGCATGATCCAGTCCTCTAGTCTGGGATAAGGCCAGGCGGAACAAATCATGAACAGTTCGGCTCCTTGATCCACCATCCGGCGGAAGAGTTCAGGGAAACGTAAATCAAAGCAGGTGGCCAGCCCGATCTTACCAAGTGTGGTGTCGACAACCACTGCTTCATCACCAGGTGTCAGGATCTGTTTTTCGAGAGAGTTGTGACCGAAAAGATGGATCTTGCGGTAATTACCCAAAATCTCTCCTTCCGGGGAGATCAAGTAGCTGGAATTATAGAAATTATCGCCATCTTTTTCGACAAAACTGCCGATATGCAGATGGGCGTTAATCTCTTTTGCTGCTTGGCGTAAGGTGGTTAAAGTAGGGCCATCAACCTTTTCCGCATCCGCAATATAGCGGTCAAAGCTCATGAAGCCGATATTCCATAATTCGGGAAGAATAACTAGATCCGCTCCCTGGCAGCGACGGATATTAGCAACAGCTTTTTCCAAAGTTTTCTGCTTATCGTTTTCGACAACAGACATCTGTACGGACATCGCCAGCATGGTGTGCTCCTATTCGACGGTCATGTAATTAAGGGGCTGAATGGCATAACCTAATTCAATACGGCGATCCAGAATGGGGTCGATCAGTTCCGTTGAAAACTTTTCTCCGAAAACAAAGCCACCCATCAGGCTTCCAAGGGTGCCCGAATAGATAACTGTTCCTGCCAATGAATCAGATAAACAGGAGCGCACAAAATCCATTAACTCCTTGGGCCCCATGATTAATGAGGTCGATCCTTCCTGATAAGCAATTGTTTCGCCGTTACGAACCACATCGCTCTTCATGATCATTTGATCCCAGTGATTTTCGATTTCGGCGAGGGGCCAGACTGTATCGGAAACTAGGTTCGGACAAATTTGCTTTGCCCGTGGAATATCTGTTTCTTCCAAGTAGCGGTCGGTGTGGTCACTACCAAGGCCGACGTAAATTTCATCTTCGCTGACGACGAAAAGGACGTACTCAATTTCTCCACAGGTTTCATCACCATAAACGTCTATATGCGAATCTTTGATCAGTGTTTTGGGAATGACCGGATAGAGTGTCGGTGTCTTTTCCGGACCGGGAATTCCTTTTTCGGCCAGCTCGTCGATATGCTTGCGAACTTCGTCTTGGTTACGACCGGTATAGCCAGCGTTTACCATTCGGCAGATGCTGAAACTCAATGGGCGACTGCCACTTTTTTCTTGCAGAGTGAGTTGTATTTCCAAAATGAATCTCCTATTTAAAAAGCCCCGCCCGTTTCTGGCGGGGCGTTAGTCTCAGGTTTTCAATTGACCGGCAGTCTACTTTTTGAAATAACGAATTTCGAAGGTCACACAGCCGTTTGGAATTTTGTAAGGACCGTGAGTCATGCCTGGTGGGCGGCATGCGTAGTAGCCGGGAAGATAGGTTTCTTTTTTCACCACATCTTCCAGCGTACCTTCAACTAAGAGAACTTCTTCCCAAAAATCATGAACCAGGGTCTCCGTGGTTTCAATTCCAGGAGGGAATTTGAGCATACGAGTATAATCGCCGGTCTCAGAATCAAGACTTAGAATTTTTCTTTAATCCCCAAAGTGTCACCCTCTACAGGTTTCCATTCCCACTCAGTGTCATAATCCTTAAATTCAATCTCTGGTTTTGCCATGGTTTTCTCTCCCTTTAAAAATGGTTCAATGGGGCTGTCGTGCTTTAGTCCGAGCCAAACCGTTTGACCCGGCTGCTATGGTTTCTTGTTCATAGGCAAAATCATGTTTTTACCTGAACAAAGGAATCCATAACTGCTTGTTCACTATTTTCCAGGTGGTTGATCATTGCTGTTCGTGCATCTTGTGGATGTCCCTCTTCAATAGAAGAAATAATCTGTTGGTGTTCTTCAACAACGGATTTATCTCTATCAGTTACATGAAGAGCTTGAGCGGACATCAACTCCACCATATTGCGCATATTTTCCAAGATGGATTCGAGGCGTTTATTCTCAATAAGTTTGCAGAGTTCCAAGTGAAAATACCGGTCTGCATCCAAAAAAGCCTTTTTGTCATTACGGTCAGCGGCTTGCTGTTGACTTTTCATAATCTCTTTACAGTGAGATAGATCCGGAGAAGGTGACCATTGGGCAATTTTTTCGACGACTGAGCCCTCAATTGCCTTGCGAATCTCAAAAATCTCGTAGACATCCTGCGCACCGAACCTGTTGACAATAACCCCCTTACGGGGCAAGAAGGTCACTAACCCCTGAACTGAAAGCTCTAAAAGAGCCTCGCGAACAGGTGTCTTGCTGATACCGAGGTCTAAGCTAGCGCCTTTTCGTTATAAAACTTTATCCGGTGGCAAGTTTCCCACAAGAATCGACTCCAGAAGCGCATCATATGCTAGTTTTGTTAATGATTCTGGTTGTTTAAGTGAATTAAGTCTGTTCATATTTTATCTTTCTATATCTAGCTTCAAGTTAGGAATAGCGCCAGTACCGGCCATTTTATCAAGAGGCCAATCATCAATAAAATCGCAAATACAAAGGGAAGGATCCAAACAAGAACGTCTTTAATGCTACCCTTGCCACGCACTCCTTGTGTGACATACAGGTTTAACCCCACCGGAGGAGTGATGAGTGCCATCTCGACAAGTAGGATCATAACAACCCCAAACCAGATCGGATCATATCCAAGGCTTTCAATAATTGGATGCACCACCGGAATAGTTAATGCCATCATTGATAGTGTCTCAATGAAGACCCCCATGATGATGTACATGACGATTATCGCAAACAGGGTGTTTGCTGGTGAAAAGCCTAGTACATCGATAAATTCCGTAATCTGTTTTGTTACTCCTAGAGAAAGGAATATAAAATTGAGAAAATAAGCGGCAAAGAGAATAAACATAATCATGCCGGTGGTCTTGGCTGTGCCCTCTGCCGTTTCAACAAAAACCTTCCAAGTCAACTGCTTGTAATATAGTGTGATCCCTAACGAGATGAGCACACCGAGAGCAGCAGACTCGGTGGGTGTTGCAAGACCTGTATAGATGGATCCAAGAACGACGGTAAAAACAATAAATATCGGCATCAGATCCTTAAGGCTCATTATCCGTTCTGTCATGGTGGATTTTGAACTGCTGCTGCCAATTGAGGGCTTTATGACACAAACCAAAAATATGATGATCATAAAGATGATTGCCAGCATGAAGCCTGGAATAATCCCGGCAACAAACAGCTTGGGAATAGATGTGTTTGTCAGGAAACCATAGACGATGAGATTAATTGAAGGAGGAATCAAAATTCCCAGGGTTCCGCCAGCGGCAATAGATGCTGAGAAGAAGCCTTCGTTATAGCCGTAGCGTCGACACTCTGGAAACGAAACGGTCCCCATCGTCGCCGCTGTGGCTACACTCGACCCAGATGTCGCAGCAAAGATCGCAGAAGATGCAATATTGGCATGCAATAACCCGCCAGGGAGCCATGACAGCCATTTATCCATTGCTCCATATGTTCGCATGGCGATTCCAGACTTCACCAGAAGCTGACCGAGCATAATATAGAGAGGAATGGCGAATAGATTATAGTTCGAACTGACATTCCATATGACGTCCCCCATTGCCCGGTGAAAGGGTAATGTTGAAAAGCTTTTCGTCAAAATGAAACCGAGATTCCCCATTGCAGCTCCGACAGATATGCTGGCCAGCAAAAAGGCAATCAATACGCTAAGGGTAACAGCCCAGATCATTTACTTGCCTCCATCTCAAATTCAGATATGTCAGATACGTCTTTTATCTCATTAATATCGATACCACTCTCTTCCAGAATTTCTTCGTCTAGAACTGGACACCCTGCAAATTTGGCCATTTCTTTATATTGTTTCTTAAAAGCCATCTTCAGGGTCACCAGAGTGAATACGATAACAACGATAAAAAAGAACAGAATCCCGGAGAACCACAATGCTTGTGGAATCCACATAGGAGTCTGCAGAGGTGTATTCGCCTTTGAGAGTCTTGTGATTGAAATGCTCAAAGTTCTAAAGGTGTAATAGGTCATCGGTGTTACAAAGGTTGCGAGCGCTACGAGCGAAAGGACATCTAGTATTCGTTGAACCAGCGCAGGCATTTTTGTATAGAGAAAATCTATTCTAATGTGAGCCTTTTTGATCAACGCATAAGCGAGTGACCATGTGCAGACAATGGCGAAGGTGTAGGCTGATAATTCATCAGCACCCTTGGTGGAAATAGAAAATACTTTCCTTAGAATAACTTCCAGGGCGATAAACAATGACATCCCGACAAGAAGAAGCCCACAAACAACTACCGACCATGAGGATACTTTTTCAATATTTCTCACAAATCTCATTTGTGAGCTCCTTTCATCATCTTTAAATTCAATGACATAGGTTTGTTATTTGGCAATGGCCTTGAGGCCAACAACTCTACCAATTGTGTCATTCCAGCGCTGGGTGGCATCGGGACCAATTTGTGAGGCAAATTTGGGCAATACCTCATCAGTTAAGGCACGTTTTGCAAGGTCTACATCTTCATCCGAATAGGGAACTAACTTCATTTGAGCTTCTTGACCAGCATATTTCCCTGTTGCTGTCAGTAGTTCAATCCCCTTGAGAGTTTCTGGGCCAGCTGAGGCCCAAGCGGGATCAAGTACGTTTTCCGTGTAGGCTGTCATAAAGGTTTTCTGAGTTTTTGCATCCATGCTGTTCCATGTATCAATGTTCATCACCGCAGCCATAAGTGCCCAACCACCAACAGGAATTGGTTGTAGGTATTCAGTCACTTCACCCCAGCCGGCAAAGTAACCAGGGGTGCTGCCTGCAATTGCCGCATCGATAACGCCACGGTTCAAGGACTGGACAACTTCGGAAAACTCTGTGGTAACGCCGGTCGCGCCAACAGCATCCAAAAATGCTGCAGTGGTCCAGCCGCTGCCACGAACCTTTAAGCCTTTAAGATCTGCAAGTTTAGAAATTGGTTCTTTGGAAAAAAGAACTTGGGCAGGGTAGGGAACGACCCCTAGAAGTTTCACATTGAAGCAACGAAGAAAAGCGTCATCCATAACTGGCATATAGGCTTCTACAACTTTACTGGCGGTTTCGATATCCCACGACAGGCCAGGTAGATCCAGTCCAGCAAGTTCAGGGCAATCTGACACGACATAATTGACCAGAGTGTGGCCAATATCGAAAATGCCGTTATCCATCTGCCTCAAAAGACCAACACCATTAACATTGATCTGGCCAAGAGTTGATATCACCTCAGCGGACAGTTTTCCGTCAGTTTTTTTCTCGAGGCCCTCGGCCCAGAAAGGACCTTCTATGTTTTTATAAAGGGACAGAAAACTCCAACTACCAACCACTCTAAAATTTTGCCCAAAAGCTGGAAAAGAAAAAGTACATACCAATAAAACGGCCAACATACATTTTGCAAACCTACCCATACCTAAGCTCCTTTTTCGATCGACGTTAGAAAACTAAATTGTGAGCTGATGCCTCCATCTGATAAAAAAATGATTTGCCCCGTCCGGGCCCACGCTTGTTAATATGTAATATATTACATATTAAATATTTGCGTCAAGATGTTTTTTGTTGAGTCCTGTTTTGTTTAAGTCTCTGCTAATAGTGCTGTTTATTGCTTTTTAGATGTTCGATGATTCGTATCAAAATTCATTGTTTTAAAATTGGACCGGGGGCAAGAGGCAGTAATCGTCTGTATATTGCTTTTATCAATGATGGAGAGGTGACTCTGAAACTCCTGACCCTGCTGTTGGAATCTCCTTATTTTTACCATTGAGGAGGTGCATATTGCCGCATTTGCTACATCCAGAATCTTATTCAACAGCTTGCTAGAGACACTACTGATCGGCATCCATGGGCAATGACTTGGCTTATTGCCGTAAAAATTGTTGTTTCAGGAATTATTAGGCTTAAATTGGTGGAGGGTTTGAAATCAGAACAGGTTGTCGCTTTCATCAAATAAGCACCAGAAATGTGTAAGCTTTTGGCGCGAACATAATAGGCTGAAAGATATTGAAAGTTTACACATTCTCCTTTGAGTAACATATAGCCCGGAGAGTACGATCAGGTGTTCAGTGATATCCGTCGGCTTCATGAAGCAATCCATGAAGCTGGAGCACCGCGGATCAGCACGACGATCATACTGGGAACCAGGGTTGATCGTGAACAATTGATGGTTGGTAAACGGTGCAATGTTGAGGGGACGTTGACCATAAAACTTTGATATTGTAAGGGATAAAGTGAACCCTCTGAATTTTACTGATATTAAGTTTTGTTGGTAAATCCAGAGGCTGTTCAGTATTACTTTCGCTGGTCGAACTTTTCCAACTCCAGTGCCAGCTTATGGTAGCTGGCAAGGCGTTCAGGATTTAGAGTGCCGGCTTCAACGGCAGCAATAACGGCACAGGCTGGTTCGGTCTTATGGTGGCAGTTGCTGAACTTGCACTGAATGGCCAATTTTTCAATATCGTTGAACGATTCTGCCAAATCCTCCTGCTCGCCCCACAGATGCAGTTCTCGCATCCCTGGATTATCCATCAGAATCGCGCCACTTTCGAGTAAAAACAGTTCCCGGTGAGTCGTGGTGTGGCGACCTTTCCCATCAGATTCGCTGACGGCACCAATCTTTTGGCGTTCTTCACGTAATAAGCCGTTGAGAATTGTTGATTTTCCAACACCAGAAGAGCCGAGCAAAGCAATGGTTTTTCCGGCTTCGAGATAGGGTGTCAGAACCTCAAGCTGAGCATTGTCTCTGGCCATGCAGATATGGGCAGGGCTGTTCCCGGCAATCTCCTTGACCTGCTCCAGACAGCCTGCAGGGTCAGCGCATAGATCCGATTTATTAAGGATAATAACTCCCTCGGCTCCACTGCCACCGACCAGAGTCAGGTAACGTTCAATCCGGCGCAGGTTGAAATCACGGTCGAGTCCGCTGACGATGAAAACCAGATCGACATTGGCTGCAATGACTTGCTGTTCGATCCGCTCTTGGCCTTTTCCTTTACGTCGTCCCGGAAGATTCCGGGAAAAAGAGCTGCTGCGCTGGAGGAGGGCGATGATGGTGCCACGTTGACCCGGCTGCGGTTCGACCACGACCCAGTCTCCGACAACAGGCAGGTCTTTACGGCCGTCTGCCTTATAGCGAATTTTACCGGCAAAGCGTACTGTCATCTCTCCCTTTTCAGTCCAGACCCGGAAATAATTTTTTTCTCCACGGATCACCCGTGCAGGCAGATGTCCAGTTTTTTTCCAGTTTTTAAACTGAGTGGCAAAAAATGATGACCATCCCCACGCTTCAAGATTCATGAATTGATTATCCTTTTACGACGTTGTAAGGGTAGGTTAAAAAGAAGTAGGCCGGAGAAAATCAGGAAAATTCCAGTTGTATGGTACGTTTGGAAACGTTCTCCCAGAAAAAAAACAGCCAGCAATGCTGTAAATAGTGGGAGCAGATTGATATAGAGTCCTGCCCGATTGGCACCGATTTCAAAAATACCACGATTCCAGCACAAATAAGCGAGAATCGATGGAAATAAAGCAACATAGAGCAGACTGAGAACAACCGGTTGCGACAATACCAGTGGAGGCGCTGATTGTATTTCCCAAAGGTAGAGTGGCAACAGAAAGACAACACCGACTGCAAAGGTTGTGGTCAGAAAGCTCAAAGGGTGGATGTTCGGTCGTTTACGCAGGAGGGCAGAGTAGAGCGCGTAGAGGGTAACTGCCAGTAACATGATCAGATCACCGATAACAAATTCTAGATCCATTAGTCTCTGAAGGTCTCCGCGGATAATAATATAACCTGCTCCG
>JDSF01000531.1_pt1 | contig 11272 bp, 8 predicted proteins | sample 199441 | NCBI WGS metagenome assembly JDSF01 (sample SAMN02592751, study PRJNA231836) | bioreactor metagenome | isolation source: continuous culture bioreactor denitrification-DNRA | place: Germany: Bremen
GCTTTTGACATCTTTTCTTTATCTCCTGTTTTTCTATAGAGGAAGGGGGAATTCCTTATAGGTTGACTATTCCTCCCAAAAATATCTCTCTTTTATTAACATTGTTAAGTCATCTGTTGTTAATGGCAATGGCCTCATGTCTCTCTAGTTTTGTATAGTGCTTTGCACGTTTCATAGTTCTATAGCAGGATCAACTGCCATAAAAAATTTATGGATTTAGAGATTTAAACGTAAGGTCTGGACTAAAATCTATTTCGATAACTGAAAATGCTATTTTTTTATTAATCAACCTGCCATTTGCAGTGCCCAATTCCATCAATAATGTCAATTCCAGTGACATACGGTTCGGACAGTTTTGCGAGTTCCTTTAAAATACTCGTGTTTCTCGAAGGTCTGGGAAGACCGATCAAGGAGTTACTTCCTTTGTCGACTAGCTCAACAGGCAGCAATTCCAGTTTCGTTATGTCCCCATTTTCCGTTTCCCAATATGGAATGACAGATTGTAGCATTCGTTTATCTGTCATTAAGCCGCGCGTAAAATTATTTGATCGTGTTTTTAGAAGTTCATGAACAGTCATATCTGAGGTTAGTTTATATTTTTCATAGAATTCTTCAGGAGCAAATTGAACGTTGTAGAGTTGCAACGTAAAATCTCCCAATGAATAAAAGATTGGTTTGTTTTTGTATATTTCTATAGGACGAAGAAGGTGGGGACCATGTCCGATAATTGCATTAGCTCCTTTATCAATGCATTGATGGGCAAAGTCTCTTAAAAAATCTGCTGGATTTTCTTTTCTCTCTCCACTTAGTTCATGTGAATGAACAGAGATAATAATGTAATCTGATTGAAGTTTTGCTTCAAATATGGAATCAAGAACCCTCTGCATGTCTGATTCCTTAATTTTAGTTTTTTTTCTGCGTCTTGTCGCCTGTTTGGCAATTGATCTTCCCAAAATTAAATGTCCCATCAGGAAGGCTGGGTGTATAGCCCTCTTTTATTGAAATTTCAGTTTGAGAGTTGAGGTTTGTCTGTATTGCAATGTCTTTTAGTGCAGCCATTTGTTCTTCGCTGACAATTAATGTTTCCTCAACTTGAATCCCATTTATTCCAGGGCGACCCGAGACTCGTCTAGATTGTTTCCCAGCCATTGCTGCTGGGTTGAAGCTGGAGTTGACCGCTATTAAAGCCACTCGACCTGATTCGGTTTCAAGGTAGTTTGGAGCAGATGCCTCTCCAAGATTTTGACCTACGCCACTTTGAACGAGACCACTTCTATTAATGGTATGAAATGTTTTAAGCAGGCCGTCATAGGAAAAATCCATGGCGTGGTTATTATTGAAGGTTGTCATATTGAAACCGAAATTCTGCACATCTCCTAAAACTTCTGGTACCGCCCTCAGGTATGTACCGCCGCTATATTGGGAGGCATGACATTCCCCTTCGTAGTTTAAAGTTGTCTCTAAATTGAAAAAACGAGCATCGCCTTTTGCTATGAATTCTTTGATCTCATGAAACCCATCATATTGTTCTGGAATCCTTCTTTGTATTAAAACATCTCCAACTGCTGTGAACTTCATGTGATGTACTCCTTTATCCAGTCATATTCGGTAGCTGTTCAAAATTGATTCTTAGTCTGCTATGTAGAACTTATCCAATAGTTCCGCTAAATTTATGATGATAAATCATCCTTTGGCGAGAGCATAAGTTACGGCTGCATCTGCCAAGATATCAAGCGTATCCATAAATGGTACTTTTAGATCTTCCTGGCGAAGTACTAGGGGAATCTCTGTGCAGCCACCAATTATAAGTTGAGCACCACCTGATATTAGATTTTCAGCAACATTTTTAAGCCGATCGGCGCCGTAATCGAAACGACCTGCTTTGACACCGTTATAGATCCCGTCCATCACTTGTTGTTGATCATCATCTTTAGGAGCCATAAGCCTAAAGGCTGTTGGAGAAAAACGGTCATGGTAGACTCTGGAAGAAATAGTGGCACTAGTCGCCAAAAGCCCGACTCTACCGTCTTTGGGAAGGATTGCCTGACAGGTTTTGATCGTTTCATCAATTATATGGATAAAGGGGATATCCACATTATGAAGCGCTTCATCAATAAAATAATGGGCTGTATTACAAGGGAGAATCAGAACCTCGGCTCCTGCATTTTGTAAGCGCATAGCCATCTGATTTAGAGTCGGAGCGGGTGACGGCCCACCTTGAAGGATATTCTTCGATCGATCTGGAACGCTTGGATCTGAATCGATAATGACATGCAAGTGCTGTTGATCTGTCTCGGCCGGGGTTCGGCTGATGATTTTACTGTAGAGCATGGCCGTTGCTCCCGGTCCCATTCCTCCAAGGATGCCAATCGTTTTACTGTTCATAACAAGCTCTTTTAATCCCTATTACAAAGTGTGTGTTTATTCAGATCAATCACCAGTGGCGTCAAGCCTTTGCTTCTGACCTGAGCTTCCCCTTCGTTTGTCGTGATGATTCGAGTTCCCTTGCCGCAGACAATCCCTTTGAACATCACAATTTTACCGTTGGCGATACTCATGACCGGTTTCTGCTTTTTTAGATCGAGTACGGTTATATCGGCATCCGCGCCGATACTCAGGTGGCCTTTGTCTGTCAACCCCAGTATTTGTGCCGGGTTCCGGCTGGTTTTGATGACAAACTCCTCCATTGATAAAGCTCCTAAACCAACCAGAGCCAGACCCATTTCGACCGTGACGTTACGTGGTATTCCTCCACCATCGGTGCTGATGCAATCGACTGCGAATTTGCCGTTGTCCTGTTTGGCCGTGGCCAGACGAATCCTCGGTTCTGCTGGATTCACTTTGAAACTGATCGTTGTCTCTGTGTTGTGATTTTTCCAATAAGAGAGAGCTTTATCTCCTGATGTGAGAATAATCTGTCCGCCCGATTCCATATTAATTTGTCCCAAGCCTGACATGATTGCTTCTTCAAGACCTTTCTGAGTTGGAGCAAAACCTTTGCGCTTTAAATTCATGATCGTGACCTGGCTCAAGGGAATACCTTCTTTGCATTCGGCACTGGTTCCATTAAAGGGTGACAGGTACGATTCTGAAATGATGTTGGGATGTGATATCAATGCTTCAATTGCTTCTTCCATTTCCACTCTGTTCGGACGGATTGCACCACGACAGTATGAGTTGATATGGGCCAGATGGAGGGGATAGCCCTGTGCCAGATCTATCGCTTCATGAACTCCCTCGATATTCGATCCCGTTGCAAGTGTTCCGGCATGAAAGGCAATATAGGCCGCATGCTTGTGACATTCTTCTATTCCTCTGGCGGTTGCATCGGGAGTTAAGGGGTAATGCCCGCCGAGCATCTTGAGACCGATTGCTCCTTTACGGAGACTGTCAGATAGCAGTTGTGTTAACTCGTCACGATCAGGATTATTGGTTGAAACTGTGAGTCCCGGGCGAACTTGTTGTACACAAGCGAGGGTTAGACCCGTTCCGTGATCCCGGGCGAGATCCAGTACATTGTCAATCGGCCCTGCCATGTCGAGGGCTGTCGTTACACCGGCTAACGCCATCATCCTGTGCGCAAATTTACCACCGTGCCGTTCTGATGCGTGAATGTGAAGATCGATAATTCCTGGAATAACGCATTGACCAGTCATATCAAAGACTTCATTGGCCAGTGTTGGGTCGAGGTCCCTATCAATATTGACAATCTGGCCTTTCTCAATGGCAATATCCAGTTGGCTGTTACGTTGGTTGACCGGATCGACAACAACACCATTTTTTAGAATGATTTCATATCTTTTCGGCATGTTTTGTCTTTGCTGTAGAGAACCTGTACCTCTAATGGTACTGAGGTACAGGTTGGAGATAGATAAAGATTATTTCTGACGTGGGATGGCAGTTACTCTTTTGAACCATCAACTTTTGATTTCTTCAGCAGGGGAGTACTGACTCCATTTACTCCGACTAAAGAGAGAATAGTTAAAAATGCTTTCTGTGGTCCCAGAAATGCGTCTTTCGGATCAAACCACTCATTTTTTGTGTGGATTTCACCTGAAACTCCACCTCTGCCAATGGCTATTGCCGGAATACCAAGGCTGATCGGTATGTTCGCATCTGTGCTACCGGGAGAACTGAGCTGTGAATTGATCTCCAGCAATTTTCCTGCTGCATAGGCCGCCTGTACAAGTGGCTCCTCAGGTGATTGCGACCCTGCAGGCCTGTCTCCCAGGAGTTTGATATCGAACGTCACCTGATCGCTATTCCAGTGCGCATTCTCTTCATCGGCTGCAGCTTAATGCTTGCTAGAATCTCCGCTTCCAGTTTCAGCAACTCTTCTTCGCCGTTAGAGCGAATGTCGATAAGCATTTCAGCTTTTGCGGCGATGGCATTCACCGAAGTTCCGCCTTTTATGGTTCCGACAGTGAAGGTCGTTTTCGGCTCTTTTGGGGGGCGTAGGTCGGCGATACGAGAGATGGCTCTTCCTGCGGCATGGATGGCGCTAGGCAAACCGAAGTTGCCGTAGCTGTGTCCGCCAGAACAGCTGAAAGTGACTTGATAGCGGTGGCTACCGGTTGCCAGATAGGTGATGGAGCCGACCCCTGTGCCGTCAATGGAAATGAACCCGTCGATATCTTGATGATCGCTGAACAGCTGCTTGGTGCCTATTAAATCTCCAAGTCCTTCTTCACCGACATTACCACAGAATACGATGTCGCCCAGAGGCTGAACATTGCTCTTTTTAAGCGCTCTTATGATACCGAGCACCTCAACAAGCCCGCGTGTGTCATCGGCAATGCCAGGCGCATGAAAAATACCATCCTTTTCAATGACCTTTGTGTCAGTCCCTTCGGGAAATACAGTGTCCAGATGCGCAGCGACTACGAGCTTAGGGCCATTACCGCTTCCACTGACAAAGCCGAGGACATTGCCGATGGCATCAATCCTGGTATCTTCCAGCCCCAGGTCAGTAAACCGCTTCAGATAGTCCTCTGCGCGCTTCTGCTCCTGAAAGGTTGGTGCTGAAATCGCACAGATATCTTTTTGTTCGTTCAGGGTATGATCGTGGTCCGCCTTAATGAACTCGAGGGCCGTTTTTATGTTCGTATCCGATAGTAGGTTGTCAAAAGTGTCTTTGACTTCCTTTGAAACTTGATATTCGTTTTTGTTTGACTCTTTGTTTAGCATAGGATTATCCCATTTTTATGTGAAGAGATATGCAGCTTGAGCTTGTTTCATCAGCTATTGTCAACTGCCAGACTCTCTTCTTGTGATATCAGAATAAAATGAAGTTCATTACCATTGATACAAATAGTGCCCCAGCCATTGGTATTGCCGTTCGCTTGACAACATCAACTGGAGAGACATTTGAAATACCTGAGACTGCGATGATTGCAGCAGTGATCGGCGACATGCTTCTGGCGATTCCAGCTGCAAGCTGCATCGGTAATAACATTATAATTGGTGAAATTGATATTTTGGCCGCGACATCTGGAGCAAGTGCTGCAAAAGCAAAAAATGGTGCATTTCCTGATCCCATGAGGATGGCAGAAATCGCAATGATCAATGTCATAATAATAATCATCACTGTTGTCGAGAAGCCCGATTCCTGAGCAGCATTGATAATGGTGCTGATCGCACCGATCTGTTTCAATCCACCAGCAAAAATTCCACCGGCAACAATGAGGGTGACGACTTTTGCAAAGGTGGAACCCATGCCATCAAAAATAGTTGTCAGGCTGCTGCAGACATTTTTCAGGTCTCTGCTTCTGATTAACTCAAATATAATACTGATAAACATACTGATCAGCATGGCTGTCACAACATCCATTTTGATATCTGAATGCATGAGCTTGCTGAATGAAAGGATAATCACAAATGGAATGATGGGGAGCAGTGCATAGATCGAAGGTGGCAGTTTTTCATTTTTATTGTCAGAGTTGCCATCAATATACAGCTCAGTATCAGGTTTGAACCCATCTCTTTTGTCAAACCACCGTTGTACAAAAAAGTGCAGAATTGAGATGGTTATCATCGTCGCAATTGCAACAGGGAGTTGGTATTGGGCAAAGTACACAGATACGTCAATCTCTGCCGTTTTTGCTGCAAGAATAGAATTTCCAGATGCTGGCCCGAGGTCAAGGCAAGCAGAGGTTCCGATCATTGCGGTTGCTGATAGTGGACTTACTCCTAGGCTAATCAGGACAGGATAGAGAGTCACCATTAACAGAACACCCAGGCCTGTCGCACTCGGTATAAACATATTCAACATCTGACCAACGATGTACCCCAGTGCCAGAACAATGTACGGAGATTTCAGCTTTTGCAATGGTTTAATGATGATGTGGACCAGAGCTTTGCTTGCACCGATATTATCCATGTACTTGGCAAAGCCCGCTACAGCCATAATGGTTAAACCAAGCCCACCAGCTCTTGAGCTGAGTGTGTTTTTTATAAATCTGAAGATATCGAACCAGATAAATCCTGTTGATGCTTTTTCGCTCAGTATTGTTCCTGTCCCAAGTAAAATTGCACAACACAATAAAATTACACCCCCCGCAAGAAGGGTTGCCTGAGGGAGATAGCTTTTGAAAATTAGTCTTGCTACAAAAAATGTAACAATAATTGCTATGGTGAGACCGATCATATTTGCTCCATAGATGATTTGTTCTAGTCATTATGAGTACTGTTTCATGATACCGTCGTGCTGACCAATCCTGATAAGCTGTGTGTTATTTTTCTCCTTGTATTAACGGATGAGTTTCAGATTACAGTTGAATTTGAGATTTTGAACTCGGCTTTTACTCTTCTTCTTCCCTATTCGTTTTTGACAGGGTGTGACCGTGTGAACCTCCTGCAGGTACAAGGAATTTATCATTTGTATAGTCATCATAAAAATATTAAAATATTGGAGCAGGCATAATAAAATATGATGGAAGGAATTGATCTATGAACTCGAGGCAATTGATGGTTTTTATGGTTGTCGCCAAAATGGGCAGCTTTACCAAAGCGGCACGAGAGCTGAACATTGTTCAACCGGCAGTCAGTAATACAATTAAAAAACTGGAAGACGAGCTACAATTGGCGCTATTCATCCGTAAAGATAAGTCTGTGTCTTTGACTCCTGAAGGTGAAGTCTTGCTCAAAAATGCTCGCATCATCATGAGACAATTTAAAAAGGCGGAACTGGAGATGGTTGAATTGCTTGAGATGGAGAGGGGGGAAGTCCGTTTGGGGTTACGAATACTTTAGGGATGTACTATTTCCCTAAAATTATTGAGGCGTTTAAAAAAAGATATCCCAAGCTCCACTTTTCTGTGCAGATTTTTGGACTGCGTAAAATGCAGCAATTGATCGAAGAAGATCAACTCGACATGGGGGTCGTTATTTTAGACGACATGTCAAAAGGAATGGATGGTTGTCACTTTTTCACTGATGAAATAGTCGCTTGTGCATCGAAGACACATCCCTTTTCTAAGCGTGAGGTGGTCTCCCATCAGGAATTTGTCCGAGAACCTCTGATCGGCTTTACGAAAGGCACCTACCAAAGGGAGATAATAGAGACCACGTGTCGTCAGGAAAAAATCGATCCTGATATTGTTTTTGAAACCAACCTGATTCCCTTGATCAAGAACCTTGTTGGTGAAGGTCACGGTGTGAGCAGTTTCCTGAGACCTGTTATCGAAGGAGATTCAAGGATCGAAATTATTCCATTTGATCCTCCTATTTATGTGCCGTTTGCCATGGCTTGGAAAAAGGGAAGCCACCCCTCTATGGCCAATCAGGCTTTTATTGATTTTATTTTAGAGTATGAACAGAAACGACGAGAAGTCGCTCCATAAATGGAATTAACGCCTGAGAACTTGACTGGTCTTGAATGACGCTGTCATGTACAGGCCTACGATTGGCGACCTCTCGGGTACAACGGTTCAAGTCACTCGCAAAAATAGTCATGCATAGCGAGACGTAGGGACTCTACGGAATTACATTAGATTTGTGCTGTTATTTTAATTCAACAAGAAATGATTACCCCTTAAGGAATGTGTTCATCGTGACTCTGCTGATGTAGACATAATTATCTGGCTGACTTAACGTTCAAGCGTCTGGTGCGATATTTGCTCATTTTGTTGAATTTGAATATCTATATAAGGTAATGATGTGCTAGTATCAATTTCAAATCTTAACCTTAGTTTATTTTAATCGAGGGGACATGATGCAGGATGATTACAATGAAACGAAAGCCGCTTTGAGCTCTCTCAGATGCAACGCTTTCAATCTTCAAGCTCTTCTCCACATGGGGCAACATGGTGAGCTTTCCTCTGAGATTTTAGGGAAAATAACCGAGGTCATTCAGAATCATTTCAGCAGGGTTGAGGCTTTGGATGTTGAGATTCCTGCTGAAAATGAGAAAGAGCACGAAGAAATTCTTGCTAATTTTGAGCAACTTCGGTCTGATTGGTGCGATGGAACCCTTTCCGATATTGACTATGCTGAATTGTTAAACTGCAGATTGTTCAACCATTTCTCACTTTGTTTTCAGCCCCTGCTAAATACTTATCTGGACTTTGATACTCAGTTCGAATTTAGGGTTTAAGAATGCTCTGTCTTTCTTCTTCTATTGGGCTTTTCCCGCCTAAACTTTGAGTACGGTCGATCGTTTCGCTAATGCAACGGCTGGGGAGGCCGTTTCCTCTTTGAGCTCTGTTTCTGCTGTTCCGACCTTAGGCTGAAGATGCTCAGCCTGATCAACTAATACAGTCGACAATTTTGACTATTCCTTCCTGTTTGCTAGACTTTTTCTATCCTTTCCTGCCACTAGTTTTTCTACCCTGCAAGGTGATCTGTTAACACTTAATCTGACATGATTCAAAACCTCAGGCACGTACATGACTGAAAGGAGTTGGAAATGAGGACAGTATCATCATTTTTGATTATTTTGGCCGCGATTATTCTCCTCCCTGTTACCGATTCTGTTCAGGCAGCAACGCCTGAAGAAACATTCCCTACTAGCCTGCATGCGCGAGGCCCGTCCAATGGACGGGAGAACATTTATGAACAGGGGATTGGTGTATTGACTAAGGCTCCTTTCAGGGATTCCGCATGCCAGAGTTGTCACACCAAGACCTATGCTGATGGAACTGAGGTCGGAGACGAGTATAAACCGGGCTGTCGTGATTGCCATGTTACCTCAGGTGACAAGGTTGCTGACGAGAGATGTCGCATGTGTCATACCATAGGTTTCGATCGTTACAGCGTCCATCGTGAGGCTGGTTTAGGTTGCATGGATTGTCACACGGCTGCCGATATGCATGGCAACGGTAGAATCCAGGAGAGCATGTATGCTCCTGATGCCATTGAGGCTGATTGTCAGGACTGTCACGAAGCGGTTATGAGTGACAATATTATCGCCCACAATCTGCATAAGGGTACTGTCGATTGCAGCGCCTGCCATCTGGAAACAGCTCAGACCTGTTATAGTTGTCATTATGAAAGTTTTACCGATGGTGGCGGACAGTACCGTGTATTGACCCGGCATTCTGATTTTGTGATGTTGGTCAACGGGCAGGATGGCAAGGTGCATACGGCCACCTATCAGACCATTCCGTTTAAAGGGAAAACCTATGTTGGGATTACACCCAATATGACTCACACGATCATGAAGGCCGAAGATTCTCGCACTTGCCAGGATTGCCACAACAACGACGCGATGACGCAATACCGTGATAAAGGACGAATTTGGGTGGCAAAATGGGATGAAAAGAAAAAATCTCTCTGGTTGCGGAAAGGGGTTATCCCTGTTCCGCCGGACTGGTCATATCGGTTGAAGTTTGACCATATCACTTATGTCGGAAAGCCAACTGACAATGTGCCTGGCTATCCTGCTGAAGATCCGGCAAACTGGACCTTTATTAGTGACGTCTCGGATCGGACACATATGTTTGCTGCCGAGCCACTGACGCGCAGACAGATGGAGATATTACTCAAGAGTTATTCGGCGAAGTAATCGTTATCTGTATCGTCGCGACTTGATCTGACAGTTTCTGGTTTTGCCAAGGTGTCTGTCAGATCAAGTCTGAACTACTGCAAATAAGGATTTTCTTCTTAATTCGAGCACAGTTCCTCATGCAATACCTGGCCTAAAACTGCAATTGCATTCACAAGAGTCTGTTCCTCAAACATGGTGAAATTCAGGCGCATTGTTTCTAGTCCCGCATCGGATTGGGCGAAAAAATAACGTCCCGGAACAAAAGCAACATTACGTTGAATTGCTTTCTTGTAGGCACTGTCCAGGTCAAACCCACTTGGACCTTCAGCCCATATGAACATTCCTCCTTGTGGACGTGACCAGTTAAACTCTTTAGGGAAATGGGTCTCCATTGCATTGAGCATCGCCTGCTGGCGTGGTCGATAGAGCTCGATAATTCGTGGCAGATGATCTTTCAAGTAGCCTCCTGCCAGATACTCCGCTGCCAGTGCTTGCGTGAAGGTACTGGTCTGCAGGTCAACACCTTGTTTACTTAAAACCAACCAGTCACGAATAAGATCAGGTCCGATCAGATAACCTACTCGCAGTCCGGGGGCAAATACTTTGGAAAGAGTTCCCGCGTAAACGACATGGTCAGGAGCCATGCTCTGAATGCTTGGCAGTGATGTCCCTTGATAGCGTAAATCACCGTAAGGATCATCCTCAAATAACAATGCATCATGGCGTTTAAGGATTTCGGCAATCTGTTTGCGCCGCTCCAGGGGGAGTGTCCGGCCAGTCGGATTTTGAAAGGTTGGCACAAGGTATACAAACTTGATTTTGTGGTGCTTTAAAACCTCGTCCAGAGATTCTGGGATGAGTCCATCATCATCAGTTTCCATCCCGATGTATGTAGGTTCATATGGATTAAATGCCTGTAGCGCTCCCAGATAGGTGGGAGACTCAACGGCGACCTTGTCCCCTTTGCTGATGAGAATTTTCCCAATGGCATCCAGTGCCCCCTGTGAACCGCTTGATATGATGATCTGGTCACTTGTTGCAGCGATCCCTTTTTGCTTCAGATGGTCAACTAATGCGGAACGCAGCGGCATAAACCCTTCAGTCAGATCGTATTGAAATGCTCGCGAACCGTACTTGTGAAGCACTACAGATGTCAATTCTTCGATGATTTCCATCGGGAAACTTTGTGGAGCAGGGATTCCACCTGCGAGTGAAATCATTCCCGGTAGGGAGACAACTTTAAGAATTTCACGGATGGCACTTGCAGCCATCCCTTCAGTGCGTTCA